>Ga0187780_10000828_pt1 | contig 23044 bp, 30 predicted proteins | sample 1015_Q2_SP10_20__FD_132429 | JGI IMG/M metagenome (GOLD analysis project Ga0187780, IMG submission 132429) | Tropical peat soil microbial communities from peatlands in Department of Meta, Colombia - 1015_Q2_SP10_20_MG | ecosystem: Environmental > Terrestrial > Soil > Wetlands > Peat | place... | reverse complement strand
TATCTATACATTAACTGTATTAACTGGAACACTAGACTTAAATACTGTTTACGGACAATCAAAATTTGTTTATTTTAATACTACTACTCAACAGACAAATGGTATAAGTGGCTATACTGGTGGTTTTTATCTTATACAGTACCGTTATGATGCAAATAACTATGTCCAACACATTTATACAAACGAAGCCACACCACGTTATTTCATGCGAACAAAAACAGCAGGAACATGGAACGCATGGCTACAATTAACCGACATGAATACATTTAACGCTCATAATCATGATGGAAGATATTACACACAGGCCCAAATTGATACAAAGACAGGGAATCTAGCAAATCTGACAACGACTGACAAAAGCAGCCTTACAAATGCAATTAATGAGGTGAAAGCAACAGCAGGGGGTACGCCTTCATGGGCTAGTATTACCTCAAAACCGACAACATTAAATGGATTTGGTATTACAGATGCTATGAGCAATGTAACAACTTCAATGATAACAGATGTAAACAATTACATTACATCAGGTAATTTCTTTTTACCTCCAAACGGTAGTATAGCAAATCATCCGAATACAACGTATGGGTTTAATGTTGAAATTATCGCATATAGTAGTTCAAATGTTACACAAGATGCTATTAATATCGGTGGAACGCATAGATACCAACGATCCTATAACGGATTAGTATGGACTAATTGGTTTCAGGTATTCACAAGTTATCAAATAGCAGGAACACCATCAAATAGCACAACAACAATTTTAACTCCTAGTTCTTTTTATAACTTAGGTTTTAGTGATGGTAATTTTTCGTTCATTAGCCAAACAGGAACGCAAGATTTAAACACATATACATTACAATCTAAATTTGTCTATTTCAACGTAACCACTCAACAAACAAACGGAATAAGCGGATATACAGGGGCTTTTTGGTTTATACAGTATCGAACAGATGCAAATAATAATACTCAACAAATCATCACAAATGAAACCACACCACGCTATTTTATGCGTAATATGAAAGCTGGTACATGGGGCGCTTGGATCGAATTAACAAACCAAAACGACTATACAAAATTAAAAAATATACCTTCTACATTCGCACCAGCACCACATACACACGTTGCAGCAGACTTACCAAATGCGAGTACATCAGCTATGGGAATTACGCAACTAAGCAGCGCAACAAATAGTACAAGTGTTAATATGGCCGCAACGCCTTTAGCAGTTAAAACGGTAGCAGATGCCTTACCAACAAATAAAATTACTGTTAGTTCTACTCAACCTAGCTCACCAGCTTTGAATGATATATGGATTGTGGTGTAATGTATGGCAATTATTACAACTAACGGACTTGTAACATATTGGAACGCAGCACAAAGCGCAACAACAAGCGTATGGCAAAATATAGCACCTACTACACTAGGAAAGTATAATCTTGCAATGAGTGGCGTTACTTTAGGAAGTGATGCAAACGGTAATTATATGAATTTTGCTGGTAACGGATACGGTTTGTTAAGTGATTTGCAATTTTCAGGCGATCTCTCTATTGAAATGATTTTCAAACCGAACAAGACGAATATTGATATATTTTCAGATAAAGGTGGAATGAATGGGGCCTATTCAAGTAGTGGTGGTTATTTTTATATGTTTGGTGGCGCTCTTACTACTTCATCCGCACAAGATTATTTAGGAAATAATGTATTATTTAATCTGCTATTTACGGTTAGTAATGGAACGCTTAATATTTACGGAAATGGCGTTTATCAAAAATCCCTTACTATGACAACCTGGGATTTTTCAACTTTAAAAAATTGGTTTGTAGGAAATGAAACCTCTACACCGCCAAGTGGATATGACTATAATGGAAATATTTATGCAATACGGATTTATAATCGTGCTTTATCTAGTGCTGAAGTGTCGAATAATTATTCATTAGGAACGGCGGTTGGACTAACTGAAACAGGCGGCGGTTCTAATAAAATGAAAGTATATAACGGTTCAAGTTTTGCAGATATAAAAGGTGTTAAGGCATGGAATGGATCATCATTTACTGATGTAAAAAACGTGAAAGCATGGGATGGATCAACATGGAAAACAATTTTATAGGAGGGATAACATGACGATCAAGAAAATTGAAATGCGGCCAAAAGGAACAGGAAATTATACAGACATTTTATATCCTAAAACAAGTGCTGATATGGTCATTGCAAATGATGGGCAAGATTTAGAAACGAAACTTCCAACATTTTTAACAACGGCAAATAAAGGGGCTGCAAATGGTGTTTTTCCTTTAGGTCCTGATTCAAAAGCAATATCAAGTTATTTACCTAGTGACACTTATTTCGAGGCTAGAACGAGCGATCCTGGAGCGCCTTCAGTCGGCAGAATTTGGCTAAGAACAGATTTATAGGGGGTTGCTAGTATGAGTAAAGTAATGACTGTCAATATTCCCTCAACAGGGGATAATACGGCACAGGCGCAAAGTACAACGGTAACGATCCCTAATTTAAAAAGTGTTGATGCTATTTCTGTTAATACTGGAACAGTTACAAAATCAGTATCAGGAAATACTATAACCATTAATTGTTCAGGCGGTGCAAGTGTACGATCTTCACAAAGTACACCTTCTCAACCAGCAAACGATTCTCGCACAAGTGGTTCAAATAGTTTCCCTAGTAGTATTCCTTACAATTCAGGCGGTTATTCAGGAACCTTATATACGAACGGATTGTCATTTGTTGCAAGTGGTAGTTATTATCCTGGTGACAGTAAAACTGCAACAGGATCACAAAGTTGCACTGTTTCAAGAGATTATACTTATTTATCAGGTGGATGGACTGCAACTTCAGGCGTGTATAATAATGCGCCAGGTTCTATACCTTATAATTCAGGTGGTTATTCAGGTACATTAAGTTTAACAAGTGTAAGTGGTAATCCACCAGCTAAGACAGGTTCAGGAACGTTAGGTGATACGGTTACAATGTCAACAGCTGGGACAGCATCGTATAGCGGTACGGTTTCTAGTCCAAGTTCAGATACAAGGGTATGGCAACAGAATTATAGTGGTACGGTTTACGGAACGCCTGTTACAACCTATTACTATGCTTATGTTGTCACTTTGACTTACACCGACACAGTTAAATTAGGTACGGTTAATTACAAAACACCAAACGGTATTATTTCTTTACCTGTTTATGACTTAACAATGACTTTACCAATTGCGAGGATAAAATTACCTAGTGCAATCGGCTGTTTTGAGTTATTGCCTGTTAATGATGCTAGAGCAAGTAATGTCAGAATAATGACACAATACGGATTAAAAGCGATAGGAAAATAAAAAGGGGGAAATACTATGCCATTACAAGTTATTGCAGCAGATGGAGGCGGTGGGGTCGGTTCTACTCCTGCTGTCAAAGCACCAACACCGCCAAAACCTAATTTACCAAAACCATCAGGAACACAAACGCCATCTTTGCCAGTTATGCCAAATCAAGGAACACCAGCGCCAACAATGACAACATCAGGCGCACCACAAGCGCCAACTTTGCCAACATATACAGCGCCTAAAGATTTTCAATTTAACTATAACTATTTAACACAAGCAGATGCGCAAAAACAAGCTGAAGGGGTTTACAATCCGTTATACGATCAAGCGGTAAAAAATATTCAAAGCCAACAATACCAAAATGAGTTAGATAGCGGTCAAAGCGCTGCAACTCGTGGTCTTGGTCATAGTGGGTTAGCCCAGGATGCTTTAACAAAAATTGCGATTGCTTCACAGGGCCAAATTGCAGATGCCAACGCTCAAAAAATGTCACAAGTGGCTCAAATGGCTAATCAAATGATGCAATTTGACCAAAACAGGGGCGATAATTTAAGAAGTCAAATGTATAATGAATACAATTCAGATCGTAACTTTGGTTATGGACAATATCGAGATCAAGTGAATGATGCGTGGACGAAAGCTAACTTTGACGATAACAATTATTGGAAACAACAAGATCAAAACAATTGGCAAACAACATTTGACTACAACAAAGGCCAAGATTCCATCCACAATGCTCAAACAGATGCAGGACTAACAGGTATTTATAACGGTCAAAAAACACTTCAGGGACAGCAATTTGACTATAATAAATCACAAGATGCAATTCATAATAACCAATGGCAACAAAACTTTGATTATGGAAAGTCACAAGATGCAATCAAAAATGGTCAATGGCAACAAGATTTTAATTATAAGAAAGCGATTGATAATAGAGATTGGTCACAAATGTCACCAGCGCAACAACAACAAATGGCATTACAACAAAAATATGACATGGCAAAACAAAACGCTGCTTCTAAAAGTGCTATAAAAAGCGCTAGTGGTAATCCTTATATGGTAACGCAACCGCCGCCATCAATGACTACCCAGAAAATGCCTGATCTTCAAACGATTTTACAACTACTTCAACAACAACCTGGAAACAACACTTATTTAGGCCATCCAGTTTCAGGCTCAACGGCTGATTTAATGCGTAGAGCGCAACGTGAATATCCTGACGATCCAAAACTTGCACAAACAATTGTTAATAATGCTAAAAAACCTAAAAAGTAGGTGAGTGAATGGCTGACCAATGGCAACAACAATTATTCGGAAAAGTCCAAAATACAAGCGCTAGAGCAGTAAAGGCAAAAGCAACGTCCCAAGCAACACAACAGAAAAAAGATGCTGCATATGATGCTGGAATGAACCAATTAACGGCTAATTATGCAAAGCAAAACAATTTACCTTATACAAGCAATCTAAAGGATGCCTTAACAACTTACTTTAAACAACAACAAGAAACCACACCTATTTACAAGGCACTTCAACAACGAACACAAACGAAGCAAGTAGCGCAACATAACGCCTCAAACTCTTTTACAAGTAATCCAAACAACCAAGATAGAATAAACGAATATAACACCAAAATGAAAGAAGTAGGCATGACACCTAGTAGCGATATTACCCAAAATGATGTAAATTCTTTCTTAGGTAATGACAAAACAGGCGATTCAGGTATGTATAATCGTTTAAAAAATACAATTCCACAACAAGTAAACAAAGGGGCTACTCAAAAGAGTAGTCCTTCTTTTTGGCAACAAATAGGAAATGGCATTAGTTCGGCCCTTAATGCAATTGGTTTCTCGAATGAAAAACCTGATCCGAATAGAGATAATGTTACAAGCACAATAAATGTCATGAAAAATGCAAAAATAACACCTATGGGCCTAATTAATATGCCTACTAAAGAAGATGGAACGCTCGACAAACAACAAATAAAAAATGAAGTTCATCATTCCAATAACGTGGGCCTAAATGCGTTAAATACAGTCGGTATGAATGTTCCTTCTTTAGCACAACAAGGTATAGCACACCTTTCAAATAAATATTTAGGCACAAATTTTAACGATAAAGCACCTGGTTATGTGCAAGATATCGCAGCAAGAAAAGAAGGGGAACAATTAGGAAATACAATGAACGCTGAATTAATGATGCTTGGACTTGGTGAAGGTGTAGCAGCTAAAGGGGTAACAGGATTAGGGAAAAGTTTAATATCTAAACAAGGTTTAAAAGCTGCTGGAATTGCTGGGGTTATCGGTGCTGGTGCTGGTATAGCAAACAACTTATACCAAACATTGCAATTAGGGAATAAATTAAGTTTACAAGATCAATTGAAAAATATTGGCACTAATGCAGGAATTGGCTTGGTTGCTGGTAAATTATTCGCTGGTGGTCATGAATTACCTGTTAATGAACCGCCTGTTAATACTCCTGGACCTAGTGGTGGGTTGCCACTACATGAAAACTTGCAGCAAATTTTAAATAATGTTCGTAACGATTCAAGACAAATTGTAAATAATCCTGAAAGATCAATTCAAGCAACATTACAATCAAAATTCGCACCACCTGAACAAATAGCACCTATGCCGATGAACAGACCACCGTTAGCACCTTTAAATCAACCTGAAACACCACTTGCACCTTTACAACATGAAAATCCAGCGGTAACGCCTTTAAATCAACAAAGCACAGTTCAACAAGCACCATTTGATTACGCAAAAGAAAAAGCAGCACTTGACGAAATTTACAATGCTGATAAAGCAGATTATGCGTATAATCACCAGGCTGAAATTCAGGCAATTACAGAACAAAGAATGAAGGATCAACAAAAATATTCGCAGCAAATGGATGAATGGAATTTAATGAAACAACAATCTGACCAATATAAAGCACTAAAACAATTAATTCCTGATCGTTTAAAAATACCTGTCAATAATTGGAATGATTACGCAGTAAATTTACCAAAAAGTTTAGTTGCTGCAAAAGGAGCAAATAAAGGTCAAGATATTTATAGAATAGCGAATGAACTCGGCTTTCAAACACCTGATGATTTAGTAAATCATGTAAATGGATTGCATGATGCACATAAAACGGTTCAAGCTGGAATAAATAAGTTTGTTGATAAATCCTTAAATGTCGATCCTAGTACGGTACTTGATGAACTACATGGACAAACACAGAGCGCACAGAACTTACAACAGTCCTACAAAGATTTAGAGGCTATAAATCAACAAAATATTAAAAATACTCCATTACAACAAGCGGTTGACAATGCAAAAATGTCAGACAACCCACATGAAGCATTACCGAAAGTGTTCGATGAATTGCAAAATAAAATAGCTGATATTGAAAATAATCATAAGCATGATGAAGATTTACAAAGTTTAAAAGAAGAAATGAAATCAGCACTCGGCTTAAAATTAAATTTACAATTATTTGGTAAAAATCATGATGGAACACAATTAGAATTATTACCTGAACAGAAAAAAACATCACAAGAAATACTTGCACGAATTGAAGAATTGAATAAAAGAGCAGATAATTTAATGAAAACAAGAAAAACGGCCCAAGAAATTAAAAATATGTCACCAGCAGACAGAATAGACTACCAAATAGGCCGCCATCAAGCGAACATTGAGCATTTAGGATCAAGCATTGATGAAATTCAATCATTAATTGATAATTCTGAACATGGTCATAAAGTAAATGCAAATTTAGCAGAAGAATTAAATAAGAAAAAAGGAAAGTTAATTGATGCACAAAATGCGTTAGCTACGGCAAAAGAGGCTAAAGATTCATTACCTAACTTAATCAATCATAAAGATATATGGCCTATAGTAAACGCCTTAGTTAAACCTATGAAGCATTTTGAAAAGGTATTTGGTGCGAATAGTTCAATTTATCAAGCGTTATTTAAAGGTATGCAATATGCAAGACAATTACACAGTAATCTCCATATACAAGATCATGCAACTATCAAAAATGTTCGTGATTTAATTGGTAAAAAGAAAGAAGATAGTGCATTACTTCAAGATTTCGGTGAAAATCAATTAACAAATAAACATGGTGTTGATACAACAGGAATGACAAAAGAACAAATTAAAGCTGCTAACCTCACCTTATTAAAACAACAAAAACCTGATACATGGGGTAATTTTGTTCAAGCTAACGATATAGCACGAAAATTTTATGATGATAAACTTGATGCGTATAACAAAGTTATGCAAGAAACCTATCCTTATGATTCATCAAAAATTATTCAAAAACGTGATGATTATTTCCATCATTTTAATGAAATGGGTGATGGTTTAGCTTCAATCATTAATCGTATTAAACATGAAAATTTATCAAAAATACCACCATCATTAGAAGGAGTAAGCGCACGAACAAGACCTCTTTCACAATGGGTTGGGCAAAGATTAGCACGAATGAATGGCGCTTATACTTCAGATGCAATAGGTGGTATGGCAAAAACGGCCCAGGACTTAAATAAAGCTATTGCCTGGACACCACAAGTTGGAAGATTAAGAAATTATCATAAAGTGTTATCAATGGCAACGGATAAAAGCCAAAACATTAATAATATCATTCGTGTAATGGATAAATATGCAAACAAATTAACGAATAAAAGCGGTGATATGGATCGTTGGGTAGGAGATAACGTTTTAGGCCGCATGGGTATGGGAATTTTAAGTGATGCCAACAACATTATCAAAAATAACACAATTGGTTATTCACTTAGAACGGTACTTGCTCAAACTCTAAATGCTCCTTATGGTTTTGCGGTAGCAAAAACGGAAAATATTATCAAAGGTTTACCAGCAACAATGGATTATTTAATTCATGGCAAAGGATATGCGGCAGAAAGTCCTTTCCTGAAGGAACGGATCGGAACGCCTCATTTTGATGAATTTAAACGTAGCGTGATTTCTAAAATTGTTAGAGGTGGTCATGTTCTCCCTGAAATGGTGGATAGAACTTGTACTACAATGTATTGGAATGGCATTTTTCACGATCAATTAGCACCGTATAAACAATTAATCAAAGAAAATGGCGGTGTCATTCCGAAAGATATAAAAGAAAAGGTTATCAATGAAACAGATAAATTAACTTCTGAAGTAATGGGTGGTCGTGGTGTTGGGGATCGTTCAGCGGCTCAAGAATCAAAAATTTACAATACACTTGATCCTTTTCAATTAGAGCCTCAATCACAATGGCTAGTATTAGGCCGTATGTTTGATGGAATGAAAAACGGTATTAAAAACAAAGATTTTAGACAAATAGGGAAAAGTGGCCGCCAATTTGCAGAATGGGGAGCTTATTCTTATTTAGTTGGTATGGCGTTTAAGTACATGACAGGTTCGGATGCAACGTTAAATCCTGCTGATGATGTGCAACGTGGTCTACATGATGGAAATGGTGTAATAGGCAAAACTGAAGCAATCGGCAAAAATTTAGCTGGTGATGTGATCACTTCAGGCGGTGTTCCTTTTGCTCAAACACTTGGTAATTTATTTTTAGGTTCTAAAAATTCTAAAGCAATTTTCGGAAAAGATGATCCATTTAGATATTCTTCTGCTGGTGCGTTAGTTTCTAAACCAATACAAGAAATGATAAGTGGAAATAGTGTCGTTCCTAAAGATTGGAATTTTATAGGTAGTGGATTAATGAAACATTTACCAATGAGCGTTTTAATGCCAACAGGTGAATCAGTACTTGCTAGGGCGGAAAAAGGATTTAATGCCGTAAATGAGGGCGGTGTTTATTCGGACAAAAACCCTAGTCAAATGCTTTACCCTGTTTCAAATGACTTGCCTACACGCTTAAAAGCTATGACAATGGGCGTTGGTGCAACAAATGATGGTCAAGCCTTCTTTAGTCATAATCGTTCACCTTTAAGTCCTGGTGAAACGAAAACAGTATTAGAAAAAGGATCGCAGCAAGACCAAAAACAAGCCTATGATAAAATTATGGCAAAACGTGATTTACCTAAGCACCATAAAACAAGTACGGCTCAAAAACAACAACAATTAGCTGATTTTATAAATAAATTGAAACATAAATAAGCATAGGCGCATAAACTAGAAATACACTAGGAAAGGGGGTGATTTTATAGCAACCATGATATTTGGTTGGATTATCTTACTCATGTTGTTTATTTGGGTTATGTATCATATCATTCCCTTACTAGTGGCGTTTGGCGTTGGTTGGTTTTCGTTTAGTCTACTTGGTTATATTTTTATTATGTTTGGTCTAGGGTTTTTCACGAATGATCGTAATACTTATATTTTGTGCTTAATTGTTAATACAATATTCTTCATAATCGGTTTGAGTGCTGAAGATGTTAAACATAGAAATAAACTTTAGGCTTTCCCAAGTGGGAAGTCTATTTTTTATGCCAATTTTAGGAGGATTTTATGAAGCATACAGATACTTTTTATACTGCATTAACAGGTGGCTTTTTTATTAGTGTGGCTTATTTGTTTGGGGGTGTGGATAGATTGTTAATTTCTTTATTAATTATCTCATGTTGTGACATTCTCACAGGTTTTTTAGTAGGTGGAAAAACAACAGGTTTAAACTCAAATACGGCTTATATCGGACTGAAGAAAAAAGCTGGTATGTTGATGATGATTATCGTTGCCGTTCAATGTGATAAGATTTTAGGTAACAATGGACACTATGCACGTATTGCAATGCTCACCTGGTTAATTGGCGTTGAGGGAATATCATTTTTTGAAAATGTAGGAAAACTTGGAATGAGAGCGCCTAAATGGTTTTTAAATATATTTGAAGTGTTAAAAGATAAGGGGGAAAATGATAATGTTAAATGAAATTTATGAAATTAGAACTTTAGCGGCTTTAAACGAATTAGCACCTAATACAAAAAGAGCAGCTTTAGCCTGGTATGGTGATGTAAAACAAGCGAATATTGAAATTTTAGTTTATGATACAATGCGCACACCACAAGAACAAGCGCAAAATATTGCGAATGGGGTAAGCTGGACAACACATAGTTATCATTTAGTAGGCCAAGCATTAGATTGGGTTTTAATTGATCCTATTACGAAAAAAGGGTTATGGAGAGATTCAGACTATAATTCTCCTATCGCTACTAAAGTAATTGAACTTGCGAAAAAACGAGGCTTTCAAAGTGGCCGAGATTGGCAAAAAACGCCTGATGCACCGCACTTACAATATACTTACAAAGGATATGGCACAGATAAAGTATTAGAAGGTTCTAATCCTGTTCAGATTCCTTCAGGAACGTATAGAAATGGTGATAGTGGGAATGATGTTAAATTAATTCAAACGGCTCTTAAAATCAATTCAGATGGCATTTTCGGCCCAAAAACTGAACAAGCCGTAATTGACTTTCAAAAGAAAAATAATTTAGTTGCAGATGGAATAGTTGGACAAAAGACTATTGCAGCATTGTTTAAATAAAAGAAAGGAGAGGGGATTTTTTCCCTTCTCCTTATTGCGTTTTATGACCGAACTATTCACCAATTAAAGATAGCAACCTTGTTATATCTTCTGGTTTGTGACCATCCCATTTAGGTGCAAATTCATACTCCACAACCTTAAATAAATCCCAATGGTCTTTGTGATAATGGTAAGTGTAATGACCTTCCTTCGTTTCAACCCCTACGATAAAATACTCATCATACATTGTTCCATCATCATGTTTCCAAGACTTCCAAGACCTTTCAGTATATGTGTTACAAATTACTGCAAACAACACCATTCTGTGATAATACAATTCGTTAAATGTATGGTATCCGTCACTCAAATCACCTAAATTAAAATCTTCTTTCGCATCTTTGTAGCGTTCACCATATAAACGGTCTAACTCTTTTTCATATATTGCTACCTTTTTTAATAAATGGTCATAATCTTCTTTTTGAATTTTTATTACTGTCATTTTTTTCTCTCCTTTACTGCACTTTATTTACCTTAAATACACTATGCCGATTGTTCAACTTCTACAAGCATTTCCGTCATTTTCGCAAATAATCTATTACCCTGGTCTTTTGTCAAATTAATTACATTTCTGATTGAAGCATCAGGCTTATTAAACACTTTTACATACACATCTTTTTCTTCCGTTTTCGCTATCATTGCAATTTTAATGGCCATTGTTTTAATTTCTCCAACTTGTTCAGGTGTGATTTTATTGTCATGTTCTTCTTTTGCTTTTTCGGAAGGTGTTTGAGTTTTATTTTGGTTTTTCGGCTTATCTTCTTTTTTTGGTTTATCTTGTTGTTGTTTATTTGCTTTTTCATTTCTTTCATCTACTGTATTATCTGCTTCAGGATCATCACCTGTTGGAATCATAAAGGCTTTCATTAAAGCATATTTTTGCGCTCCTGTCATGGCCTTATACATTGCCTTATCACCAGCATCTTGGCCCTCACCTTCAGTATGGAAAGTGATTTCCTCGCCTGTTTCACCATCAATAAACTTAAATTCCATTCTAACTTTAATAATATATTCCGTATTACCTGATCTATTTTTATGCTCTCTCATACTTGATTCAACTACATTTGGGATCATCATAACAAAACGTTCTGCAAGTTCTTCTCTTACTTTTTCAGCAACATCACTTTCAGTTGCGTATGTGTATTTATGGAATTGGTTTTTACCTCTTTTTTGAATGTATTTCACTTGTTGCATTACTTCAGATAACTTTTTAATTAACTTTCTTTCTGTAACTTCCATTATCCAACACTCCCTTATTTAATAGTTAATTTTGTATCTTGAACAAGTTTCACGCCTTCAATTTCTTTACCTTCTTTTAAGTCTGCTAAAATTTGTTTTTTATCTACGGAAATAACTGTTTTGAATGTTTTATAGTCAATTGGGATTAAGTTTTCATCTATAACATTTGTTTTTGGTGGGTTTTTTGTGATTGATAGTGTGAATAAAGGAGATTTAATTTTATCTATTCCAGTTGCGGTCATATGAGTGTATAAATAACTTTTTAATCGGTCATTACTGTTATTAATTACTTGTTGTCTTTCTTTTAAGCGTTTAATTTCTGTTTCAATTACATCAACTTCAGCTTCATTCATTTTAATAATTTTTGTGATATTGATTGACTTTTCTTCAAAATTTTCTTGAATGGCTTCAAGAGTATCTTTTAATACTTCAGGATCAAGAGTTTCAGATAAATCCAATAATTGATTATATGATTTAGCGATTTCATAAAATTTCATTTTTATACACTCTCTTTTCTAAATGGATTTCTGTTTCTAATTGGTCTAACACACCAGGTATTTGGAAATAAACATTGATTAAACTAGGGTTAAAACGGTGAAACAAAATAACTTTTATTTCATCATCAGGTAAGTATAAATAAGTAACAATATCACCATCACTAAACTGAATGATGTATTTTTCGCCATCTGCCAAAAGCATTTTATCTTTGCCAACAAAAGTAATTTTTTCAGGGAATAAAATTTTTTCTTTCACTTCAAGAGGTATTTCATCAAATTTAATTTTCTTCATTTGGCTCACCATCCTCATAGAATAATTTCCAATCAAACCCTAATTTTTCAGCTATTTTTTTCGCTAGTTTAACGTGTGGGCTGCGATCATTACGCTCTAACATTCTGTAATATCTTTCAGTTACACCAGCCAATTTTGCAGCATCCATATAAGAAAGGTTTTTTTCTTTTCTTATCGAATATAACCAATTACGCATATTTTCACCTTCTTTCAAATCTTCTGAAATTTTTGTTCCTACTTCCATCTTATTGGCAAATAATGGAAATAACAACTAACCAATTTCTAAACTTTCTAAACTTTGTGAAATATTTGTTCATACTTCATTCTATTAGTTTAAAATGGAAATAATTCCTATTTTTATCTTTATTTGAAAATTTAGTTCTTTTTTAGAACAAGCATTTATATAGTGTGATAAAGACAAGTAAGGGGGTTTGTTTAGTGGATAGTAAAAAACAAAAAAGATTAATTAATATGGAAATAGGAAAAATTTTTGATAAACATTGTAATGGGTGTATAGCGAAAGATTATTGTGATTTTTGCCATATCAATACACAAATAAGGGCCTGGGGTAAAAGGTTAGAAATAATAAGCGGTGAAAATACAATAGTAGAAGAAACGAAAAAAGGAAGAAAAGTAAAACCGTTAAACTCATTAAATATAGATTTAAAATTAGTTGATAAAAGACATAAAAACGGTGAAAAATTAACAGAAATTGCAAAAGAAATGGAAATTATTTACGATACATTAAAAAAATATTTATATAAATATCGTAAGGAAAACAAAATAACTTCTACTAAAAAAACGTATAATGATTGGGATTTCGAAAAGATCGTTGAAAGAAAGAGAAACGGTGAACACTTTAAAAAAATTGCTGCTGAAATTGGTTGCCATTACCAAACTTTGGTAAATAAAGTAAATCAATATAAAAAAGAAAACGGTTTAGACAAATCTAAATTTCCAATAGAAGAAGTTTATAAAAGGATTCGCATATTAAGACAACCAGCGAAAAAAGTTGCGCCTGAATATGGAATAACTGACCGAACATTAAGAGATAGATTGAGAAAATATGAAGAAAATTTAAAAAAACAGTGTGACCATGCAACAATTTAGAATGTGCTGCATAAAATACGATTAATCGTATTCAGATGGGGATACTATACCTATAAGAAAATGAGGTGTTTTTATTGGATATTAAGTTTAGAATATCTAAAGATACTGATATAAAATTAGTTTCAGAAATTGAAATAACTCAAATAAATATAAATCGAATTGAATTACTTCAGAATAGTATAGAAGGTAAAACGATTTTCAACCAATTATGTGTTAATCATAAATTAGGTATTATGGATATAAATGAATCTTTAGAAAAATTGTTTAAAGAGTAGATTAATTTCTACTCTTTTTTTATTTTTTTATAAAATTAGTGGAAACTCGACAAGCTAACGCCCATATATCTATATTACATACCTAATAAAAACTAACAAATTCCTAACATTTATTAGGTTGGTAATAAAAAGGGGTGGTTATATGGTTCTGAAGATTGGCGCAGATGGTGGGAACAATGAAGTAAAAATAATTGGGCCACATGGAGAAATGAAATTCTTTTCAGATTTAGGTGAATATCGTGAATTAATAGATGAAGCAAAAAATAGATCAGGCGCAATTGTTTATGAATTTGAAGGGAAAAAGGGTTTTGCTGGTTCACTTGCTAAATACGAGAGTGAATTTGGCGGCTCAATGATGGGTGATTCAAAAGCACATGAAGATTTCAAAATTAGAATTTTAATTGGGTTACATTTGTATTCTCACTATGAAAATGAATTTTGCTTAGTAGTGGGGCAACCATTAGGAAAGCATAAGAAAGATGAAAAAACTGCAATTAAATCACTATTAGAAGGTCAACACACAATTATTGTGAATGACGAAAAGAAAGATATTTACATTAAAAGAGTTGAGGTAGCGCCTGAAGGAGCAAGTGCATTTTTCGCAAGGCCAATACAAGGGAAAGTTAGAATTATTGATGTAGGCAGCGGCACGATTAATCTAGCCACAATTGAAAATAATCGTTTCATTGACCGAGATTCTAACACTTTAACTTTCGGCATGAATACTACCAAAACAAAGGATATAGGCGCACTTTCTAGGGCCATCATCAACGAAACTTCTAAAAAGTGGAGTAAGAAAGATAAAGTTTATATTGTAGGCGGCCCAGCCGAATATGTTTTACCTTACATTCAAGGCCATTACCACTATGCAGAAGTTGTTTATCCAATTGTAGAAGGATTAGGAGAAGAAGAACCATATCATGTAGAGCCAATTTTTGCCAATGCTTCAGGATTTTATCATTTAGCAAAGGATCGTTTCAAAGATGAATGACAGAATTGTAAAAAGTATTAGTTTTAAATTAAGTGATCCAATTGAAGGAATTTTATTAACTCATGCTTTGAAACATTCTAATTTTAGTGTTTATGTAAAACGATTAATTCAAAGGGATGCAGAAGGAGGATTTTTCCCTTCTTCTACACCACCTATTATTAAAAAGTCTGATCCTGAAATTGATGAAAGTTTTTTCTAAAATTTCCAAAGTGAGAACAGTAACAAAATACCGCCTATAATCATTTTACCTACACCAGCGCTCATTGTATTCTCACCACCTTTAAACGTATTTTAACCAGCTGTAAGGCGCTTTACACTGTTAAAAAAACACAACATTGGGAGGAATTAAAATGACATTAGTTGTCAACGTGAAAGCAAAAGGGAATACATTGAGAGGGTATTCATTCAAAGTAAATGAGCCGAAAATTGAAGCACCGCAGCAAGTTATTTACCTGAAGGAAAATATTGTTAATGAGAAGTTTCGTGAAGGAATAAGCTGGATTTTACCAATTTCTGTAAGTGTCGGATTAGCAAAAGCATTTGCATTTAAAGGGCCTATGGTTGCATCCGTTTCAGGTGTGGCTAATGCAGTACCAACAATAGGGCGGCACGTTGATTTATTTCAAAAATTAATGCCACTTATTCACATTATTCAAGATATTGCTTTGCCAGTTGCCATTATCGTTGCAAGTTGGGGTTGCGTTGAATGGATGATAGGGCAACCAGGATATAAACAAAAATTAAAATCGGCCGTTATCGGATATGGTGCGTTGTTTATGATACCTTTTCTTTTTACAACAATTCGTGATGTATTGGTGGGATTATAGATGATAATTCAAACCGTAAGCGGATTTAAAGTAATGACACAAGGAGAGGGTAAAAATGGTGTTATTAAAGATAGTATGGATCACATTAACAACGTATCGAGTTTTGTCAAAGATACACATGAAAATGGAATCTTCCATGCAATATTCGGAGAGTTTCCAGCCGAATACTTCAAAGAAAAGGGCTTAGAATTATTACACTTCATAGTCGATTATTCAGATATATTAGTCATTGTTTCAATGGCTTTTGGAGTTGGTGCATTGTGCGGTAGTAAAAGGGCCAAAAATTATTTATATTGGTCATGTATCTCATTTGTGATTTTAAAGCTATTAGGGGGATATGTATGAGAAAGGGGAAAGGACTATATAGAAAAATGGTAAAGGCTTTTGCTTTAGCTGGTGACAATCCTACAACAGAAGAAGAAAAGAATGCTTATAAAATTGGATTGGATTTACAAAGAAAGTTAAACAGAAAAAGCCACAGAAAACCTCTAGGGATCGGTTACGGTGGCTTAACTGTTTATCAAGCGGATAACGAAACGAATAATGTGAAAACCAAACTTAAAAATTTTTTTCAAATAAAGCGACAAGAAATAATTACTTTAACCGTTGTTCCTGATACTTCAAGCCGAAATTACAAATCCGAGGAAATTGTGAGGGTGATTTCCCAAACTTTTAGGCTGCCAATTGAACGTATTAAGAAAGAAGGCGCTAAATTATGCTATGAAGTTCAAGAAAAGTTTGCTTTTGAAATACGAATGATTAAAGGTGAAATAAGTTTTAACTTTTATGTACCTAAGAATTTAGAACAATTATTCTCTCGTAAGATACAAAGCGTTTGGCCTGGCGCAACAATCTTGTCAAATTCAATCAACCTTACTCATTTTAACGAACAAAACACAAGTATACAAGAGTTAATTTATCGAAAACACGATTTATATAGCTTAGATATTGATTCAAAAGAAAATCATCCGTTAGGATCGCTTTTCGAAGCTAGTCGGCTTATTGGTGACAATGAAAAAGCAAGTGTATTTACTTACATTGAGCCGATTCATCAAGCTAGTATAAACGCAGAATTAACAGATACCTGGCGCAAATTAAGAGAAGGCCACAGTCCTAAAAAATGGGATTTTACTTTTAGAAACATTATGCTGCTTGGTGGTATGGGGATTAGTGGCCTTTTAAAAGAAATTGTTAGTATTTTTTCAGATTTATTTAGTTCCGAAAAAGATCAAAAAGATAATCTTTTCACTAAAAATTATTCTGTTGATCCTCACGCTTCTAAAATGGTCATTGATAATTTAACACCAGCGACAAAGCAAAAACCTAATAAGCAGATTGTAAAAACTAGCGTTTGGGTTGCAGCTGAAAGCGAAAATAGTCAAAGGGCTTCTATGATTAGCAGAACAATAGCAAATAGTTATGGTGATTTATCTTCAGATAATGAATTAGTACCGAAAGAAGTTTTCGGAAAGAAGAAAAAAGAAATTTTGAAAGTAATTGAAACAAAGAAAGAGCCTAAAATAAACATTCGTGCTAATTTAATGAGTTCATCTGAAGTTGGTAAATTAATCCAATTACCAGGAAAAGAATTGATTGAGAAATACAAAGATATTAACGCAATTAAGCAGAAGGAAATTGAAGTTGATAAAGCAATTACGAATGGTGGCCTGACACTCGGAAAGGTCACATTTAGAGGGCAACACAAGACTGTTTATTTCCCTACAAAGAATTATGATGAACTTTGCTTACCTCATGTTATCGTTGGTGGAATGGGCGTAGGGAAATCTGTATCAGTTGCAAATAAAGCGATTGAAGCAAATAGAAACGGTTTTGGATCATTAATAGTTGATCCTGCAAAGGGAGAAATAGGCGATCTTATCGAAAAAGTTTTACCAAAAGAAAATATCATTCGTTACAACCTGGGAGAAATTCCCATGTGCTTAGATTGGAATGAAATTACTAATGCGCCACGTTCACGCAATCGTTTAGCAAATGCGGTTATTTCCTTCTTTGATGATGCAACAGATGAAGCTGGGGCGCAAACGGCACGTTATTTAAAGTCAATGGTATACGGTATGCAAACAGGCAGCTTAAAAGAAGTGATTAACATTTTAGAAGATAAAGCGTATAGGGAAATAATAATTCATAAAATGCCTGATACATTGCATAAAATAACATTGAAGGAGTTTGATGGTTTAAGTGCTGCAATGCAAACAAAAGTGAAAATGCCTATTTATAATCGTCTTGATGTGATCCTGGGGGATGAATTTTTAACTGAATGTATGGATAGTCCATTTTCACTTAATATGGTTGAACTAATGGAGCAACAAAAATGTATCATTTTAGACGTTCCGAAAAAGATTTTAGGAAAAGAAGGGGTTAATCTATTAATTAATATTCTATCGTCAAAAATTGATTTGGCTATGACTTGTCGTGATGAAAATAAGGCCCTTCCTTTCTTTGTAATGTTTGATGAATTACATCAAATGCAACGATCCAAAAATATTTGGCAATCGGCAGCGGTAGAGAGCAGAAAATGGCGTATAGGTTACACCTGGGTATTTCATAGCTTTGAGCAAGTAGACAAAAAGCTAAGAGAAATTATCAAGGATTCAGGACCACACTACACACTTTTCAAAAGTTCGAAAAAGACTTTCGAGGAATTGAAACATGAAATTTTACCTTTTACCGTTGAGCATGGTTTGAAGTTAGAAAGGCATCATGCAATTAATATCATTAATGCAGATAACAGAGTGATTCAGCCGTTTATTTGCAAGATGCAAAATCCATCATAGGGAGGAAAAACAACATGGAAAACTTTTCAAGAGAGGCATATTTAACAGTTATTAATTTAGGACTTAAAAAAGGCGATCAATTAAAGGTGACAATCAATAATTTTGGTCAATTAAAAATGATTATAGGTAACTTTTCGAAGTTCGTTAAAGGTAGCATTGTATTAAAAACTGTTAAAGGTTATGAAAAAGTAAGAGTAACAAAAATTGATGATATTCAAATTTTAAGAAGGACTTTTTCCTTTAAAGTCGTAAAGTAATATATATACCCCATTTGTTTGGAGGGTGAGCCTAAAAAGCTCACTCTTTTTTTATTTTAAAACTTGTACTAAATAAACCAAGCTATTTATATAATTAAGTATGTATAAAAAATCTTCAGATTGGAGATGAATTGTAAAACTTAGCTAAGAAAAATAGAAATGGAGTGAGTTTATTGAATAAAGTTGTTATTATCGGAAGATTGACGAAAGATCCTGAATTAAAATACACGCCAAGTGGTACGGCAATCGCTAACTATACACTTGCGGTTGATGATGGTATAGATGGTGCAACAAAAGAAAAGAAAGTGAATTTCATTAATTGTATTGCATTTAAGAACACCGCAGAAAATTTAGCCAATTATCAGAAAAAAGGTTCTAAAATTGCAGTTTTTGGTAAAATTCAAGTAAGAAATTACGAAAATGCTGAAGGAAAGCGTGTTTATGTGACTGAAGTAGTGGCCCATGAAATTGAATATTTAGACAGTCGAAGTACTAATGATGCTGGTGGTTCAAATGATCCTTTTAGTGGCCCAGGTAAAACAATTGATATTACAGATGATGACCTTCCTTTCTGAATATTCTGAAAAAAGGAGTGAGTGAAGTGAAAAAGTTTAAGAAGGTTACACCATTCAAAACGAAAATTAAGCGCATTATTATTGTCGCTGGTGCTATTGTCATTCTGTTCACAGGTTCAGCCATCTATAAAGAATATAAGCATATGAAATCAATTATAGATAATGTACCACTTTTAGTTAAAAAAAATGAATCCCAAAAAATTACAATTCAGTCACTTTCTAAAGAAGTCGCAACTTTAAAACAAGAAATGAAAGTTACAGTAAATCATCAGAATATTAAAACATTTGCAACATCTTCAGAGAAACCAAAACTAAAAGAAGTGAGTTCTAATCCGTTTACTAATCCTATTGTTGATATTGGAGTTGCAGCAGTTGTTGTTGATGGCTTTATAAAGTTAATTTCAATTATTCCAGCGTTATAGGAGTGGTTAAAATGGAGAAATTTTGTTCATCTTGTTCTATTTCTTCAAATATTGCATTTTTAATCTGTAAACCTAGTTTTTTTATTCATAAAGATAAATTTCATTATATTGATACACCTAATATTTTTCACGACAATTATATTTGTACTACTTGCTTAGAAATCGAAATGGAGGTCTTGCACGATGAACGAAAAAGAACAGATACTAACACTTAAAAACCAGGTGGAAACATTAAAAAATACGGTGGAAATGTTAAAAAATGTGAATCAAATTTACTTAAATACTATTAGTTTTGCGGTGGAGTTGATTGAAGTTGAAACTCAAAAAGATTAAGTTACCTGAAAAGAAAAAGTTTTCACCACCGATTAAAAAAGACAAGTTATTTAAGAAATTAAAAATAGTTCAAAAATAATTTTATATGGGCAAACACCTATTTTTATTCCTTACATATACTGTATTAGATACATGAAAGGGGATAGAAAAAATGGTAAATGCCCAAAATATTAAAGGTTTAAATGACGATCTACTTTGTGAAGTGATGGAAAATGCGGAACAACTTTTATTAAGTGGTCCAACGGATGCAGACTATAAAAAACTACAACAAGAAATCATCCGTATTTGCTTTATGGAATTGATCGCTAGAAACCAATAATTACCATTTTGCCGCCTGGAAAGGTGGTTTTTTTATGCAGTTTTTGTCGAGTTAATCTTGTGTACAAGAATGACAAGTAATGATATATTTGGTAAAGAAATATAACATTTATGAAAAGGAGGGAAAAATATTGAATATTTTAACGATTAAGGATATTCAAGTAAAATACAAAGTTACACGACAAACTATTGGTCGTTGGCGCAGAGAAGAAAATATGCCATTTATTAAAATTGGCGGTTCTGTTCGCTTTGAAGAAGAAAAAATAAACGAATGGATTAGAAAGAAAAATGAAAAAGAATATAAAAATTAGGGGGAAAAAATGGAAATTAACAGAAGTTATTTTGCAATAATACCTGCTAATGTTAGATATGATAATTCATTAACTCCAAATGCAAAATTATTATATGGTGAAATTACTGCATTATGTAATGAAAAAGGCTTTTGTTGGGCTAACAATGCTTATTTCGCTGAATTATACGGTGTTAGTAATAAATCAATTTCTAAATGGATTAACCAATTAATTAATTATGGTTATATAGCTTCTGAAATGATTTATAAAGAAAATAGCAAAGAAATTGAAAACAGAATTTTGCGAATTTCTTACCCTACCCCTATGGAACAAAAAGAGGGGGGGTATGGAAGAAAAGTTCCATACCCTATGGAAGAAAAGTTCCATACCCCTATGGAAGAAAAGTTCCAGGATAATAATACATTATCTAATAATACATTTAATAATATAAAAGATATTGTTCCTTTTGCTGAAATTATTGCTTATTTGAACCAAAAAGCAAATACTAATTTTCGTGAAACTTCTAAAAAAACAAAAGAGCTTATTAAAGCTCGTTGGAATGAAAAACACACTTTAGAGGATTTTAAAAAAGTTATTGATATAAAAACTAAAGAATGGCTAAATGACAAAAACATGAATAAGTATCTTAGACCTGAAACTTTATTTGGTACAAAATTTGAAGGGTACTTAAATCAAAAAGGAGGAAATAAAAAGAATGAACAACAAAGATCAAACAAATACAACTTTGACCAAGAGAGAGAACTCACTTTTTGATTTCAAACAAGAAGTGTTAGAAACTGCTATTTGTGAATGTGGTAAAGAATATAATTCTCATACTAGAATTTTCATTTTTGGAGAATGGAAAGAGGGTAAAAGTAAGTGTTGTAGAGATTGTGATGATAAAGAACAAGAAAGAAAAATGATTGAAAAAGAAAACAAAGAACGGATTGAACGATTCTTAAACAGGTTTGATAAAGATTCGTTGATTAATCCTAAATTACAAAAAGCAACTTTTGAAGATTACCAACCTACTAGCGAACAACTAGAAAAAGCAAAAAAGGTTTGCATGAGATATGCGAATAACTTTGATCTAAATAATCCTGTTAGTTTGTTATTAATCGGTAATTACGGCACAGGTAAAAGTCACCTTGCGGCATCAATAGCAAAATTCATTATTGAAAACAAAATTAAAACTTGTTTATTTATTTCAACTCCTAAACTTTTAACAAAGCTACGTTCTACTTACAACCGTAACAGTAATGTGAATGAGGATGATATTATCAAAGAGTTGAGCAATGTTTCCTTGCTAGTGTTGGATGATTTAGGATCAGAACAAGCAAAACCGACAAATGATCAAAATGAGCAATCATGGGCAACAAGTAAAATATTCGAGATTATTGATAACCGAATAGGCAAACACACTATTTTCACATCTAATTTCACCGTTGAAGAATTACAAGAAAGAATAGGAGGCCGTAATTTTTCAAGAATGATGGAGAATACTCATGTTGTAAAAATGTATGGTGATGATTACCGTTTAAGGAATTTCAAATAATGGCAAAGGAAAAAACTCTCGAAAAACAGTATTTAACAAATCGGACACAAGAAGAAACGGCTTTATTGATTATAGATCAAGCGTTATCAGGAAAAATAGTTCCCAGGAAAGGAGGTGTTTTTGGATGGATTGTAAAAAAGTAACTGAAGTTATGAAAGGCGTTTATATCATAAAAAAATGCTTTTGTACCAACTGCGCCAACAGAAGAAATGATACAAAAGCATTTTATGAACGATTCGATAAATTATATCAACAGTATTCTCAAAAATAATTACCTGATATAACTTATCAAAATTTTAGACAAGGTACAAGATTACAAGTTAAATACTAATAATTTACAATTAACTTGTTCTAAAGTGAAATTTTTATTCATAACTTGTTTTATAACCCTTGTACCTTGTACGATTGACAACCT
>Ga0187780_10000827_pt1 | contig 23054 bp, 24 predicted proteins | sample 1015_Q2_SP10_20__FD_132429 | JGI IMG/M metagenome (GOLD analysis project Ga0187780, IMG submission 132429) | Tropical peat soil microbial communities from peatlands in Department of Meta, Colombia - 1015_Q2_SP10_20_MG | ecosystem: Environmental > Terrestrial > Soil > Wetlands > Peat | place... | reverse complement strand
GCTCCGGTGGTGGCGGCGGCTACGGGCCAGCCTGGGAGCGCCCCGCCGAGCGTGTCGCAGAGGATGTGCGCCAAGGCTATGTCAGCCCCGAAGCCGCGGCCGAGTTATACGGCGTGGTGGTCGACGCGAAGAGTTTTGCGGTTGATCAGGCGGCGACGCAGCGCCGCCGCACGGAACTCATCAAAGGTGCTAATCCTTCAGCTTGATGCTCAAGGATACGCCGCCCGCGCCGCAACACGGGCATTGCATCGAGACGAGAATCTGCTGCTTCTGCTCCTCCGTCAGATCGGAATTGGCAAGCAGTTCCGCGATCTGTTTGCGCATAACCTCATGCATCGACTGGTCGCTGGTGAAGACTTGGATCTGATCGTCAGGTTCTGACATGGCGCGCTCATTCCCAACCGACCTAAATATGGCGATCCCGCTGAGGCGCGGCAAGCCTGCCTAGACGAGCTTCTTAAGCCGCGGAAAGAGCTTTAACGCGTTGGCGCGGTCGATCTGCGCGGCAACGGCGGGCGGCAGTTTGAGCTTGTTCATCTTCTTCGCGGCATCGATCGCCGGGAGAAAGGGGTAGTCGCTGCCGAACATGATGTGCGTCGTCGAAACGAGATTCATCAAGGCTGCCATGGCCGAGGTGTTCGCCGCGCTCGCCGTGTCATAATAGAATTTACGGAGCTCGGCACGCATGCCGGCAGGAAAATTCTTCCCGATGGCGCGATGCCCCAATTCCTCGATGCGGCCGATCAGCATCGGCGTGGCGCCACCGTTATGCGCGAAGATCCAGCGCAAATTGCGCAGACGCGTCGAGGTGCCGGTGGTGACGAGGCTCACGATGGTCCGGGTGGTCTCGAAGGGGAATTCGAGCGTCTGCATGGCCAGGCCCGGCACGGTCTGGGTGCAGCAGGGCGTGAAGGTGGGGTGGACGTAGATGACGGCCTTGCGGCGATCGAGCTCCTCGAGCACCGGCGCGAAAGAAGGATCCCCGAGCCACTTGCCGTCATAATTGGCCAAAAGGCCGATACCGTCTGCGTCGAGCGCCTCGAGCGCGTAGACCGCCTCGCGCAGCGCGCCCTCGGTGTCGGGCAGTGGAATCGGTGCGAACAGGCCGAAGCGGGTGGGATAGTCGCGGATCACTTCGGCCGCGGCATCGTTCCACTCTCGCGCGAGGCGCCGCCCGAGCTCGACATCGCCATACCAAACGCCTGGGGTTGAGCTCGAGGCAAAAGCAAAAGCGATACCCGCCTTGTCCATCTCCTCGAGCGATTTCTCGGGCGTCCAGCCCAGCATATTCGTGCCGCCATGCGCGACATTGGTGCGCTTCTGCTCCTCGGCCATGTAGCGCTGCGGGAGAAAATGGTGGTGCAGATCGATCCGGCCCGGCGCGCGCTTGCCTGTGGTCCTGCTTTTGCTTTGAGCGCGTTTGCTCGCTGGCATGCTGTGTCTCCTCGCTCTTTCTCGTCCGGTGCTCAGATCTTCGCGACGCGCGGAACGAGGCGCAACGCGTTGCCGCGCTCGACCGCTTCCTTGAGCTCGGGCGATGGCTTCATCGCTTCAAATTCGTCGACCGCGCGCTTGATCATGACATTGGTCGGCGGCGCACCGGCGAGCGGATAGTCGCTGCCGAGCAAAACCTGAGTCGAAGGGACGATCTTCAGGAGCGCGGGCAGGGTCGAGACGGCGCTCAGGCTGGCCGTGTCGTAGTAGAGCTTGCCGAGCTCGGCATGCATGCCGGCGGGCACCTTGTCTTTGAAGGCCGGGGCATTGCCGAGCCCCTCGATACGGCCGTAGATGCCGGTGAGTGCGCCCCCGCCATGCGAGAAGATGAAGCGGATATTGGAAAAGCGGGTCGTCGCACCGCTGGTGACGAGGCTGACGATCGTGCGCGCAGTGTCGTAGGGGAATTCCAAAATCGGAGCGACCAGCCCCGGAACCATGTTGGTCGTGCAGCAGGGCGAGAAGGTAGGATGCACGTAGACGAGCGCCTTGCGGCGATCGAGTTCCTGCATCACGGGCGTGAAGGACGGGTCACCCAGCCACTTGCCCTGATAATTTGAGAGAAAATTGATGCCGTCGGCATGGAGCGTTCCATAAGCATAGTCGATCTCCTGTAGGCTGCCGTCGATATCGGGCAGCGGCACCGGCGCGAAGAAGCCGAACCGCGTCGGGTGATCGTGCACGGTTTGCGCCGCCGCTTCATTCCATTGGCGAGACAACTTCCGTCCGAGCGCCACGTCGCCGTACCACACCCCGGGCGTCGAGATCGACGCGACCGCGAAGTCGACCCCGGCCTTGTCGCAGGCCTCGACCGCGCCGTCGGCCGTCCAGGAGTACATCGCGGAGTTGCCGTGATCGGCTTTGATGCGTTCAGCCTCCTCCTTCATGTATTGCTGCGGGAGGAAGTGATGATGCATATCGATGCGTCGCACCTTGGTGGCGGCGTTTGCCCGGCCGGTTGTCCCGGGGAGGAGGGCTGCAGTCCCGATCGCCGCTAGCGATGCGATAAAATCGCGGCGCGATGCGCTGCCCGGTTCGTAAATCCGACCTTCCATTTCGTCCTCCCTTCAGATGTCCGACCCCTGTTGTTTTGTGGGATGCGGAGCAATGTCACGAACGGCCCGCGACGCCCGCGAGCTGATGTTTCAGAAGCCGCCAGATGTCGTTGCGGTATTGGATGAACTTCGTGCTCGTCTTGATCGCCTCGTCGTCGGTCGAACGCGGCCGCGGCAGATCGATCGTGAGATCGGCAATGACCCGGCCGGGCGCGGCGGCGAACATGATGACGCGATCCGACAGAAACACCGCCTCGTCCACGCTATGCGTCACGAATACCACGGTCTTGCGGTCGCTGTCCCAGAGTTTCATAAGCTCGATCTGCATCATCTCGCGAATCTGCGGATCGAGCGCGCCGAAAGGCTCGTCCATGAAGAGATATGACGGGCCGATGCCCAGGGCGCGCGCGAGGCCAACGCGCTGCTTCATGCCGCCCGACAACTGGTGTGGATAGAAGGCGCCGAAACGTTCCAGTCCGACCTGCGCTAGCGCCCGGCTTACGACGGTATCGCGCGCCGCCTTCGGCATGCCTTGCATTTCGAGCGGAAATTCGACGTTGCCTCGCGCTGTGCGCCAAGGCAGCAGGTTGAATTCCTGGAACACCATCGCGCGGTCGGGTGCCGGTCCGTCGACCCGCTGGCTGCCGATGACCACTTCGCCGTTGCTCGGCTTGATGAGTCCGTTAATGATGCGCAACAGCGTCGTTTTGCCGCAACCCGAAGGACCGAGGAAAGAGACGAAAGTTCCCGACTGGATCGTGATCGACACCTCGGCAAGCGCTTGATGGCCGCGCGCGCCGTCGCCATAACGATGCGATACACCTCGGATCTCGATCATCGCAGAACTACTCGCCCTGGACATGCTGCCAAGGTGCGAGACGCTTCTCGAGCCAGCGCAGGAAGGCATTGAGTACCATGCCGGCGCCGGCAAGGATGACCACGCCGACGAAGACTTGCGCGGTGTCGTAAAGTCCGCCCGCCTGGAAGATGAGGTAACCCAAGCCTTTGGTCGCGGCGTAGATCTCGGCCACCACAACCATGACGAGGGTACGTCCGATGCCAAGCCGCATACCGGCGATGATGTAAGGCAAGGACGAAGGCAGCACGATCTTCAAGAGGATTTGGTGCTCGCTCGCCATGAAGGAGCGCGCAGTCTCGATCAAGCGGCGATCGACTTGCGCGACACCCGCTTCGGTATTCACCACCATGATGATGAACGAGCCGAGAAAGACGAGCGCGACTTTCGACGAAATCCCGATGCCGAGCCAGATGATGAGCAGCGGCAGAAAGGCTACTTGCGGAGAAGCATTGAGCGCGGTGGTGAAGGGCTCGAGCAGCGCGCGAATCTTGATCGAACGCCCCATGGCGAGACCCATGGGCACGCCGACGAGGATCGAGAGGCCGAAACCGAGTCCGGCGATACTCGCGCTCGCCGCCACATGCGGCCAGATGCTGCCGTCGGCGATCATCTGAACGAGTTTCTCGATGATCAGCGAGGGGCTCGAGGCGAAGAGTGGATCGAGCAGCCCCGCGCGCGAACCCGCTTCCCAGGCGATGAAAAATGCCGCAAGCCCACCGACGCGCAGCACCGTGACGAGGCCGGATCGATCCCACCATCGCACGAGACCGCCGGCGCGCTCCTTCCCCGGTCCTTCTGCAGGTAGCGAGACGGCCGCGTGATCGTTCATCGCTTCGCCTTCACGCTTGCGCCTGCGATAAACGTCTTGAGCCGTGTAGTGAAGCCGGGGGCTTGCTCCCACTGAACCCAATGGCCGGCGTCGGGCACGACGTCGCAGTAGGTATCCGGCTGGATCGAGCGCAGCACGCGGAATTTCTGCTCGATGTAGGGCACACAGGTGATGTCCTTCTCGCCCCAGATAGCTCCGAGCCGCGCCGTCGCGCGCGGCAAAGTGTGGATAAGCGTGTCGGTGAATGCGATTGGGCGGCTATCGAGCCGGCCGCGCCGCGTGTTCTCGTTCTGAAGATGCACCGCGAGCGCGTCGATCCGGCTTGCGTCGCCGAACATGAGCTTCGCCAGGTTGCCGCGCTGGATCGCGGTGATCTGCGCGGCGCTCATGCCGGGTTCGACGCGTTGCAAATTGGCAAGCGGCGGGCGTGGCAGGCCCAATCCGGCGGCGCCGATGAGCAGCACGCACGAGGCGCGCCCGCCGAGTTGCGCCGCCAAATGGCCCCCGATCACTGCGCCAAATGAAAATCCGGCAATCGCCACGGGCTCTTGTACAGCCTGTGGCAGACCGCGTGCGATGATTGCCGCAATGGAATCGGCCGTGTACGGCACAGGCGGAGCCGCAGAATCGCCAAGTCCGGGCAGGTCTGGGGTGATAACGGTGAAGTCCGCCGAGAGAGGCAGAACGTTCCTCAGCCAATGCGTCCACGAACCGTAGCCGCCGTGGAGGAGCAGCAGCGGCGGTCCGGCGCCCCACAGGCGCCACACCATGACGCCGTCGCCGCAAGGCGTGTCGACGCGGCGCGCGAGGCGCTCGATCCGCGCGACGGTTTCAGCGGGCGCTTCAGCGCCGCGCCCGCGCATTTCTTCGTCGGGCGGCATAAGGTACGGCTATTTCCTTCCGATCGAGCCCGAGATATCGAGGGCCGCTTATATGAGCCTTCAGCCTTCGGCACTGTCAACCCGCGGGTGCCGTGATCGCCGCGCGAATCTCGTGGACCGCGGTCCGCGAAACCTCGTTACTTGCTGGCATTTGTAGCAGCGCCTACGATCACGATGATGAAGATCGATAATGCCTTCGATGTGCCTTTGCCTGCGGCGGCGGCGTGGCCCGTGCTTATGGACTTCGAACGCGTCGCTCGCTGCTTGCCTGGAGCCGAGCTCGCCGAGAAGGTCGACGCGCGGACCTATCGCGGGAAGATCGCGCTGCGTCTTGGCCCCGTCGCGCTCGTGTTTTACGGGACGGCACGCATTGTCGAGGCCGATGAGGAGCTGCATCGCGCCCGCGTCACGGCGTCAGGCACGGAAGCCAAAGGCCGCGGCGGGGCCGAGGCGATGGCCGAATTCGCGCTTATCGAGACCGCGCCGCGTACCACGCGGGTGACCGTCCGCAGCGATCTCGTGCTCAACGGCGCGGTCGCACAATATGGCCGGGGTGCTGCGGTGATCGCGGGCGTCGCACAAGAGCTATTCGATCGCTTCGCGGCCGCGCTCAAGGTTGAAATCGAAGGCGGCGCCTCCGCGCTCGAAGCGGCGCGAGTAGAGACGCGGCGCGGAGTATCGGTCTTCGGGCTGGTTTTTGGCGCCCTGTGGCGCTTCGTGAAGCAGCGTCTGCCACGACCTCTCAAAGGCGCTACCCACTGAGCATTGGTGGCCGCCGACTATATCCGTGTTGAAAGCCAGATCGCCAACCGCGATCCTGCCTTGATGGCGGCGGTCAAGGGAAACGGAGCTTCATCGCCGCCCTGAGCGCGCGCCATGTCGCGATGCTCGATCTCGTTCAAGCGGAATTCTTTCAGCGCTGCCTTGATCTCGGGCTCGGTTTCGCCCAGCGCATCGATCTGGCCGCGATAGTGCTGGTCGATCACTTCCTCGACTGCAACTGTGCACGCCATGGCGGCACGCTCGCCGAGAAACGCGGTGGCTGCGCCCAACGCGAAACCCGCGAGATGCCAGAGGGGTGCGAGCGCTGTTGGGCGAACACGCCGTTCGCGCAGAAGTCGGTCGAAGGCCGCGAGGTGGCGCTCTTCCTGCTCGGCCATACGGCGGATCTCGGCTGCAGCCGCCGAGCGGCCGAGCACGGCAAGCTGGCCGGCATAGATTCGCTTTGCACCATATTCGCCGGCGTGGTCGACGCGAATCATGCGTGCAACCTGCCGCCTCGCGGGAGGGTCGCCGGGAAGCCGTCGTGCCATCAGAGATACCGAAGTACGAAGAAGCCGCCCAGCAGCAGGACGACGAAGGCGCTCGTGACGAGGGTCAAGCGGCGCTCGATGAATTCGCGCACGGGCTCGCCGAACCACCACAAAAGCGCGGCAACCAGGAAGAAGCGCAGCGAGCGCGAGATGACCGAGGCGAGGGCAAAGGTGACAATGTTGAAATCGAACGCGCCGCTGGCGATGGTGATAAGCTTGTACGGGATCGGTGTCATGCCCTTGAGGATGATGATCCAGGCCCCGTATTGATCGAACTGCGTCTTCAGGGCCTCATACTTGTCCATCACCTGATAGAATTCGAGGATCGGCACGCCGATTGCCGCAAAAGCGTAGTAACCGATCGCGTAGCCGACGAAACCGCCAGCGACCGAGCTCAACGTGGCGATGGTCGCGAGGCGCCAGGCATCGCTGCGCGCCGCGAGGATCATTGGGATAAGTAGCAGGTCCGGCGGAATCGGGAAGATCGAGCTTTCGACAAAAGCGACGCCGACGAGCGCCCAGAGGGCGTATGGGCTCGCGGCAAGGCGCATCGTCCAGTCGTAGAGCCGCTGTAACATGCGTGGTGCTGGTCTAGCCCGGCACGCACGCGTCGTGCAAGCCCGAGGCCGGCCGCCGCGCGAATAGCCCGAGCGAGCACATTGTCATGACGATCTCGCCCCGCTGATTCGTGCTCTCGCAGGCAAGTTTCACCAAGCCGCGGTCTGGTTTGCTGCGCGAGGGCACCGTCTCAAGAACCGTGACCCGCGCGCTTATACGGTCGCCCGGCCGAACCGGCTGGAGCCAGCGAAGGTCGTCGACGCCCGGCGATGCCAGCGCGCTCGATTGGCGCAATACCCCATCTACGAAAAGCCGCATGAAGATCGCGGCGGAATGCCAGCCGCTGGCGATAAGTCCGCCGAAAGGCGAGCGGCGCGCCGCTTCCGGATCGAGATGGAAGATTTGCGGATCGTATTGGCGCGCGAAACCGATGATCTCAGCCTCCGTGATGGTTCGGGCACCGAGTGCCACCGACTTGCCAGGGTGAAAATCCTCGAAATAAAAGTACGGCATCGCGATGCTTTAGAGGGCGGCCGTGACACGCGCAAGCCGCACGGTTTGACCGGAGGAGGCTCGCTTGTATAGTGGGCGCGCCCTGCCGAAGGCGAGGGCGGGCGTGGCGGAACCGGTAGACGCGCTGGACTCAAAATCCAGTTCTGGCAACAGAGTGTGAGTTCGACTCTCACCGCCCGCACCAGCGGAGACGCGAAGCGAGGGAGGATGGCAATGCGCACACTCTCGATCAGTGCCGTGCTGGTCCTGATGATGGCCGCCGTGCCGGCGCGAGCGCAGGACGCGGTCGAGAGTTTCTATAAGAGCCACCAGATCAAGCTCTATATCGGCTCGACGGCGGGAGGGGGGTACGATTCCTATGGCCGACTTCTGGCGAGGCATATGGCCGAGCACATCCCCGGCAATCCGACGATTGTTCCGATCAACATGCCGGGCGCCGGCAGCAACCGGCTCGCCGCCTACGTCTACTCGGTGGCGCCGAAGGATGGGAGCGAGTTCGCGATCATCTTCCCCGGTGCCGTGCTCGATCCAATCCTTGGCGAGCAGAAGGTGCAGCACGACCCGAGCAAATTCATCTATATCGGCAGCGCCAACGTCGAAGTGTTCGTGTGTTTCACCCGCTCGGACGCGCCGGTCAAAACCTTCCAGGACCTGATGTCGACCCAGGTGTTGCTCGCGGCGAGCGCCGATGGCGGCTCGACGGTCGACATGCCTGCGCTCGACGACAACCTGCTCGGGACGAAGTTCCGCGTCGTCCGGGGCTATCCCGGCTCGCGCGAGATCAATCTCGCGGTCGAGCAGGGTGAGGCTCAAGGCGCTTGTGGCATCGGCTGGGCGAGCGTCGAGGCGCAGAACCCTGATTGGGTCCCGAGCGGCAAGGTGCGTGTTATCGTGCAGGAGACGACAAAGGGCCATCCTACGCTCAACGCCATGGGCGTACCGCTCACCTACAGCTTCGCCAAGACCGACGAAGACCGTGCCGTGCTCGAACTCGCTTATAGCCAGGAGGTCTTCGGCCGGCCCTTCGTACTGCCCCCAGGCACGCCACCCGATCGCGTCGCTGCGCTGCGCAAGGCTTTCATGGAGACGCTGACGGACAAGGATGTCATCTCCGAGGCCAAGACGATGCGGCTCGACCTCGCGCCCTTGTCAGGCGAAGAGGTCCAGGCGCTTGTCGCCAAGATCTATGCCATGCCGCCAAATGTCGTGACGCGCGCGAAGGACGCCCTCATCTACAAGGGCCCATGACGGAAGCCGCGCTTAGAACGGCTCGAAGCCGCGCAGTCTCGGGATCACCTCGGTTCCAAAGAGTCGGATCGAGCGCAGCAGGTCCGTCTCGGCGAGATTGCCGAAATTGAACTCGCCGAAGAAGGTGTTGAACACGCCTTCGGCTGCAATCTTCTGGAGCTTGCGCGCGACCGTTTCTGGCGAGCCCAGAAGAATGAGGTCGTGCTCGAGCAGCCACTCGGCGTCGAGCAGATGCAGCGCGATATCGGCGGCGCCGAATTCCTTGCGGTCGATATAGCGCTGCGCGTGCTCGCGCTGGTAGCGTTTGAGCTCGGCCGGATCGTCGGTCGCGGGCAAGAAGCCGCGATAGGCCTGCCCCGCCTCGGCGAGCGCCGTCTTGAGCGCCTTTTCGTCGGTCTCGTCGACATAGACGACGGTCGAGTACGCGACATTGGGCGTGCCCGAATGCCCGGCCTTGTGCCAATTCTCAAGGTATGTCCGGTAGCGCGGCGCGCAATCCTCGCGCGGCGAGATGAGAAAATAGCCGACGTTGATCCCTTCGCGCGCGCAGAACTCCAAGGTCGCGATGTCTCGCGTCTCGATCCAAAGCGGCGGATGCGGCTTCTGCAGGGGATTCACGGCGAGCTTCGCGTTGTCGACCTTGTGGTAGGTGCCATTGAAACTGAAGCTCGGTGCGTCGGTGCAGGCCGCGCGTAGGAAGGAGACGAATTCAAGCGTCACCGCACGGCGCGTCTCGAAATCGACCTTGAACGGCTCGAAAATGCGCGGCGTGATGCCGGGCACGAGGCCGAGTTCGAGCCGGCCTTCGATCATCTGGTCGGCTACCGCGATCTCCTCGGCGAGGCGCAGCGGGTGGTGTAAGGGCACGACATAGCCCATCCCGCCCAAGCGAATGCGCTTGGTGCGCGCGCCTGCGCCCACTGTGTAGAGGCTTGGCGCTGACATCCAGCTTTCGCCGGGATTGAAATGATGCTCGACGCAAAAGCCGAAATCGAAGCTCAATTCATCACAGAGCTGCAGCTCGCGCCAGAGCTGGCGATAGCGCTCGGCCGGGTCGAGGCCGCGCTTGCCCCAGACATGGGCGAAATGCGCGAATTTCATGGCACCGCCTCCGTACGTCCTCCCATGGGCTTTTTAGCAACAAGGTCGCGAAAATCCCATCCTTGCCCGTGGCGTGGGATTGACGGCTGAAAACCCCGGGCGCACCATCGTGCCCATGATTTCGCGCGATATCCGCGTCAACTTGCTCATCGGAAACGGGCACTTCCTTTCGCATTTTTATCAACTCTGCCTGCCGCCGCTTTTTCTCCTGTGGCAGAAGGAATTCGACGTAACCTTCGCTGAGCTCGGCCTCGCACCGGTGGTGATGTCGGTGATGGCCGCGCTTATGCAGACGCCCTATGGCTTCCTCGTCGACCGCTTCGGCGCGCGCCGCTTTCTCATCGCGAATACGCTCGTCATGTCGCTCGCCATCTCGCTGATGGCCTTCGCGACGGGCTATTGGCAAGTGCTGGTCCTCGCCGCCATCTCCGGCACAGCGAATGCCGTCTATCACCCAGCCGATTACAGTATTTTGGCAGGCTCGATCCGGCAGGAAAAGATGGGCCAGGCCTTTGCGATCCATACCCTCACCGGAAATGTCGGATTTGCGCTGGCACCGCCGGTCGTGGCGCTGCTCGCGGGCGTCGTGGGCTGGCGCGAGGCGCTGCTGGTCCTGGGACTGCTGGGGGTTCCCGTCGCGGCAGCGATCCAATGGCAGAGCGCGATCCTCCGTGAACAGACGCGCGCCGAAAAAGAGCGCGGCCGCATGACGGTACGCGAGCTCCTCTTCGACCGCACGTTGGTCCTGTTCTTCATCTTCTATCTACTGGGATCAATGGCCGGAAGTGGCGTACAGGCCTGGCTCATCACGATCCTCCACGAAGTGAAAGGCATCGACGTGGCTTTGGCCTCGACCACGCTGACGGCTTACATGCTCGGCTCTGTCAGCGGAATTCTCGCTGGCGGCTGGCTCGTGGATCGCTGGAAGCGCCACATCGCGCTCTTTGTCGCGGGGCTCACCCTCTTCTCGTCGGTTTTGACCTTGCTCGTGGGCGTGCTGCCGATGACCGGCGTCATGGCGAGCGTGCTTATGTTCATGGCCGGCGCCGGTCTCGGCGGCAGCCGCACGCCGCGCGACATCATGCTCAAGGACGCGGCGCCCCGCGGCGAGATCGGCAAGGTCTTCGGCTTCGTGAGCTCGGGACTTCCGCTGGGCGGTGCGCTGACGCCTGTGCCCTTCGGCTTCCTCATCGATCATGGTCGTGCCGAATGGGTATTGATTCTCGCGGCCGGAATCCTGGTCGCGAGCATCCTGTGCATGGGCACGGCGCGCGCCTCGGCCCGGAACGCCGCCGCAGCGCAGGTAGCGGCCGAATAGGTCCTCAGGTCAACATCACGATCTTGCCGAAATGCGCGTTGGTGCGCATATGCGCCTGCGCTGCCTCGGCTTCCTCGAGCTTGAACACACGGTCGATCGGCAGGCTGAGCTTGCCCTCGGTTACCGCCTCCCAGAGGTCGGAGCGCATGTTGCGCACCTCGGCACGCAGTTCTTCGATCGATCGCGTCCGGTGGGTGACGCCTATATAGGTGATGCGCTTCTGAGCGTGAAGATTGTAGTCGAACTCGCCGCGGCCGCCGCCCAGCCGCCCCACATTGACGATGCGCCCCGCTAGCGCTGCCGCCCTCATGTCCTGGTTGGCGACCGGTGCCGAGACCATGTCGATGATGAGATCGACGCCCTTCCCGTCGGTCGCCTTCAGCACGTCTTCCGACCATTCAGGCTTGCGCGAATCTATCGCGATGTCGCAGCCGAATTCCTTCAGTCGCGCACGCCGCGCGTCATTGGTCGAGGTGCCGAAGACGAGGCGCGCGCCCTTAAGCTTTGCGATCTGCATGCCCATGAGGCCAACACCCGAGCTAGCGCCCTGAATGAGTACCGCTTCGCCCGGCTTGAGCCGGCCATTGGTGACGATCGCGTCGTGCATGGTCCCAAGCGCGGAGGGCAGGGTCGCGGCCTGTTGCCAACTCATATTGTTGGCCGGGATCGGCGCCGTGCGGCCCCAATCGCACACCGCGAATTCGGCATAGCCGCCCTGGCCGGTGCACATGACGCGATCTCCTGGCTTGTAGGCTTTGACCTCCGCGCCGCATTCGACGACTTCGCCGGACCATTCGATGCCGGGAACCATGCCGCTTGTCCGCGGGTGGCCCGAGCCGTAGGCGCCGGGCAATTCCGCGCGGTTCAATCCGATTGCGCGAACCTTCACCAGCACCTCGGTGGGCTTGGGCCGGGGCTGCGCCACTTCACGAATTTCGAGCGTCTGTTCGCCGACGACGGCTGCTTTCATGCGATCCTCCCGCTTATTGCCTGATCGCTAGCACAAACGCTGGACTCGCGATAGCGGTGCGCGGCGCGCTAGACTGACCAGCATGACCGATTATTGGCTGAGCAAGCTGTTTTTCGACTTGCAGCGGCCCGAAGCCGCGGCCGAGTACCGCGCCGACCGGCGCAAGGTCCTCGCGCGCTACCCGCTTGCGCCCGATGTCGTCACGGCGATCCTTGCCGACGACCTCGCCTTCCTCGCGCCGCGCGTCAATCCTTATCTGCTGCGCTATTATTTTGGGGCCGCTGGTGTCGCGGAGGACGTGTTCCTCGCCAAGTTGCGCGCGACCGGCAAGGAGGCCAAGCATGGCTGAATTCGTGGGTGCCTTCGCTGCAAGCCACGCCCCCCTGATCGTCCGCGACTGGAATAAATTTGCACCCGTCCGCCGCGGGGAGATCACCACCGCTTTTCGCGAATTAGGCCGGCGCGTGGCCGCCGCGCACCCCGACGTGCTCGTGGTGCTTTCGCCCGACCACTGGGTGAACTTCTTCCTCGACAACCTGCCGAGTATCTGCATCGGCCTCGGTGACAGCCATGAGGGACCGCCCGAGCCCTTCATGAAGGATTTTCCGTATCGGCCGGTTCCGGGACATGCGGCCTTCGGCCGCCATCTCTTCGCGACCGCGCTGGCACAAGATTTCGAGCCCTCCGCGTCGCATTATCTGACGCTCGATCACGGGTTTTGCATTCCGCTGTCGCGGATCGAACTGGAGAACCTCCCCCGCATTGTGCCCGTGATCGTCAATGACCTCGAGCCGCCGATGCTAAGCGTGCGGCGCTGCCTTGAATGGGGCAAGCTCGTGACGCGCGCGATCGAGTCCTATCCCGAAAAGCTCCGCATCGCGGTCTTCGCGACCGGCGGTTTGAGCCACTCGATCGGCGAACCCGATATGGGCCGCATTGACGAGGATTTCGATCGCGCCTGCATCCAGGTGTTCCAGGACGGCCGCGACGCCAGCCTCGTCGAATTCCTCGAGAGGCGCATGGCGGCGGCGGGAAATGGCACGCACGAGGTGCGCAACTGGGTTATTGCGCATGCCGCCGCGGGCAGCTGCGGCTTCGATCTCATCGATTATCGCGCGGTGCCCGAGGTCTATGTCGGTTGCGGCTGGGCATCGTGGAGGAGGTGAGCAATGCCTGAGCGCATGTTCACGCCACTGGGGCTCGATCACGTCGTGCTATATGTGCGCGACCAGGAAGCGTCGCTAAAATTCTACACCGAGGTGCTGGACTGCACCGTCGATGCGATCAATGAGAAGGCGAAGATCATTCATCTGCGCTTTGGCGAGCAGCAGATCGACATCGTGCCGGGGAATGGGCCGGCGGCCGAAGCTGCAAGGCAAGGCATTGACCATTACTGCCTTTCCATACGCTGCACGGATTTGCCGGCGCTCGCCGCGACCCTGCGCGCGCAAGGAATCGCGGTCGATGACGTGGTGACGCGCCTCGGCGCCTTTGGCACCGGGCCGTCCATCTACATCAACGATCCCGATGGTTTCCGCGTGGAGTTGAAGCCGCGCTGATCAGGGCGAAAGCTCTTCGAGCGACCGCCCCTTGGTCTCGAGTGCGTAGAGCCAGGAAAGCACGCTGCCGATGAGCGCGAGCCCGCCGAAATAGACGAAGAGGGTTCCCACCCCATAGGGCAGCAGCAAAGCGACCACATTGGGACCGATCGCGGCGGCGACTCGTTGCCACGCGCCGCCGACGGCGCCGCCGAAAGCCCGAATCCGCGTCGGATAAAGTTCCGAGGTGTAAAGGTTGATCGCCAATGAGAGCGACGACATGAAGAACCAACCGAAGGTGACGAAGGCGAGGATTGTCTGCGCGCTGTCCGGCCCCACATACCACAGGGCAAGCAAGGTCACGCCGCCTATGAAGAAGGCGCCCGTGAACCACAGTCGCCGGCCGACATAGTCGATGAAGAAGGCGCAGCATACCGCGCTGAAGATGCCGCACAGGCTCGTGATCATCCCGTATTTGAGCGCATCCGCGACGGAAAGGTGATAGACCGTGCGGTAGAGTGTCGGCAGCCAGGTGAGGAGACCGTAACCGGTCGAGAAGCAACAGAACCAGAAGGCCCAGTCGCTCAAGGTACGCTTCAAATAGATGCCCTCGAAAATCTCGGTCCAGCGCGTGGGCTTTGCGGGCGCCGCAAGGGCGGGCGCAGGTCGCGGTGGCGGCAGGGTCTTGCCCCGCGCCATGATCGAGCGCTCGATCGCGGTGACGACGGCGTCGGCTTCGGCGACGCGACCCTGTGCCGCGAGCCAGCGCGGCGATTCCGGCAGGAGCCAGCGCAGGAAGAAAACTAGGATTGCGGGCAGGCCGCCGAGATAAAACAGGGATTGCCAGCCCAGCCTCGGCACCATGAAGTAGCCCAAGACGGCGGTGGCCGCGAGGCCGACGCCAAATACCATCTGGAAGAGGAGGTAGAAGCGTCCACGCACCTCGGCGCGGGCGATCTCGTTGACGTAAGTGTTGGCGATCGGCACTTCGCCGCCCAATCCAATGCCCTGGATGAAGCGGAAGATGATGAGTGAAGTCGGATTCCAGGCAACTGCGCAGACGAGGCTCATCACGCTGAAGATCCCGATCGTGATAGTGGTGACGAAAAGCCGGCCGTACCGCTCCGCGGCCCAGCCGGCGATGAACGCACCAAGGAGTTGTCCCACGAACGCGGCCGAAAGTACCAGGCCGATCTGCTCCTGCGTCATCTTCCAGCTACCGACGATTGCCGGCAGCGCATAGGCGATCGCGATCAGATCGACGGCATCGAAGAAGGTTCCGATACCAACGATGATCCGCGCCCGAACATGCCACCATGACACGGGCAGCCTCTCCATGCGGGCAAGGATTTCCGCGGCCGAAACGGACCCAATCGCCTGCGACATGATCCCCCTCCTAGTGCTGCGCTGGCCGCGTCGGGCTCAACCCCCTGGGCAGGAAAAATCCCGCTGCAAGAATGACGAGGACGAAACCGCCGGCGACGAGATAGACGTCCTGGATCGCGTGGGCAACCGCGAGCATGACCGGTCCGATGTCGGCGGGGGCAAGCCGATCGCGCAAATTCACATCCATGATGCGCGTCACGGCGTCGTCACCGAGCATTCCGCCAAGCACAAGATTGACGACGCCCCCGTAAACCGCTGTACCGACGGTCTGGCCGAGCATCCGGGTGAAGGCGATCAGGGAGGTCGCCGTGCCTCGCTGGCTCCAATCAACGACGCTTTGCGCTGCAACCGTGTAGGTATTCTGGCTCAGCCCCATGCCGATGCCGACGAGAGAGGTGCCCATCGCCGCCCACAAAGGCCCGCGTGCGGGATCCAACGCGATCAGCATCAGGACGCCGCTGACAAGGAACACGCCGCCGATCGCCGTCGCCGCGCGGTAAGAGAAACGCAGCATGATGCGGCCGCCGGAGGCCGAGCCGGCGATCCAGGTCACCGAGCTGATCGCCAGGGCGTAACCGGCGACGAGTGGGCTGCGGCCCATCACGCCCTGGATATAGGCGGGGAGGAAGGTGGTGCTCGCCATCACAACGCAACCGACGCCAAAGGATCCAATATTGATGCTGGTGATGACGCGGTTTCGCCACAGCCATAGCGGCAGGATCGGCTCGCTCGCGCGGTGTTCGTGACGCAAGAAAACTGCGATCAGGATTGCTGAGACCGCGAGAACAAGCACGAAACCGCGGATGCCAAGCGTCCGTGCCTGAATGAACGCGTCCATCAGCAGTCCAATGGCGAGCGACATAAGCACGGCGCCAAGATAATCGATGCGATGGCTGCGGCGCTGGATTCGCTCACGCAGCGAAAATCCGAGCAGCGCGAAAGCCGCGATGCCGATCGGCACCGTTACCCAGAACACCCAGTACCAGCCCCAATGCGCGATCACGAAGGCGCCGAGCACGGGGCCCACGATCGCGGCGATGCCCCAGATGCTCGAGAAAAACCCGGCCATGCGCGCGCGCATGGCCGGCGGGTAGAGATCGCCGATGAGCGTCTGGTTGATCGGCTGCACGGCGCCGGCGCCGACGCCCTGGATGACGCGAAACAGCACGAGCACGAACATGTTAGGCGCGAGGCCGCACAGGATCGTACCGAGGAGGAATAAAGTCAGGCCAAAGGAGAGAACGCGCTTGCGGCCGAAAAGATCGGCAAGGCGCCCATAGATTGGAATGGTCACGCCTTGGCTCAGGTAATAGGCACTGAACACCCAGCTGAAGAGCTCGAAGCCGCCGATCTGGCCGACGATCGTCGGCATTGCCGTCGCAATCACCGTGCCTTCGACGCCGGTCATGAAGATGAGCACGACCGTCGCGGTCAGGATCCATCGCCGGCTTGCCGTGCTGGAGGCGATCAAGCCCTCGGTAAGACCGGCGCCGCTGCGCGACGAAGCGCGGTCGCTCAAGATGTGCTCAAAACTTCTCGACCCAGGGGCGTAGTTCGATTTCGGCGGCCCAGGCGCTGCGATGCTGACGATGGAGTTGGAGATAGACCGCGGCGATCGCGTCCGGGTCGAGAAGGCCGTCAGGCCCCCGTTCATTGGCGCGTGAATCGCCGCCACGGCGGATGCCGCCGTCGATGACGACATGCGCGACATGGATGTTCTGCGGCCCGAGTTCGCGCGCCATGCTCTGCGCGAGGCCGCGCAAACCAAACTTTCCCATGGCGAAAGGCGCGGAGTGCGGGTAGCCTTTCACGCTCGCGGAGGCGCCCGTGAAGAGGATTGTGCCGCGGCCCTGCTTCAGCATCGCGCGCACGGCTTGTTGTGCCACCAGGAAACCGCCATAGCAGGTGACGGTCACCGCCTTCAGCACTTCCTCCGGATCGAGCTCGATGAGCGCGCCGCGCGTGCGATAGCTTGGATTGTAAATGACGAGATCGAGGGGCCCGAGCTCGGCGGCGACGCGCGCAAAGAGCCCATCGACCTGATCGCGCCGGCTTGCATCGCAAGCATAGGCCTCGGCGCCGGTCTCGGCGCAGAGCTGCGCGAGCTTCTCGGGTCCCCTTGCCGCGAGGGCAAGCCGCATTCCTTCTTTGTGGCAGAGCCGTGCAAGCGACGCGCTCAGGCCGCTGCCGCTGCCGACGATGAGCGCTGTCTCGGCCACGGACCCTACCGCGCGCGCCGCGGCGGCAGCAGCAACTCGGCTTCCGCGCGTGCTGTGCTGCGCCGCTGTGCCTCGCGCTTGAGTTCGACCACGACCGGCTTGGCGCGGCGGTCATGCACCGTGCCGCCCGTCACAGGCGATGTTGCCGGCGCGTTGGTTAGATGAAGCGCCAAAATCTTGTGCGTGTCGCCGGCGCTCTCGAGGGTCGCTTCGATTTCTTGCCCCTTGAAGAGACGCGAGATGCCGAAACCAGAGACCGTCTCGGAATCGATGGGGAGATCGCGGCTCAATCCAGGAAGGCGCAGTGTCCCGCGGCCGTTGCGGCTATCGAACCACTGCACCACCCCGCGTACGGAGGTGGTGGGCGACGGAGCGACTACGCTTGCGGATAAAGCCGATGCGGCCGCGACCACCTCGGCTCGCCGTAGGAGTGTAGGCTGCGCGGCCTGCTGGGGCGGGTCGACGGCAGCGGTTTCTCGTTGCGATGCACGCGATGCCTTGGCGTGACCGCGAGTCACATCCATGCGTCGCGGCTGCGGCGTTGCGGTCTCGTTGCCTCCGCCATCGAGGATCGAGAAAGCGCGATCCACGCTCGCAATGATTTGCGGAACTTCTTGCAAAGGCGTTTGACGATTGGCCAGCAGCTTTGCGATGAAGCGTGCCGCGTCCGCTTTTCCTACCATATTGATTGATCGCTTCTTTGCCCGACGGAAAATTCATAGCACGTTGGCGCGATGCGTCAAAGGTGTGCTGGATCGTGGTCTATGTTGGCGATAGGCTGTGCCATGCGGAAAAAGCATATCGTCGTGCCTGTCCTTCGTATTCTTGCCGCGGCAATATGCGTTCTCCTGCTTTGGCTGCTTCTCGACGGAAATCCCGGCTTCGCCCGGATTATTTCGGGCTTGGCCGTCGCAGCCGCGGTCGCGGCGTGGATGCCAGTCGCAGATTCGCGCGGGCCGTAGGATATTTGCCATTGCTCGCGCGTTGTCCGCCGCGCTGCGGCGCATTCAGAAAACTCTGCCAGATCGACTTCGTAGGCAGGAATACAGCCCTCGCGGACGGATGTTCGATGCCGCCGCCGCGCGGCAAGCATGCCTGCTAGACCGCTAGCGAATTGACAGCCCTGTTGCGGTGATGTTACGTGGCAAAGCTTAAGTGAAACCGGCAACAGCGATGCCGCGCGTACTTATCGGCGATTGCCACGTCTACTATGAACGGCACGGAGCCGGGTTCCCGGTCGTTTTCGTGACCGGGCTTTCGGGCTATGCGAATTACTGGCGCGATCAGGTTCCCGCCTTCTCGCGCAATTTCGAGGCGATCGTCTACGACCACCGCGGCGTCGGACAAAGCGACCACAAGGGCGGCGGAGCGACCGTCATCGAGCGGTTGGCAGCGGACACGATCGCCCTCATGGATGCGATCGGGATCGCGAAGGCCCATGTGGTCGGCCACGCGGCGGGTGGGGCAGTCGCACAAATCCTCGCGATTGAGCACCCGGATCGCCTCGCGAGCGCGGTGATCGCTGCGGGCTGGACCAAGCCCGATGCCTATTTCCGCCGCTTCTTTGCACTGCGCAAGGAATTGCTGTCGCGTTTGGGGCCGGCGTCGTATGTCCAGGCGAATACACTATTTCTTTACCCCGCCCATTACATCGCTGCGAATAATGAGCTGCTCCGCCAGATGGAGGCGCAGTGGCTCGCCAATTTCCCTGCTCCCGAGATCATTTCCGGCCGTATCGATGCTATCATGGCCTTCGACCGCACGGCCGATCTCGGCCGAATCCGCACGCCCACCCTCGTCGTGGCCGCGCAGGACGATCTCATAACGCCCGGCTATTTCGCCGAGAAACTTGCCCGCCGCATCCCCGGGGCTGAAGCCAAATTCTTTGCCCAAGGCGGGCATGACTTTCCGCGCGTTGTGCCGCGCGAATTCAACCAGGCGGTGCTGCCCTTCCTTCAGGCGCATACCCCTGCGAATTAGCCTTAAGTCATTGTTACTTAAACGTTCCTAAAGCCTTCCGGCGCTACTCTCCGGCACCCCGACGGGGCGATGTCGAGAGTTCGCGTAAATGGCCGAATATTCCCGCGCTGCATCCGTACGGAGCGACAGCGCCGATGAGTCCGCTGTGGTTGCGGCGCTCGCTTCGGCGGGCGATGTCGCCTATGCGTGGGATGTGGCGACAGATGCGCTGCATTGGCTTTGCCCGCCAGCCTCGCTTGGTTTCGAAGGGGTTATCGTTGCCACCGGCAAGGCCTTTGCTGACCGCATCCATCCCCATGACGTGCCGCTGCGCCAGCAGCAGCTCAGCCAGCATTACGCCCGCCGTACACCCTTCGACTGTGAGTACCGGCTGCGGCTGCAATCCGGGGAATTCGCGTGGCTGCATGATCGTGGCGCGGCACAATTCGACGGTGCAGGAAGGCCAACGCGATTTTTGGGCGTGATGCGCCTCGTCACCGGGCGCAAGGCGCAGGAGCAGCAGCTCGAACATCTTGCCAATTACGACGAGCTCACCGGGCACTTGAACAAGAAGCGCTTGCGCGAGGCCGTCGATCAGCTCCTCGCTGCAAGCTCGCGCAGCGGCAGCCCCGGTGCTTACCTCGCCGTCGGCGTTGACAAGCTCGCGACCATCAACGACGCCTTCGGTTATAAAGCCGCCGATCAGGTCCTAATCGAGATCGGGCGCCGGCTCGACCGCTGCCTGCGCGCGAGCGACGTGATCGGCCGTGTCGGCGGCGACCGGTTCGGGATCGTGCTCGGGGACTGCAAACCGAACAATATCGGTATTGCGGCGGAGAAGATCCTCGCTGCAGCGAGCCGCGTGCCGATCGAGACCTCGGTTGGCGCCGTCTACGCCACAGTATCGGTTGGTAGCACCTCTTTCCCCGACCAGGCCAAGACGGCCTATGACGTCATGACGCGTGCTGAATCGGCGCTCGCCGAAGCCAAGCGAGCCGGGCGAGACTGCTACGTTCCTTACCAGCTCTCCGAAGAGCAGCGCAGCCGCCACCGCGTCGGCCTCGCGCTCGGCGAACGCGTCCAGCGCGCGCTAAAGGAGGGGCGGCTGCCGCTCGCCTACCAGCCGGTGGTCTCAAGCGCCACAGGTGAGGTCGATTACCACGAATGCCTGCTGCGCATGATCGATGAGCGCGGCGATGTCATCATCGCTGCCGACTTCGTGCCCGCGATCGAGCAGCTCGGCTTCATCCGTATCATCGATCGCTACGTGCTGGAGACGGCGGTCGCTGATTTGAGCGAGAATTCGACAGTGTGCCTCGGTGTCAATATCTCGGGCTTGACCGCGACCGACCGCCCTTGGTTGCGCACGATCACCTCGCTGCTGCGCGACAAAGGCGAAGTCGCGCGCCGGCTACTCATCGAAATTACGGAGACCGAGGCGTTGCACGATATCGACGAGTCGGTGCGTTTCGTGGGCGCTCTGCGCGAGCTCGGTTGCCGCGTCGCGCTCGATGATTTTGGCGCCGGCTTTACCTCGATCCGCCACTTGCAGGCTCTCGCGGTCGATACCGTCAAGATCGATGGCTCTTTCGTGCGCAATCTGACCAAGAGCCCGGACAACCAGGTGTTCCTGCGCCACCTCGTGGGCCTCGCCAAGGGCCTCGGCCTTCACACCGTGGCCGAATGCGTCGAATGCGAAGAAGAAGCGGCGATCCTGCGACAGGAAGGCGTGGGCTATCTGCAGGGCTATTACTTCGGCGCGCCAACTCTCGAGAAGCCCTGGCGCGCCGCGCGGGCGGCACGCAAGCGGCGCACGGGCAACGCCTTCTAACTCTCGCCCTTTTCTTTTTTGGCGTAAGCGTCGATCTGTCGCTGCAGGGCGTCCATGCGCTGTCGGAGCTCGCTCAGTGACGCTTCGGAACGGGCTTCTCCTTCGCGCGGTTTTTCGGCGTCCGGCGCGGTCGGGAAGGGCGAGAACATCTTCATGGTCTGTTCGAAGAGAGCCATGTTTTGTTTGCCCATTTGCTCAAGCGAGCCAAAGGGGAAAAGTCCGCCGAAGGCTTCCTGCAGGCTCTTGCGCATCTGCTCCTGGTTGCGCGCGAACGACGACATGGCATGCTCGAGGTAACGTGGCACCAGCCACTGCATGCTGCCGCCGTAGAGGCTGATAAGCTGGCGCAGGAAGCTGATTGGCAGCAGGTTCTGGCCGACTTTCTGCTCCTCCTCGACGATGATCTGCGTGAGCACGCCGCGGGTGATGTCTTCACCGGTCTTGGCGTCGTAAACGACGAAATCGGTGCGCTGCTTGACCATGCGCGAGAGATCGTCGAGCGTGACGTAGCTGCTCGTTGCGGTATTGTAGAGGCGCCGGTTCGCGTATTTCTTGATCACCACCGGCGGCGTTTCCGCCGCGCTCGTCTCGCTCATCCCAGTTATCCCTCTCCCACCCGCACGCAGCCCGGGCCAAAGCCGATTTCTCGCGGGAGCATACCAGCAACGGGGCCGCAGGCTCCAGTACCGGCTTCCCGAGCGCGCCCAAGGCGGCCGGAGAGTGGGCAGGCTGATCCGCCTAGCGCTGCTCTAGCGCCGGCAGCGGCCGCGCCCCTATACTCGCGCGCATGGCGGAACCGCCTGATCTCGCTTTGCTCGCCAAGCGCTACGTCGACCTATGGCAGGATCAATTGATCGCGATGGCGGCCGATCCCGCTCTCGCCGAGAGCACGGCGCGACTCTTTGCGGCGCTCGTTCCCGCACCTTGGCCGCCGCCGCGAGGGCCTGCAGGAAAGCACGATGAATACGATGATTCGTCAGGGCCCGCGGCCGCTCGCGTTGCATCTGACGAGCGCGATGGGCGCTTGGCTCAGCTCGCGCGCCGCCTGGCCGTTCTTGAAAAAAGGCTTGCTGCCTTGGAGGCCAGAGCTAGCGGCCCAAGGCATGCTGCTAAGCCTCGGTCTCGCCGCCGCCGGCGATGAGGCATTCTCGCAAGCGCTCGATGCCGAGCTGATTGCGCGGGCTGAGACCTTCTTCCTGGGGCTCGAGCGTTACCGCCATCATCCCTATCGGCGCGATCTACCCGATATGCCGCTCTTATGGGAGGAGGGCACGACGCGGCTTCTGGACTACGGGCCGGCCGACGGCGCGCCCGTCCTGATCGTGCCCTCGCTTATCAACCGCTCTTACATTCTTGACCTCGCGCACGGACAAAGCCTGCTGCGCTATCTCGCGCGCGACGGGTTACGGCCGATGCTCCTCGACTGGGGCGCGCCCGCCGCGGTGGAGCGCGGCTTTGCGCTCGACGAATACATCACGGGACGGCTAGAGCCCGCCGCCGCAGCGGCACGCAAGGAAGCGGGCGACACACCTCTCGTGCTCGGCTATTGCATGGGCGGGCTCCTCGCGCTGGCCCTCGCCGCGCGCGCGCCGCATCTCGTGCGGGCGCTGGCGCTCCTTGCGACGCCATGGCGCTTCCACGCCGAACGCGCCGAAAATGCGCGGCTCCTAGGCGCGCTCGCGGAGCCGTTGACCCGCGCCTATGCGCCCTTGGGCGAGGTTCCCGTCGACGCGCTGCAGGCGCTTTTCGCCGCCCAGGACCCACTGCTCGTGCTGCGGAAATTCTCGCGGTTCGCGGAGCTGGCGCCGGACAGCGCCGCGGCGCGGGGGTTCGTGGCGCTCGAGGATTGGCTCAATGACGGTGTGCCACTGGTGCTCAAAGTGGCGCGGGAATGCTTGGGCGGCTGGTACGGCGAAGATCTGCCGGGCCGCGGCAAATGGCAGATCGCAGGTAACCCGGTTCTGCCCGCGAAGATCAGGCAG
>Ga0187780_10000826_pt1 | contig 23059 bp, 28 predicted proteins | sample 1015_Q2_SP10_20__FD_132429 | JGI IMG/M metagenome (GOLD analysis project Ga0187780, IMG submission 132429) | Tropical peat soil microbial communities from peatlands in Department of Meta, Colombia - 1015_Q2_SP10_20_MG | ecosystem: Environmental > Terrestrial > Soil > Wetlands > Peat | place... | reverse complement strand
AGTATCCAACCGCGACGGCTTACAATGAGTTTTTCAACGCGTCTTTGGAGCGGATTTGATCGCCGACCAGACACGCTGCGGCGTTGCCGGCATGTCGACGTGCGGAATGCGCTGTGCGCGCCAGAGCGCGTCAACGATCGCATTCATGACCGCCGGGCAAGAGCCTATAGCGCCTGCTTCGCCGGCGCCCTTCACACCCAGGGGATTGTGCCTGCAAGGAACATTGCGTGTCTCGAAGGCGATGGCTGGCACTTCGTCGGCCTTCGGAACCGCGTAATCCATCAAGCTCGCGGTCATGAGCTGACCAGAATCAGAATCGTAGACGGTGCGCTCCATAAGCGCCTGGCCGATCCCCTGTGCAGTGCCACCGTGGACCTGCCCGGCGAGCAGTAGCGGATTGAGCGTGGCACCGAAATCGTCCACGACAACGTAGTTGACGATCTGAGTTTCTCCCGTCGCCGGGTCGATCTCGATCTCCGCGATATGGGTACCGTTAGGGTAAGTTGCCTGTGGTGGTGTGAACGCATCTGTCGCAGTGAGACGATTTCCCGCGTCCGGGTGCTGCGCAAGCGCAGCAAATGAGATCATGCGGTCAGTGCCGGTGACTCGCACTGTGCCATTGACAATCTCGAGATCATCCGCACCCGCTTCGAGCGCCTCGGCCGCTAATGCTTTAAGATTTTCGGCAAGTTTCTTAGCCGCGCCGGCGAGTGAGGCGCCACCACAAGGGATCGAGCTTGAGCCTCCAGTGCCGAGGCCACTGGCAATGCGGTCGGTATCGCCTTGCACCATGTTCACTCGCTCGGCCGGCAAACCCAGATGCTCGGCGACGAGTTGTGCATAGGCGGTGGCATGACCCTGCCCGGTTGATTGCGAGCCGATTAGTAGCGTGGCAGATCCATCTGGTTCGAGTTTCAGGTTCGCTGTCTCCGGCCCGGCGTTGCCGCAAGCCTCAATGTAAGTCGAGAGCCCGATGCCGCGCAGTCGACCTGCTTTCTTCGACAGCCGCAGCCGCTTGGAAAATCCTGACCAGTCCGCGAGTTCCTGAGCGCGTTTAAGATGCGCAGCAAAGTTTCCTGAATCGTAGTTCTGGCCGGTTGCGCTCTGATATGGCATTGCGCCCGGCCTGATGAAGTTACGCCGCCGCAGCGCGTCGGGTGCAATGCCGACCTCTCGCGCGGCGTGATCGACCAACCGCTCAATGACGTAAGCCGCCTCCGGCCTCCCGGCGCCGCGATAGGCATCGACCGGCACAGTATTAGTGTAGACGCCGCGCACGCGGACGTGACAGGTGGAAATATCATAAACGCCAGGTGACAAGACGGCGCCGAGAGTAGGAATTAGTGGCGCGAATTGCGATAGATAAGCGCCCATATTGGCGACGAGATCGACGTCGAGTGCGCGGAAGCGGTGTTTTTCATCGAGAGCAAGACGCGCGGTGGTTATGTTGTCGCGACCCTGCGTGTCGCCCATAAAATGATCGGATCGGTCGGCGATCCACGTTACTGGCTTCTGCAGTTGCTTTGCAGCGACAGCAGCGAGTGCGTATTCGCGGTATGGAAATAACTTGGTTCCGAAGCCACCGCCTACATCGGGCGTCATCACTCGCAGCTTTTCCGCAGGGAGTTTGAGAACCGGGAGGAGCACGTCTCGGATCGCGTGTGGTCCCTGGCTCGATAGAGTCAGCGTCAGGCGCTCATCGGCAGCGTCGTAGTCGGCCACTACACCCCGTGTGTCGAGATAATTGGCCACGACACGCTGATTGACCAGGGTCAGCGAAACAATCTTTGCCGCCTCGGCAAAAGCTCGATCAGTGTCTGTTTTATCGCCCAGCGTGAGGTCAAAGACGACGTTATCGCGGTGCTGTGGCCAAACCAGAGGTGCGTTGGGCTGGATCGCCGCGCTCGCGTCAATCACATGCGGCAGCTCTTTCCAACTGAGTGAGATCGCTTCGGCGGCATCTTTGGCCTGCTCGCACGTATCGGCGACAACAAAGGCAATGGCGTCCCCGACATGGCGGACCTCATTCTGTGCCAGGATAGTGTAGGGCGGTACGTCGAGATCGGTGTTCGGAAGCTCAACTGGGCATGGCAGTGGGGCAAGATCGCATGTCTCGCCCCCAGTAAGCACCAGGCGCACGCCCTGCATCGCCCGCGCCTTCTCGACATCGATCTGAAAGCGCGCATGGGCGCGGGATGACCGTAACACCACAGCATGCAGGGTCTCGCGCGGCGCAACATCAGCAATATAGTGCCCGAGGCCGCGCAGTAGCGCGTCATCTTCTTTACGTAGGACCGATTGGCCGAACCCGAATTTCAGCGTCTGCATGGCTCGTTTCACCGGCAAATGTGGATACAGAAGGTATGACTGTTGGGTTTGCCCCCCAGAATGCAATCGTAGAGGGATGCTTACAATGCCTGTTTTCATGCACAATGTTGATGTCCGAGGGCGGTGTCAGTGTGGCGCGATCAAGTGGCGCTGGTGACGGGTGGCGCTCGGGGAATCGGGCGAGCAACGGAGGCGACGGAGCAGCGCTTTGCGACAAAAGCAATGATGGGCCGCATCGGCGAACCGGAAGACATTGCCAATGCCATCATCTTCCTGGCCTCACCCAAGTTGGGCTGGATCACGGCACAGATGTTAACCGTAGATGGCGGCCGAATGGACTACATCGGACATGCTTATGATGGGCGCTGAAAGCACTGCCATTCGCGGTGGGCGACGATGTCCGAGTTTGAGGGAAGAACGGACTCATCGCAGTTTGACCCGAAGCGGACATTGGCATGTCGTGCTTTAGGCATACGCCCCCGTGACTATTCTCCCGTATCATCCTCTCCTCGCGTCTCTCGCAGATAGCGAAGGACGTCTTCGGGCGAGGCCGACCCTCCGCTCTCAGCGGGCTCCGCCGTGTGGTCGCCATCAAACGACGACGCAGGCGTCGCCTTCTGTCGCTGTTTCAGAAGCGTTAGAAGCGCTTGCAGGTCGGACTTAATGTGCCGGATCTCAGATTGGATCTCTGCCAAAAAAGAGAGCAGCTTGTCTTCGCTGAGCGGGCTCATCACTGCCAATCTTAAACCCCTATTCGGCGGCGGCAATTGCGGCCGCGCTTATCCGGTGGAACAAGTTGTGCAGCAGGGCTTGAAACAGGTACAGAGCCTGACAGCCTGCCTAGGGCTCGATATTGGCAAGCAGATGACCGCGGATTGTCATCTCGTCTCTGCGGCAAAGGCAGTGCCTGCGCCAAGTTGCCTTATATTTCTGCAAAGCCGATAGCCGTTAGTGTGAGCGTATCGGGTGGGTGCAAGTCGCGCGACAAATCCGCTGTCGTGCCCGTGACGCCTAAGGTTCTGGGAGTGACCTCTAGCCAACCGTTATCCTCCGCATACAGAAGGCCAGCTGTATAATCAGCTGTGTTACCGTGATTTTCCAGGAATTGAGTTTTTATATAGCTAATCTTGAGTGGGTCTCCAGCAATGCACTTTTGTGATTTGAATATGTCTAAGATGGCCCTGGCTGATTGCTCGGGCGTTGGTGTCGTAGTCATTGCCAAGTACTCCTCATTTATAGAAAGTCAATTTTCCACAGGCCGTGTGTCTTTCAGGGGGCAATCGGAGTTCTTCCGGAGCAGGCGCACAAGCGGCTTAGACTACCTTCGATAACGGACCGCGATTCCGGTTCAGATAGCCCCGCGGTTGGCGTATGCTTCGTTTGAGGCTCTCGGCGCCTGACGTGCCGTCGGCACACTCGGCCCAAAGGCAGCATAGCGTGCCATGAATCTTGCGCTTTGGCTCGAGCGTGCGGGAATGAGTCAGGGGGATCGGCCAGCCTTGGGATTCGGCTCGCGCGTCGTCAGGCGTTACAGCGAAGTCGCGGAGCAAGCGGCAAGGCTTGCGGCGTCACTGCGCAACCGTTTCTTGCTTCAACCTGGCGACCGTGTCGCCATCGCCGCGAAGAACTGTCCCGATTATGTGGAGTTGCTGTTTGGCATTTGGCACGCAGGGCTAGCCGCAGTCCCCGCCAATGCAAAGCTTCACAGTCGCGAGCTTGCCTATATCCTAGAACATTCCGGTGCCCGCGTGTGCTTCGCATCAAGTGAACTTGGCGACGAGATCGCGATCCATGCTCCGACCACGCTTGAACGTTTGATCGCGATCGGCAGCGCCGAGTACGAAGGATTGTTTACTGCCGACTCGATCAAAAGCTGGCCGTGTCAGGACAATGATCTCGCTTGGCTATTCTACACGTCGGGCACCACCGGCCGACCGAAGGGTGCCATGCTCACCCATCGAGTGTTAGCGGCGGCGAGCTACGCCTATGTTGGGGAGGTTGATCCGATCGCGCCGGGTGATGTACTGCTGCATGCCGCGCCGATGAGTCATGGCTCGGGACTGTACATGATGGCGCACGTTGCTCGGCTTGGCGTCAACGTGGCGCCGGAGTCGAGTTCCTTCGATGCTGAGGAAGTGCTTTGCCTGTTCAATACATGGCCGCGCACCTCAATGTTTGCTGCACCCACCATGGTCAAGCGGCTGGTCGAGTGCCAGGCACAATGCAATTTGGATCATGTCAGGACCATCATCTGGGGTGGCGCACCGATGTACGTCGCCGACGCGCGTGGTGCAATCGACCGATTCGGTCCGCGGTTCGCACAGATTTACGGCCAGGGCGAGAGCCCTATGACGATTACCACGCTGTCGAAGCAGGAGATCGCAGATCGTGATCATCCGCATTGGTTTGATCGGCTCGCCTCGGCCGGCCGCCCTTTTTCCTGCATCGAGGTCATGGTAGCCGATGGCGACGATCAGCCGTTACCGGCCGGCGAGACTGGCGAGGTGCTGTGCCGTGGCGATCTCGTCATGCCGGGCTACTGGCGCAACCCCGAGGCTTCGGCTGCGACGCTCAAGGGAGGATGGCTGCACACCGGCGACGTGGGCGTGTTCGACCGCGAAGGTTATCTCACCCTCAAAGACCGGTCGAAGGACGTCATCATTTCTGGTGGCTCCAATATCTATCCCCGCGAAGTCGAGGAGGTTCTGCTTGAGCATGTCCTGGTCCGCGAGGTGTCAGTGATTGGCAGGCCCGATCCACAGTGGGGCGAGATTGTCGTCGCTTACGTGGTGGGCGAAGCCGATCGCAACGAGCTCGACGCGCTGTGCCTCAACAACATCGCCCGGTTCAAGCGTCCAAAAGACTATGTGTTTGTGAACTGCTTGCCGAAGAACAACTATGGCAAAGTTCTCAAGACCGAACTGCGCGAACTCGACGCAGCCAGCGGAAAGGCAAGCTGAATGGTCGAGCGACTTAAGGGTAAGTTCGCGCTTGTGGGACGCAGCGCGTCGATGCAGAACCGCATCGCCATGTACAATGACAATGCGCTCAAAATCGGCCTGTTCGGCGCCAATTGCTCGTCGGGCCGCTCAGCCACCAAAGTCCCGGAGCGCTGGTCGGCCAGCTGGGCCGATTGTTTAGCGCTAGCCCGGCTCGCTGACGAGGCCGGTCTCGATTTCATGTTGCCGATCGCGCGCTGGAAAGGCTACGGGGGTGACACGGACTTTCACGGCCGCACGCTCGAAACGATCACCTGGGCCGTCGGACTTCTCTGCGCGACCAAGAGGATGACCGTTTTCGGCACAGTCCATGCCCCACTGTTTCATCCTTTGATTGCGGCCAAAGAATTCGTCACCGCTGACCATATCAGCGAAGGTCGCGTCGGCGTGAACATCGTCGTCGGCTGGAATGAAGGCGAATTCGAGATGTTCGGTGTCAAACAGCGCGAACATGACGCACGTTACGATTACGCTCAGGAATGGATCGACGTGGTCAAACAAGCGTGGTCCCACGAGGGAACCTTCGACTTCCAGGGGCACTATCTGCAACTTAATGGCGCCCGCGCTTATCCCAAGCCTTACGGTGATACGCGGCCGCTGTTAATGAATGCCGGCTCCTCCGATGTCGGCCAGGCATTCGCACTGCGAAACTGTGATGCGTTTTTCGTGGCGACGGCTAGTTCGCGCACCTCGCTCGCAGGCAATGCGACCAAAGTCGCCGAAGTGAAGGCTGCCGCGCGAAAACTCGGCCGCCAGATCGAGGTATTTACCGTCGGCCAGGTGGTCTGCCGCCCCAGCCAGAACGAGGCCGAGGAGTATTATCGGCACGTCAATATCGAAAATGCCGATTGGGGCGCTATCGACGGCATGCTGGCGAACAAGAGCATTACGCCGCAAACCATTCCGCCCGAGGAATACGAAAAGAAGCGCCGCTACTTCGCCGCCAATGCCGTGGGCGGCTACCCGTTCGTCGGCACGCCCGATCGCGTTGCCGACGAACTCGCAATCATCAGTCAGGCCGGCATACGTGGCATTGGCCTGTCATTCGTCAACTATCTCGCTGAAGTGCCGTATTTTTGCGCCGAGGTCCTGCCGCGACTGCAGCGCGCGCGCGTGCGGACGGGGCCGATATAGCTCAACGCTGCGGCACCGCGGTTATAGCAGCCCGATCACCGCACAGCTTTTATTCAGTTTGGACGTACGGTTGCCACAGACCTTCGGAGAAATGATGACGCGACCGAAGGGCATCGCTTCATTCGGCACTGCGGTTGTCGCATGTCTTGCGGCTCCAAATGATCGGCGAGCTAGGGCTTATCCTCGGCCCTTTCCTCGAACGCCATGATCTCCTGTGGCTTGCCGGGTAGACCCAACTCTTTCCAGCGTGAAACCACCAGGTCGTATGTCTTCTTGTCCAGCTTTGTGCGTGGTGAGAACGTCTTTATGTGTTTGTAATCCATACAAGCATTGATAAGTGCCTTCGATCCCCAGGGTCGAATTTCCGGCGGGTTAAGGCTCGGATCGAGGAATGTGCTCCAAGTCTCACGCAGAATGTCGATCGATTGTGCTGGTCGTGAACGCGTGGCCATCGCCCATAACACCTGACCAATGTTAGTCGGGTCAATGTCATCGTCCACCACGATGACGTACTTGCCAAAATAAGCGCCGGCAGTGCACTGCGCGGCAAGCGCCATTACTTGTGATGCGTGACCGGGATACATCTGTTTGATTGAAGCAACAGTTATTCCCCAGCCGGCAGCTTCAGGAATAGACCACACGCCCTGAATGCCCGGTACACCGAGTTTTTGTAGGTCCGCCCAAATGCCGGCCGAGCGAACCGCAGCCCAGAAAAGCCCACACTCGTTCGATGGCCCGTCGGCCATCAGTGCGCAGGTTAGCGTTGGGTTGTTGCGATAGCGCAAGCGTTCGACGCGCATGTAAGGCGTAGCGCCGCTTGGCCTTCCATAATAGCCAGTGAATTCGCCGAATGGGCCTTCGGCGAAGGTTTCATTCGGATAAAGGTGACCTTCGAGAATAATCTCAGCGTGGGCGGGTAATGGCAGACCGGTGAGGTCGGAGGTGAAGAGCTCGATTGGGGCGCCCTTGATGCCGGAGTAATACTCGTACTCGCTTTCTGTCTTCGGCAGGCTTGTTGCGCCGACAAGAAACAGCAGTGGGTCAATGCCATATGCCGCTGCGATCGGAGCCGGCTTGCCCAACTTCCACCACTTGTCGCGATCGGCGCCAGCATCCTTGCCCGGTGAAGTGTAGACACCGATCTCTCGTGGTCCTTTGATCATCATGCGATAGGTGCCGACATTGATACGGCCGGTCTCTGGATCCTTTGTGATCACAGCGTCGTTGGTTCCCAAGTAGAAGCCGCCGTCAAGCGGCCACATCCGCTGCGCCGGGAATTGCCGGATGTCGATCTCGTCACCTTCGACGATATTTTGACTGGAAACGGCACGATCGACTGGCACTTCAACGGGTGCCATCTTGCGTCCGAATTTCTTTTGCAAAAGCTGCACGGCCTTGAGCGGATGATCAACCGGCTCTTCTCCGATCATCAGGCAGAACCGCGACAAATTGCAACCAATCATGTTGTAGAGCACCTTGTGGCCCGGATGGCCCTTGATGTTTTCAAACAAGAGAGCCGGGCTTCTTGCCAAGCCCACCAGATAAGTGATGTGGGCGGCTTCTAGGTCAGGGCTGACCTCTGCCGTGATACGCTTGAGCTCGTCCATTGCCTCGGCCCTTTCGAGCCAAACGTCGAGCTCACTGGCATTACGCTGGTCGCCGCTCGTGCGCTCTTTCGGTTGTTCTATAGTGGTGGCGTTACCGCCTGCTTTCACTGACATTTCCATGACGCTCTCCCTAGATTAATCGTCGCGGGCCGCCATGTTGTTTTCAGCGTATATTATACCTGCGACCTACCGGGCTTGCTACGCTTCCCGAGATGAGTATAGGCCGCCTTGGTCATGGAAGCGGATTCAGTAAGTGACGGTAGAGTGAAGTTTACGACGCGCTGTTTGCGGTTTGGAACCGAACAATCAATGATTCAACAGCACCATCGAAATCGCTGGCACGTAGGTAATGATCATGAGCGCTACGAAATTCAGCAGCAAAAAGGGTAACACTCCTAGATAGATTCGGCTTAGCGGCGCATCGAAGATCGCCTGAGACGAAAACAGGTTCAAGCCGAACGGCGGAGTGTACATACCGAGACTGAGATTGACTGCGACGATGATGCCGAAATGAATAGGGTTCACCCCGACACCGCGAACGACGGGCAAGAGTAATGGCGTTAAGATCAGGATCGCTGCCGGCGGTTCAAGGAAGCTGCCCGCGAGTAAAAGGCCGACATTAAGACTGAGCAGCAACTCCCATTTCGGCATGCGCAGCGCATTGATCGCCTCGACCACCTGTTGCGGTATCCCACTGGTCGTTAGCAACCACGAATAAATTCCCGCAGAGGTCACAATGAGAAGGATTTGTGAGATGAGATAAGCAGATGCCAGCAGAATACGCCAGAATCCAGCGAGATCGACTTCGCGGTAGACAACCATTGTCACGAACAGCGAATAGATTACCGCGACGCCGGCCGCCTCTGTGGGCGTGAAAACACCGCCGTAGATGCCACCGAAGATCACGGCCAGCGAGCCGATCGACCAACTGGCCTCCTTGCTCGTCTTCCATATGGTTTCCCAGTGTGCCCTGGTGCCAAGAGGAACGCGTTTGAGCGTCGCGTAGCTCATGACATAGGCAGCATCAATGATTCCGATTAAAATGCTGGGCAGAATGCCGGCAGTGAATAGCAGAATCGCAGATTGTTCCGCCGATACTGCGTAGAGGATCATAGCGATTGACGGCGGAATGACGACGGCAATGGCGCCAGACGAGGCGATCAGACCAACAGCAAAACGATCATTGTATCCGCCTTCTTTTAGCGCAGGATAGATCATCCGGCCCATGGCGACGACAGTACCCACCGCGGTATGCGACATCGCGCCGAACAATTCGGAGGCCGCAACTGTGGTCACCGCAAGGGAGCCGCGTATGCCGCCGACAACAGCCATGACCATTGCGATAATTCGCCGCGCGATACCACCTTGCGCCATGATTTCTCCGGCGAGGACGAAGAAAGGTACCGCGAGCAAGGGAAAGTTATCGAGGCTGCCAAACATATAGGTTTGGATGGCCTCGGTCGGGACATCGGCCACGGTCAGAACCGCGACAATCGAGGCGACGAGTAGAATCAGGAAGATCGGAAAACCGAGGACAAGAAGCGCGACCGGCAGGCCAAAAAAGACGAGATAGGCCATCGCCGGCACCTCCTAATGCGACGCATCGGCGCGCTTCACAGAACTGCGGCGCCATCGCACCAGAAGCCTTACCGCAACCACCACGGCCATCAACGTGTAGCCGAGCGGCACCATCATCTGCGGAATGACAAGCGGAAAATTGCCGGCTTCGCTTCGTTCGTCGAACGCGGCCAGCTGGCTGATGACAGGCCAGGCGAAGACTGTCACCGCCGCAGCCGCCGCTATCATCACGAGCTCGGATAACACATCGATCAGCTCGCGCAGTTTGTGCGGCAATATCGCGAGCACAACATCCATTCGGATTTGACGTCCCTCCCAGGCTACGGCGCAACAGCCCGTGAATACGCAGCCGACCATGAGGAATAACATCATCTCCTCGGCCCACGGGATCGAGACACTGAAGACGTAACGGCCGATAATGTTGACGAAGTTGATCCCAACACTGGCGATTAAAAGCACTGCGGCCGCCGCCCGCGTAATCGCGAGAAGCCAGCGAACAGCTATGACCACGCGGTCGAGCACTGCGGAACCTCTGTCGGCTTTCGCTAAGCACCTCGCCTCGAAGAATTAACCCACCGCTCTGCTATTGAGCGCATCTGTCGGATTACTGGGTCGGCCCTTGCTGGGTTCGTTTGGCCGCTTCTGCCACGATCTGATAGGCATCGTGAACCGCAGGTTTCGACCGCGACACATCCTCGCCAACGCTGGCGATGGTTTGCATCAGCTTTACCTGATCGTCCGGCGACAGACTGATCAGCTCCCCGCCCTTGGCCGTCCAGGCTTCTCTCGCCTTATTGAAAAGATCGAGTGCGGCCGGATTGATCGCCACCGTTTCGGCGGCGGCGTCCTTGTCGATGATCGCCTGCAAATCCGGCGGAAGTGATTGGTACCAAGTCTTGCTGATCTCGAGCATAAGGAAGATCGAGGGCTGATTCATTTCCGTCACGTATTTCGCCGCATCTTGATAGTGAAACGCTGAAAACACCGTGATCCCGGCAATGGCCCCATCGATGGCGCCCTGTTGGAGCGCCGGCAGCACATCGCCGAGAGTCATCGCGACCGGCGTCACACCTAGGCGCTTGAGCGCCTCGGATTGGAATTCGGAGGCGAATATGCGAATCTTCTTGCCCTTGAAGTCCGTGAGATTGCGGATGGGCGCTTTTGACGCCAAAGAGTCTGGCTGCGCGATAAACATTCCCGCGCCGTGCAGTCCCTTATTGGCGCCAAGGCCGAGCATCAGCTTCAGCACAGCTGGATCCGCGGCGAGGCGCTGACCATGCTGAAGCGAATTGACCAGCCCAGGCGCGGCCATGACCTCGAAGCGCTCATCAACGCCGACGAAAAACTCCGGCGGAATCACTGCGGCCTGGATGGCGCCGAATTGCACGCCTTCGATCTGCCGCGGAATCGAGCCCAATTGGCTCGCGGGATAAACCTCGCTTTTGATCCTGCCCCCAGAATCTCGCTCGACTGCGGCCGCAAAATTCTTTGCAAGCAGATGTGGCGCATCGTTGATCGTGGGCGTGGTCACCTTCATCACGTACGTTTTGTCCTGCGCTTGCGCGGCCCCGAGCCAGCACACAAGCAGCATCGACGACACGACAACAACGAGTCGCGCCAAGCGCCCGCATCCTCTATGACGCATGTCTTCCTCCCTCTCATTTTTCCCAAAACTGGGTGTGTAGCCCCGAAGCAATAGCACTACGGAATCCCCGATAGTTCTGCCGCCTAGCGACTTCGTTGCGCGGCCTCGGCCACAATTTCATAGCCAGCATGAAGCTCGGGCTTAGGGTTGGACAAATCCTCGCCGACACTCGCCAGCGCGGCCAGCATCGCCGACTGCTCGTCCGCCGGCAACCTTATCAATTCGCCGCCCCCGTCAATCCAAGCTTGCCGTGCCTTGGCGTTGAAATCAATGACCCACGGATTGATCGTTACCGACTCCGAATTGGCCGCCTTGTCGACGATATCCTGCAAATCCGTCGGCAGTGAATCGTACCATTTCTTACTGAGCTCAACGATTCCGAAGATCGCCGGTTGACCAGTCTCGGTAATGTATTTCGCCGCCTCTTGATAATGCATGGTAACAAAAACTGTCGTGGCGGCGACGGCCCCGTCCAGAACATTGTCCTGCAGCGCCGGCAAAACTTCGCCTAACGTCATCGGCTTCGGTATTGCTCCAAGGCGTCGCAGCGCTTCTGTCTGAAATTGCGATGCGAAAATTCGAATCTTCTTGCCTTTGAAATCCGCGAGATACCGAATTGGTTTAATAGAAATGACGGAAGAAGGTGCTGCCATGAACAGCGCCACGCCGTGCAATCCTTTGTTGGCACCAAGGCCGAGCATCAACCGCTTGACCGCCGGATCAGCTGCAACGCGTTGTCCATTTGCCATGGAGGTGACGAGACCGGGGGCCGCCAGAAGTTCGAAGCGTTCATCGATTCCAGCCAGAAATTCCGGCGGAACGATCAGACATTGGATCGCGCCGAACTGCACGCCCTCCGCTTGCCGCTGGGTCGATCCCAGTCGGCTCTCGGGATAAATTTCCGCTTTGATGCGCCCCCCCGAATCCCTCTCAACGACGGCGGCATAGCCCTTCGCGAATTGATGCAACGCATCGTTCACAGTGGCTAGCGCAATTTTCATGACATACGGCTTGTCGTCAGCCCCCAAAACGCCGAACGGCATCGCAAGCGACATCAAGAAAACGACGACGCAGACTCGTGTCGCGACTTCACATCCCATGGCAAATATAGGTCTCTCCCAGGCCCTGCACGTATGAATGATCAGCTCCAGGTCGATACGCCGACGTTTGCTTACCGGTTATTGCCGGTCTGTTGCGCCATCCGCGCAGCCGCATCGGTCACGATTTTATAAGCTGCCGCAAGCTGCGGGTTAGATTTAGAGACATCTGCGCCGACGCTTGCAATCGTTTGTAGGAACAAAGACTGCTCGCCAGCTGGGAGCGTGATTTCCTCGCCGCCGCTTGCGGCATAGGCGGCCTCTGATTTTCCGCGCAAATCGGACGCAATTGGCACGATCGCCTCAGATTCATGCAAAGCGTCTTTGTCAATGATCTGCTGCAAGTCATTCGGTAAACTCTCGTACCATTTCCGATTGACCACAGCGATAATAAAAATGGCGGGCTGATCGATCATGGTCACGTACTTTGCCGCATCGACGAAATGCATATGCGCGATCGGTCCCATTCCGCTTATTGCGCCGTCGATGGCACCCTGCTGGATCGCTGGCAGGACGTCACCAAGAGACATCGCGACCGGCGTCACCCCGAGGCGCTCGAATGCCTCACTTTGAAATTTTGAGGCGAAAATTCTGATCTTCTTGCCTTTGAAATCACCAAGATGACGGATCGGACTCTTGCTGACGACGTCCGCACGGTCGGCCATAAACAAACCGGCTCCGTGCAGACCTTTGTCGGCGCCGAGACCAAGCATCAGTTTGCGTACTTCGGGATCGGTGGCGACCTTTTGCCCTTGTGCCAAGGAAGTAACCAACCCTGGCGCGGCCAGCACCTCAAAGCGCTGGTCGAGACCGACCATGAATTCCGGCGGAACAACTTCGCACTGAATCGCTCCAAATTGAGTGCCCTCGATCTGCCGCGGGATCGAGCCGAGCTGGCTTGCAGGATAAACTTCGACTTTGATACGGCCTCCCGAGTCCCGCTCGAGGGCCGCTCCCAAATTGCGGGCATAGGTATCGGGAACGTCATTGATAGTCGGCGTCGAAATCTTCATGACATAAGTGGCGGTGCCCGCAATTTTGTCCCGTGCTTGCGCCGCACACAGCATCAAAGCCAATGATCCCGCCGCCAGGATAGCGGCGACAACCGAATGCGCAAAATCGCATTTTTTCAAAGTATGCATGTTGTCCTCCCTATCCGGTCACGCGAAACCCGTAACGATGTGGTGGCTGCCCGATGGCTCCAAGATAGCGCAATCTAATAGGGTGGATGCACGGAATCGCAGTCTGTGACGCACTGCCGCGCCCCGACCGGTTGGGCTTTGCGCGCCAAAGACTGCGGCTGGCTTAGCGCCTTAGCCACGGATTCCGAGATCGCTCTGGCCATTGGTGTCAGCAACGCTGACGTCTGCTATTGGCAAAAGCGGACATTCGAGCAGTACTTAGCTTTGTCCGTTTTCTGGGGTAAAGCGGACAACAGGAAGATGTCGCGAAAGTCCGCTTATGGAATCTGTCATCCAGCGGACAATCGTGCAGATGGTGGACGAATGGATTACATCGGACATGCTTAGAATGAGCAAAGCGTCGGCAACCGCCGCTTAGCAAGTTCATTGAGTTCGGATTGACGATCGCTTCGCTTGCAATGATCGTCGCGTTCACGACAACTGCGTGCCCACGAGAGATAGCGTTAGCGATCACCGTTCATACGTAATGCATCGGCGTTGTTGAGGATCGGGGCGCACGGGATTTCGATTAACCTCTCGGTTGGATGAGCCGGCTAAATAATCTAAACTTTGACTGATGAAAAAAATCTTTGGCGCCGTTTCTCTGAGCGTCCTTGGGCTCGCCGTCTTCCCGTGCCAAGGAGAGGTGGTCCATCGCACTAGCGCGGCTGCGCCGGCAGCGAGCGGTTATGACCCCGTGCAGCGCTGCCTAGATCTGGTTCAATTGAATCTTGCCGGAAAAATCGCTCCCGCGCTTCACGTGGCGTCGCGTGCCGTTCAGAGTCCTCCAAAGGATCTTCCCATTCACTGTCTGGCTGGGCATCTGAACGAAATCAAAAGCGCTTTAAAGAATCAAATCGAAAATTGCGAAAGAAAATCAGCCGAAGAAAAGGCCCAAACCTTCCAGTTTGGCTGCCGAATGGTGAAAAACGAGGATTATTGCCTGAACGCCAACACGGAGATGTTGAAAATCGCAAGCCTGCCGAACATGAATTACGTCACCTTCGTGAACCGAGCAGCGCGGGAATTTGACTGGTATGAGAGCAACGGCTCCCAGGGTAACGACGGGAAATTTAAAACGGGAACGACGCGGCTTACTGGGTACTATAGTCCAACGGCGGTTGAAGCCGCCGCTGATCCGTCGGATGCGTATCCGTACCCGATCTATGCGGCGCCCGACGGTCTGACATACTTTGAAATCCTAAGCCGGAGTTGGGGCAGGGCTGCGGTGTCGACCAGGTCACCAAAGTTCCAATCCATTGGTGCATTGGCAATAAAAACGGCACCTACTCCGCACTCCCCACTCGCGAGCAGATCGCTCAGGGCGCCTTGGATGGGAAAAGCTGGAAGATCGCTTATTTCCGAAGTCTTTATGATGTTTCTGGAAGGAGCCGGAAGCGTGAACTTGAGACTGAAGGACGGCTCCATAGAGAGCGTGATTTTGAATTTCGCGGGTAAGAACGCTAGGCCCAACAACATGATCGGTGACGTTTTGAAGTGCGAGAATAAAAAAATAAAAGGTTCTCTCGCGGCTTACTATGCTCGTCATCCCAACGAGGCTATCGGGACACCGTGCATTACAACCCATCAACTGTCTTTTACCAGCCGGGAGTCAGTTACGAAGGCGTGGATCACATTCCCATCACGCCGAACGCTTCGATTGCCACAGATCCAACTTCAATTCCCACCGGCACCGTCACGTTGATCAACGTACCTGCGACGAACGCGTGTAACACCTCCTCCTCGATGACGGTCGCGCAAGACATCGGCGGGCGGATCAAAGGCGCTCATGTCGATAGATATACGGGAGCGGGCCCCGTCGCCGGGACAAAGGCCGAGTCTTTTAACGATTCGGGATTGATTTTTATGGCGGTTCCCAAGGGGGCCGGGAGCCCGGTCCGCGATTGCGCATCAAAAACCGCCAATTGAAAGCGCCACAGAGCGCGCATTTACGCCTCGCTGGGCGACGATCAGAAGGGCAAGTTCAACACCATGGGGCCGCCTAAAAACTAGTGCTTTCTATAAGAAGAGCGCGTTTAACGCGACTTGATCGCCTTCTTTAAGGCCGCTTCCTCAATCTCATTCCCGTTTGCGTCCTCAATCCAAGCTTTGTAGCCGATAGTTCGCAGGTATTGGACCAGGCCCAATGCGTGTTTCGGGTCATCAGAAAGTATCTTCGCGCGGCCGCTCCGACCTTCCGCCCTCACAACCACGGACATTGATCACACGATACCTGTGGGCTTTGCCACATCGGACTACGTTTGGTTTATCAGGATTTCTGTGTCGTCTCTCTAAGGGCGCGCATGACGTCTTCTCGCGAGATCACGCCCTCCAATTGACCATCGCCCCTCATCACTGGGAAGCTCCGAGTCTTGAGGTTTACCATCAATTGAAGAACTCGCGTTAATGGCGAGGCCGCGTCGACATGCACTACAGCCTCAGTCATGACTTCTGCTGCGGGCCGGCTCATCAATTCATTGTAATGGGGTATGACCTGACTGGTTGTGAATGCGAAAGCACGAAGGAAATCGAACTTGCTGATGATCCCGACCAGCTTCCCGTCTTCCACCACTGGAAACGCATTGAAGTCGTGCTTCTCGAATAACGCCGCAAGTTCGCGCATTGTCGTCTGCCGGCTCACGGTCACCATGGTCCGGGTCATAAACTGCCTAACCGTGCATCCGACAAAGCCATACATCGCTTCATCAGTTCTGCTTTTCGTTTGCATCGCCTCGATTCCCTTTCTCATAAAGACGACGCAGAGCGTTGTCCCCTATGCGGCAGAAGCAGTCAGCTTGATGGGCTCAAGGATCGATGGATCGTCATTCTCAGGCTTGTTGACCCTGGTCGAAATCGGCCACATCCGCATCGGCTCGGCAGGGAACGGCACCATCAGTTCGCGGGGGTCAGGTTCTTCACTAAGCCAGCGTATGTAATCCTTGGGTGCAATAATCAGTGGCATCCGGTTGTGAATTTGCGCAAGCAATTCGTTGGCATCCGTCGTGATCACGACAAAGGTGCGGACCCACTGGCCCGAGGTCGGCTCCTTCCAATTCTCCCATAGGCCGCCAATGCCGAACGGTTGACCATCCTTCATGGCGATGGCGTATGGCTGCTTGGCTTTCTGGCCCTTGATCGCCTTCCACTCATAGAAGCCGTCGACAGGGAGAATGCAGCGCCGCCGCCGATAGGCGTCCTTGAACATCTGTGACGTATGCACCGTCTCGCACCTGGCATTGATCGGCTTGCGGCCACCAGTCGGGTCCTGGCACCAATGCGCGATGAAACCCCAACGCAGCGGGTCAAGCGAAACCGTGCCGGTCTCGTGATTGCGCCGGATCACCAACAGGTCTTGGCTGGGGGCGGCATTCCAACGGGGCGGATAGTTATGGGCACGGCTGTCGCGCATATCCATGCCCTCGACGATGCCATAGCGTAATGGGCCGCTGCTCTGGATCACTCTCCCACACATAACGCTTATGTGGTGATTGGGAGTCGGGCGTTGGAGGGATAGCCACCCAATTTCCTCTCTTAAACCAAATAACTCATATCCAAATTCGATGCGCGGGCTCGCACACTGGCCTTCATGCTCCGGCGGTTTGACCGTATTGCTGCTTATGTTCGGCCGCCGATAGCCGCGAGCCATTTCCGCAGATAATTTGAGAGGATGCGATAGTAGCGAGGGCGTGGCGGCTTCGTGGGCGTCACCGAGAGCCAAGCTGGTGAGTAAATGTTCGTTCGCACAAATTCTCCAACAAAGGTCAGAACGCGATGTTCCGCGCATTTTAGAATTTGGTCTAGACGGTTTTATGAAACGAGCCGATCACTGTGGATTTAGCCTCGCAGTGCATTGAAGTCGTTGAATTTTCCGAGCTCGTCGATGAACTTGAAAAACGGGGCAGACCGTTGCGCCATGATGGGACGGGGTTTGATGATGCGAGTGATTTTCAGTCTGATGGACGCTGACTGTGACGGGACACTCTCTTTGCCAGAGTTTCAGGCGGCTTCTGAGCGTATCTTCAAGGCGATGGATGCTGACAAAGACGGCACCGTCACTCTGGAGGAAATGCAGGATTTCATGCGCGGCACCACCAAGCCGGCTCGCCAGCAATAGCCTCGCATCGCGAATACAGTGAGTTCTGCGGTCTCGGTACTCAACGGCTAACGCGCTTCGCGCGCAACACCTTTTATCAGGCTTCCGCGTGCTGGCATCCGCCCTTGCGCGCCATAGACAAGAGCCAGTAGCAGCTTCGGCGTATTTAAAATAACCCTAACCCCTACCGGACGTTGGTGAGCTAGTGCCGGCTGGGGCTCGGGTCATACCCGTAGGGCGCGTTGGTAGGAGGAGACGTATCGACCGGCGCGTCCGCCGGACGTACTCTCGGCACCGGCAAGGGAGCGGTCATGTTTGGCGTCGCAGCCATAGCTCTCTCGCTTGGGCGATGCCGCGGTAGCGGTATGCGACCTTTGATTGGCTCTGGTGCTGGCAGCGTCTCAGCCGATGCAGTCTCCGCCGTCGTTGGCGGCTGTGGCGGCGCTTTGGAGTTCGGACTGTCGGCGTTCGGATCGGACCGCGCGAAGCCGCGATTGGTGGGCACGGCGGCCGTTGTCCCGGGGCCGTTAGTGGCGATGCGAGGTGTCACATCCGCGGTCGGGGCAGGAGCAGGCGGCGCTGCAGCGTCGGCTGGAGCAGCAGCGGCCGGCGCTGTCACGGGAGGACTTGTCGAAGAGCCGGCCACAGTCGAGATGGGCGGAGGTGAACCGAGAGTGCCCCGCAGAGGCGGACCAGATACTGGATCGGCATCCCCTACGGTCGGCTCGAGGAGGGACCCTTTCAGAGCATCGGCGCGAGGAAAGGGTGCCCGATCGTCGTTGCCTGTCGTAACGGTATCTGCGAGCAGGGGTGCCGGGGCAGGTTGAACCAGCGTCTGCGGCGCCAGAGGAACGCTGGCCGCTACTGACGAAGCAGGCGGCGGGCTTTCGGTCAGTTCGGTCAGGGTCGAATGCTGGGATGCCAGAATGCTGGGCCGTGCGACATAGCTGCGGATGAAGGTCGAAATTGTCCACATCATCACAGGCACGGCGATGATGACAGCCGCCGCAATGACCATGCGCTGCAAAACCCATGCATAACGCTGGATATTTTCGTCGGCGTATTCCCCCATCAGGTCCGCCTCATCTTGCAGCGCGCGGGTTGGGCCGCATCATGGTAGGCGAATCCTAGCGACACAAGAAGTTCATTTGTTCTGTTTTGGATCAACGCGACCCGGGCCAGCAGTATCAAGATTTGTATGTCACCAACAAATGTTGCCGAATCTGAGGCAACACACTTTGCGAATGGCAGGATTATCAGTGGAGCCGCAAAAAGCCAGCTACCGCAAGCTTTTTGAAGTGAGCCTCGATGCCCTATAATAGTATAACCTATCCAGCCGTGGCCCGCAGGCAGCGGGGAAACCAATGGATGAGCGCGTTGAAGCCTTTTTGGCTGACGTTCTAGCGCTCGAGGGCGAAGAGGCGAACACCATCCGTGACGGGGTGCGCGTCGGGCTTGCCGATTACGAGCAAGTGTTCCGGGCGCAGGAAGTGAACAAACGAATGAAGGAAAAGGCAGCGCACGCATGCCACGCGCTATGTCGTGCTCGGGTCCTCGAGGAGATGCATCTGCGCAAGGGGACGCTGACCGCAGAGTACTTAAAGCTGGTCCTTAGCGTTATTGACGGGCCCCGTTTTCCATAACAGGACAACACCATGGCTCGGCCTCCCGAATCCAACTCGCTCGAGCTGCGCATCGCATTCCACAACGCGGTATCGCGCTTTCATGATTGGACGGTTGATGTTGCCGAACCCAAGGTGAGGCTTTGCGGTCGGTTTCGCTCCATCAGTGAGGTGTGCCAGGAAGTCGCCGATCTCTCCGATCCGCTACCCGAAGCCGTTCTTTTGATTTTATACAAGGAGACAAAAGCCAGCGATGATATGCTCGCGCTGAGGATGGATGAAACCTATCGCGGGGCCGCTCGGCACCTGCTGCGGCTCATTGAGAGGCGGAAAGATGAGATTCGGCAGCGGAAAGCACTAAAAGCATAGTACATCACGAATCGGGTCACTCAATGATCATCGATTTGACCAGAGACGAAATTTGGTTCTTGAAAGCATTGCGAGCAGCAGGAGAGCGCGGACGCACCATTAGTGCGCCAAGCTCTCGTGCCGCGCTCGCTCGCTTAGTGCATTTGCAATATGTACAAGAGCGTTCGCAGAGCGAGCATCGAGCGTTGTACGTCATTACTGATCGCGGCCGACAGGCTCTAGCGGAATGCGCGCAATAGATGAGCAAGCTGCCGCAAGGCGGTAGAGAGCATTCACGTCGAGAGTGCAGATGTGCCTGCCCAACTGGGGAGTAGGCGGAACACCGAACCTTCGCATATAGGGGTCCGACACATCGGAGGCCCCATGACCGAAAGCACTCCATTCGCCCAAGTTAAGGACTTGTCAACCGGCATCGCGCGGTTGGTAAGAACTGCCAGACCTAGCGTTGTCGCCGTTCGATCCGATCACTCGCGGTCAAGTGGCTTCTTCTGGCGGCCGGGGCTCATCATCACCGCCGATGAAGCGCTGTCCGAGGAAGGCGACTTCACCGTCACGTTGCCGGGGGGCGACTCTATCGCGGCGGAGCTCGTCGGACGGGATCACACTACTGACATCGCGTTGTTGCGCGTCGGTCGCTCGGATCTGCCGTCCATTGCGCTAGAGTCACCGCCTGTCGCTCTCGGCGCACTCGCAATAGCAGTGGGCGCTGAAGACGGTGAGCCCACTGCGGCGTTTGGTGTGGTGTCCCGCAGTACCGGTCCCTGGTGCTCCCTACGCGGCGGCGAGATCGATGCTCGGATCGAACTCGATCTACGCATGCGGCAGAGTGCCGAAGGCGGTCTGGCGATGGAGGCGGCGGGCCGGACGATTGGCATGACGGTTTTCGGACCGCGCCGGCGCGTCCTCGTAATTCCGTCCGCTACCATTGAGCGTGTCGCGGCGAGGCTAGAGAAACACGGGCACATCCCAAGGGGCTATCTCGGCCTCGGCTTCCAACTTGTCACGATCGAAGGCGGCGGCCGAGGCGTGATGGTGATGAATGTCGAGCCTCAAGGACCAGGAGCCAAAGCAGGCGTGCACCAGGGCGACATCATCGCCACCTGGAACGGTGTGCCGATCCGTCATGTGCGATCGCTGTTGCGTGCGCTCGGGCCGGATAGCGTAGGCCAGACGGTTACGCTCGGAGTGCGTCGAGGTGGTGAGACAAAGGACGTTAGGCTAGCCATCGGTGCAAGGCCCCGCACTTGAGCAAGAGCCTCGAAGTACGCCCGATCCGGGTGGCGCTCAACATCGACGACGGGGCGCTAGCCGACCGGCTGGCGGCGTTGCTCGCGAACGTGCCGGGATTACGCCTAGTTAGTGCCAGTGAGCCTGCCGATGTAGCCTTGGTTCTTTCTACAGTAGCGGCTGCGTCCGCGGATCGTGATGTCTTACTAACGCCCCGCGAGCTTCAGGTGTTAACGCTCTTGGCCTAGGGGATGTCAAACAAGGCGATTGCTCGCCGTCTTGGCATTTCTGTCCACACGGCCAAGTTCCATGTAGCTGCATTGATCGACAAGCTTGATGCGGTCGGACGCACCGACGCCGTAGCCCATGCAGCCCGGCGCGGAGTCATTCAACTTTAGCGGACGACCGTCCTCCTAAACGCCGCCTTCGCTGACCATGGAACTTGACCGCAATCTGTTGCGCAAGCTCCGGGATGATCCCTTGGGCTCTGGTGAGGCCGCCATGGATGAGGTCATGGAGATTTATGCTCAGAGCGCCTGGCCAGGCGCTAGACACCAACGATGCGAAGTCTTGCTGCACTCTCACCCGCACGAGTGATGATCGTCCAGCCTTCTCGCGGACCCTCAGCGATCCAGCCTTGTCCCTCAGCGTATGCGAGAGCAGATGAGAGTTCCGTGCCCTGCAATGACACATCGTTCAGAGCTATGTCGTGAACCCAAGCGTTCGCCATTAGCGTGTTGGAATTTGATCCGGCGGCGGTTAAGGCCTTGAGGAGTCGTATGGCATTAGCGCGATCCACCCCCCATTATAGGCCATCAGCTACGAAAAAAGGCTACCGGCGGAATGGTGGCCTAAGTTCGCATGCTTGGGGACTTATGTTCCGTATCGAGCACGTTTTGTGACTCACCGTATCAATGCCGCTGGCTGAGCCACTGTGAGAAGGGCTCGGGTCGTCCAATTTGACAAGCGAGGCACTGCCTTCTCCGGATCGCTAGACGGCTAAAAAGCCTGGATTTAAAAGACAACTTATGAGGAAGGATGTCCAAGAGGCGCTAGAAAGCGCCATCGCCGGATTTGAAAAGCGGCAGCAGGCCGAACAAGAGCGATTGCGTGAACGCGAAAGGTTTGAAGCCGGCTGGGCTCGAATACGAACTGCTGTTGTGCTCCCCGCACTCGAAGAGATCGCGGCAGTATTGAGGAAAGCAGGGTGGCAGTGTGAAGTGCGCGCTGGAGATAAAGATCCAGGCATCCATTTTACGGTCTATCGAGGGGTGAAGGCCGGCGTGAGCGGAGGCGAAAGACCTTTCATGAGCTACCAGCCAGAAAAGCAAAAGGACACTGTATTGGTCAATGTAGCAACGAAAGGATCTGCCGCACTTGTAGGCAGCTTTACCTTGGACAAAATAACTGAAGATTTTGTCCAAACTGAAGCGACTAAGTTCTTTGCGCGCGTTGCCTCGGAAATCGGTTAGCTAAAAACGAAGGACGTGAAGTCGGCATGATGAAACGCGAGACCGTCGCGATCGCAGACATCTACGTGCCAGTCAAGCGGCGTGCCACCCTTGATCAAAAGCGCGTGGATGAAATCGCTACGAGCATGCTTGACAAGGGCCAACAGGCGCCGATTCTGGTACGAGCGGACGGCGCTCGGTTCGTGCTCGTTGAAGGCTTGCATCGGCTGGAAGCCGCCAAAGCGCTCGGTGAAAAAACTATTTTCTGTTTCCTTGTCGAGGCGCGGAAGCACTAATGACCCTGGTGGTTGAAGCGCCGACCCCTTCTAAGGACAGCCAAAAAAGGAGAAACAAGTGGTCCCGCGCCAGATTAAAATGCCCGGTAAGACAATTCTGAAAAAGAAGGGGAGGAAGTATTCTTCCAACGCAAGCGACCTCAGAGCGGGCGGTATTTGCTCCAAGTAGATAAACAGACGAAAGGTTTCTTCAAAACCCCTGAGGCCGCCCAATCGGCGGGGCTAGAAATCAAAAAATCATATCCGATCGTTCAAGTTTCGATTTATGATAGCGTTAAAGCTCTGCCTCTTCCTGCAGCTGTGCTTTGTTCTCGATGCAATAATAACCAGACAATCTGCTGACCAGCTTGCGCCGTTTCCATTCACTGAGAATGCGGCTGACATTTTCACGCGCGATGCCCGCCATGGCGGCAAGGTCGCTTTGGCTGATCT
>Ga0187780_10000825_pt1 | contig 23067 bp, 21 predicted proteins | sample 1015_Q2_SP10_20__FD_132429 | JGI IMG/M metagenome (GOLD analysis project Ga0187780, IMG submission 132429) | Tropical peat soil microbial communities from peatlands in Department of Meta, Colombia - 1015_Q2_SP10_20_MG | ecosystem: Environmental > Terrestrial > Soil > Wetlands > Peat | place... | reverse complement strand
CGAACGCATTGATCCCGCCGTAGTGATCGGGATGGGCATGCGTGACGAAGATGGCGCGCAACCTCTTGCCGCTATTCTTCACGAGCGTCAGGAGTTTCTCGACATCGCTCTTCACGAACCCGCAGTCGATCAAGAAAGCGTCGTTGCGTCCGGAAATCAGTACGGCGTTGGGCGCAAGGAAGCGCTCCTCGCCAGTGAACATGTCGAAGCGCAGGGCGTTCGTTTCGATGGAACTGATCATGGACTCTCCAGGGGAAATGCGATCGCGGCGGATTCTACCACGGGGCGTCTCCTAGGAATGCGCCGAGCCGGAGGTCCGGCAGAGCGCGCAGCAGATGTGATCTACAAATCCCGCTTCGGTGGCCGTACACTGGGGTGCCGAAGCTGCCACATGAGCCACAGAATCCCACAGAGATCGATTGTCGGCACTATGCGTCGCGTTGTGTGGTGGTCCGTTCTCTACCTTGGCTTGCACTCGGCCGGTACTGCGCGCGCCCAAGACAACTACGAAATTCAGGTGTATTCCTCGGAGACCATGGCGCCCAAGACTTTGCTGGTCGAATTGCACAGCAACTTTACGGTGGAGGGAAGCACCACAACTCAATTCGGAATACTACCGACGCAGCACCAGGAGCACGAAACAATTGAGCTCACCGAAGGCATCAACGATTGGTCCGAGGTGGGCCTCTACATCTTCACAGCCGAGAAAAGCGGAAACGGTGTGCAGTGGGTTGGAGATCACATACGTCCCCGCGTGAGGGTTCCTCCTCGATGGCACTGGCCGGTTGGAGTGAGCCTATCCACCGAGTTCGGCTACGCTAGGGCCGCCTTCGCGAATCCGACCTGGTCCTGGCAAATCATGCCGATCGTGGATCAGACGATTGGGCGCTGGTATTGGTCGGTGAACGGGACGATGCTGTGGGACATTCACGTTGTTCCGCCGCCCGCGAATTCGACACCGCAGCAGACGCACTTTTACTACACCAATGTGGCGCCTCGTGGAGTCACGTTTGGTCCAGCGGCAACGGTGACGTACGCACCGTCAAAATATTTCAATTTGGGCGTCGAGTATTACTCGTATTACGGTCAGTGGGGAAACTTCGTTTCTTTGCACTACCAGCAGCAACAGATTTTCCCGGCCGTGAACCTGTTTGTCTCGCCCAAATGGGAGATCAACTTTGGGGCGGGCTGGGGCGCGACGGCGGGGACCGACCATCTGATCGTGAAGTGCATCATAGGGCGCTATTTCGACTGGTCGCATCGCCATGCCGGCAGCTCTGAAAGCGTCCAATAGGTTGCAACACTGATGAACCGGCGGAAATTCATCGCGCAAACTAGCGCCGCGTTGGCTGGCGCAGCCTTTGCTCCCCTCATTCCGGCGTGGGCCCAAGAGCCGCCGGACGTGAAGCTTGAGATAGCGCCTTTGGCGCTTGAAATCGCACCTCGCAAAATCGTTCACACCGTCGCGTACAACGGGCGCGTTCCGGGCCCGTTGATCCGCTGGCCCGAGGGCAAGCCCATCGTCATCGACGTGCTCAACAAAACAGCGATCCCTGAAATCGTGCACGCGCACGGTCTTTGGATTCCCTCCGAAATGGATGGTGCGTCAGAGGAAGGCGCACCGATGATCGCGCCCGGCGCACAGTTCCGGTACATGTTCACGCCGCGGCCGGCAGGATTTCGCTGGTATCACACGCACATTTCTGCGGGTCACGACTTGAAGCGCGCTACATATTCCGGAGAGTTCGGCTGCTTTTATGTCGAGCCCAAACAAGAGCCCGGCGCATACGATCAGGAGATTTTCCTCACGCTGCACGATTGGAACGCCTACGTGTCCGCAAGCGGCGAGTCTTCCATGGAGGCCGCGTATGAGTACGGCACCATCGATGGCCGCATGTTGGGCTTCGGCGATCCGATCCGCGTGCGTGAGGGGCAGCGCGTCTTGTTCCATCTTCTCAATGCCAGCGCCAGCATGATGCATTGGCTGGCGCTCGCGGGACACGAACTCACCGTCATCTCCATGGATGGCAATCCCGTGCCCAACCCCGGCGACATGCATGCAGTCCGCCTGGGACCTGCCGAGCGCATCGACGCCATCGTTACGATGAACCATCCGGGAGTATGGACTTTGGGGGAAACGCGCGAACCACTGCGAAAGGCGGGCATGGGAATCGTGGTCGAATACGCCAATCAGCAGGGCGCGCCGAAATGGATCGGGCCGCCGGAAACCATATGGGATTACCGGCCGTTCGCTGTGGCTCAAGCGGAGAGCCGCGAACCCGATGAGATCATTCCGCTGAGGTTCGAGTCGAAATTTCACGGGCAAGGCGCCTTCGATTCGTGGAAGATCAATGGAAAATCGTACCCCGATACGGACACCATCATGCTTCAACAAGGCCGGCGGTATCGACTGCAGATGATCAATCGGACTGCGGACGATCACCCACTTCACCTGCATCGGCATAATTTCGAGGTCACGAAGTTCAATGGAACGCCTCTCTCCCGGCTCATGAAAGACGTGCTTGTGGTTCCGGCAAATGCGACGGCCGAGGTGGATTTCACCGCCGACAATCCAGGCCCGACGCTCTTCCACTGCCACAATCAGACTCACATGGATTTCGGGTTCATGATGCTGTTTCGATATGCCTGAGTGGTGGTTTTCAGACGGCTATACCACGCCATGACATTTCCGGACATTCCCAGACGTGACAGTGCTCGCGGATCTGCGCGGGCGTCAATTGGCCCGGTTCCGTACGGACGCGCAGCGGCGCAACAGGGTCGCATCGACGTATATCGAATCTTCGCAACTCGGAAGGCATGCCAGCGCAGGGGCTTAGCACTGCATCGCGCTTTTTTAACCGGGAAGTCACAATTCGGAAGTATCATATTGTTTTCGGGATTGGTGTGCCCGCCATGGCAACGATAACGACCGAAGCCCTGACAACGCCGCAAGCAACTCCGCAAACGGGGCCTGAAAAGGAGTCCGCTGCAAAGCGCGAGTATCCCGGCGCACTGGTCGTGGTTGAGGGAATCGACGGTTCGGGCAAGAGCACACAGCTCTACCTGCTGAAGCGGTGGCTCGAAATCAGCGGCTACCGGATTCACTTCACGGAGTGGAATTCTTCACCGCTGGTGAAGTCCGCGACCCGGCGCGGCAAGCAGCGGCGGCTGCTGACGCCGACGACATTTTCGCTCCTGCACGCGGCGGATTTTGCCGACCGCTGCGAGCGGCAGATCCTGCCTTTGCTGCACGGCGGGTATCTGGTGCTTGCGGACCGCTACATCTACACGGCGTTTGCGCGCGACGCCGCGCGCGGCTGCTCTCCGCACTGGCTACGCAATCTCTACAGCTTCGCGCCGACTCCCGACATCACCTTCTATTTCCGCGCGCCGCTCGACGTGGCCGTGAACCGCATCGTGGCGGGGCGGCCCAAGCTGAAATACTACGAGGCGGGAATGGACCTCGGGCTCTCGCTCGACCGCGCCGAGAGCTTCCGTATTTTTCAGGAGCGCATCCTGAACAACTACGACCAGATGATCGAGACCGACAACTTCGTCCTGATGGATGGAACCGTGCGCGTCAATAAACTGCAAAAGCTGATGCGCGATCTGGTGGGCGACCGAGTCGATCTCGCGCGATTTGCACCAAAGAAAAAATGAAACGGACGCGATCCAATTCGAATGTGGCTTCTTCGCCGAACGGGCACCGCGCGAAATCCGCCAAAAAGGCAAAGAATGGAAACGGCGATCTTTCCACGCGCTTCTACGGCATCCCGCTGCCGGGCATCAAGCCCGAGGAACTGAGCGGCAGCCTGATTGTGGTGGAGGGAACGGACGGGTCAGGCCGCTCGACACAAATCTCCCTGCTTACGGAGTGGCTGGAATCGGAAGGCTTCGCGGTCCAGACGATGGGGCTGCGGCGTTCGTACCTGGTGGGGGAGGACATCGACGCGCTGCTCGCCGAAAATGCGGTCACGCGGCTGACGCTCGCGCTCATGTACAGCACTGACTTCTTCGATCAGCTCGAGCGGCGCATCTTGCCGGCGCTGCGTTCGGGGTTGATTGTTCTTGCCGACCGCTATATCTTCACGCTGATCGCGCGCGCGGCGGTCCGCGGGATCAGCCGGGACTATCTGCACGGCATTTACGAAATCGCGCTGCGTCCCGATTTGACGTTCTGGCTGAATGTCCGGCCGGAAGTGGCCTTTGACCGCGAGTTCAAGAAGTCGCAGACGATCAGCTACTGGGAGTCGGGCCGCGACATGTCGCTTTCGAACGATCTGTTTCAGTCGTTCATCAAGTACCAGTCTCTGATCAAGCGCGAATTCGAATATCTGTCGAAGAGGCACGGCTTCATCGAGCTCGACGGCGAGGGGAGCGTCTCCCAGGTGAATGGCGCGCTGCGCAAGCGGATCGCGTCGCATCTGGGCATTCGCGGCACGCATTACAAGCCTTCGCACGCGCTCACGCATCTCTGGCGCTAAAAACAAGAGTGGCCGCCCCCGTCCAACTGAGCGCGATCGACGCCGGATCGAACGCCATTCGCCTCGTCGTCGCGCGAGCCACTTCTCCCCAGCACATTCAGATTCTCGAGACCGAGCGCGCCTCCGTGCGGCTGGGGCACAACGCGTTCACGCACCGCCTGCTCGACGACGAAACGATTGCCCGCGCGTCGCGTGCTTTCCGCCATTTCCGCGACCGGATGGATCACTACCACGTCGGCGCGTACCGCGCGGTGGCGACGTCCGCGGCGCGCGAAGTCCGCAACGGCCGGCGTCTGATGGAGCGGATCCGGCGCAAGAGCGGCATCGAGCTGGAAGTCATCAGCAGCGAGGAAGAGGCGCGGCTGGTTTGCTCCGCGGTGCACTGGGCCCTGGCTGACAAGGTCCAGCCGCGGCTGATCTTCGATCTCGGCGGCGGGAGCCTCGAGCTGAATTTCTTCGAGCAGGGCAAGCTCAGCAACCGCGTGGCCCTCCCGCTCGGGACGATCCGCTTGATGGAAACGTTCGCGATCGAAGGCGCGATCGATGAAGACCGCGCGCGGCGACTGCGCCATCACGTTCTATCGCTACTGCGCAGCGCCATGCCCGACCGGCCGAGGCTTTCCCGCGCGATTGCCGTTGCGTGCGGAGGCAATGCGGAAGCGCTGGTGCGCATCGCTCCCGGCCCATTCGTCGCGCGGACGCCAACGATCAACTCTCGTCTGCTCAGCGACCAGATCTGGCGGATTCTGAGCCTCGACGTGGCATCGCGCGTGAGGGTGTTCCGCGTACGAAAGGACCGTGCCGAGGTGATGGGCATCGCCGCCATCATCATCACGACGCTTGCGCGGTGGCTGGGCGTGCGTTCGCTGCTCGTGCCGGGCGTAGGCGTGCGGGAAGGGCTGCTGCTCGATCTCGTGGCGGAGCAATATTCGGGCGGAATCGCCTCCGCCGAGGAGCAAGATCGCGCCGCGAAGCTTCTCGCGGGCGTGCGCTGGTTCGCGCGGCGGCACGATTGCGACTCGCAGCACGCCGATCAGGTCGCGCGACTCGCGCTTTCGCTCTTCGATCAGTTGCGGCCGATTCACGAAATGGGAGCGGAGATGCGGCTGGCGCTCGAAATGGGATCTCTGCTGCACGATATCGGGCATTTCGTTCACCGCAAGGCGCACCATCGGCACGGCGAATACTTGGTTCGCTTCGGCGAAATTCCCGGGCTGGGCGGCTGGCGGCGTGAGATGGTGGCGGCGCTGGTGCGCTATCACAACTGCAAATCGGAGCCGCAAGTGGCGCATGCGTCGTACGCCGCTCTCGACGGCGAGAAACGAAGACAACTGCGGCTGCTGATTGCGCTGCTGCGCGTTGCCGAAAAGCTGGAATCGGAACACGCGCAGAAGATTTCCGGCGTGGATGTGCAGATCATTGGGCGCCGCGCGATCTTCTTGATTCAGGCCGCGGAGGGGACGCGGCTCGACATCGCGGGACTGCTCCGCAAGTCAGACCTGTTCGAGAGGGAGTATCAGCTCAAGGCGGAGTTCCGGCGTGCCCAGCGGCGGGAGCAGGTGGCCTAAGCCATGGTCCTGTATCTGGTACGCCACGGAATCGCCGTCAATCGCACCGATCCCAAGTGTCCCCAGGAGGCGGAACGGCCGCTGACCGCGCGAGGCGTGCAAAAGACTCGCTCCGCGGCGCTGGGACTGCGCGCGCTGGGCGCGAAACCGGATGTCTTGATCACGAGCCCGTACGTTCGCGCAGCGCAGACTGCGGAAATCTTCGCGGAAGCCCTCGGCTTCTCACCGGAAAAGATTCGCGTGAGTGAAGCTCTGAAACCCGCCGAGAATCCGGCCACAATCATGAACGAAATCTTTCGGCTCAAGGCCAAGGAAGTAATGTGCTGCGGTCACGCGCCGCACGTCGATCTTCTGATTTCGCACCTGGCCGGAGCGCGCGGCACATTCACCGTGCTCAAGAAGGCAGGAGTCGCCTGCCTCGAGCAGGAGGGCGGGCACGGCCGGTGGGAACTGCGGTGGCTGTTGAGCCCGAAGGTGCTGCGCGATCTCGCGGAGTAGCGCTCTGTAGTCACGCCGTTCGGCGCACCGGCACGGACGCAGCCACCAGCGCGTGACCCCACTGAAATCCCGCGCGCCACGCAAGCCAGGGCGAATTGGGACCTGCGCTCATTTGCAGAAATTCTTCCAGGCAAGCTTTCCGCTTGGCGTCGATCCGCTCATTCCATTGCGCTATGGCTGCCGCGTTGAGGCGCGAAGCGCTCCGCCGAACTTTCGCACGCAGCACGTCCATATCGTGCAGATCACCCAATAGGTCCTGCATGCGCCGAAGATCGTCACCCCACACCTCAGAGCGCTGCGGCAGAAAATTCTCGACAACATAGCGGAAGCGCTTGACGCCAATCCGCAGCCTGTGCCACGCCACCGTGGCCCGGCTCTTCCGCGCCTTCTGAAACAGTTCCGCCGCCTCGTTCAACCGCGCGAGCGCCAAACGCTGGAAAACGACGCTTTCCAGCGGGAAGAATTGCGCCTTCGGCGCCAGCTTGCGCGCAAGCTTCTTCCATCCCTTGCGGTCAAACGCATCCAGCGCTTGCTCGGCCTTCGAGCGATGCAGCCTTTCCTCCACAAGCAGGAGGCGCAGCATGTGCTTGCGGACAGGATTGCCGGACGGCGCGAGCCTCTTTAGCCAGTCGCGCTCCACTTGCACATCCCGGAGATCGCCCAGGGCGTGGAAGAGATCGCGGCTGCACTTCTTCAACTTCCGCCAGCCGGGGCACGGATTGACTTCATCCAGCGCCTCCGCCATCGTGCGGCAGCGCCGCAGCGCGACGCGCAGGTCGTGTATGTCGTCCGCATCCCACTCGCGCGCGACTTGTTGAGTCCGATCGAGCGCGCGGTCCATCCAGACTTCGAACCCTGCAACTTTGGAGGGTAAAGACTTCGGCATGGAAAGCGTCTGAGCCATGGGATACCGGATTCCGCGCGGCAGGCCGAACCAAAACCACATCCTACCGCGCCGCGAGGACGTTTTCTAGCCCGGGGCGGTTTGGCAATCTCGGCACTTTTCCACAGATGTGGAAAATTGCCTGCTGTCGCACGGAGACGGTTCAACTTGATGCTACGAAACGAAGGCACATCCGATGCGCAGTCGGCCATCCTCCGCACGCAACGAGTAGATCTTACGGAGGACAACACGCACCGGCGGAAGTATTGGCACGTGCAGCACGGCGTTGAATTGATCCGGCAGATGGTTCGTGGTGTCGAGTTGGAGCGCCACGCCGCCGTAGCTAAGGTCGATGACTCGAGCGGTTCTTTCCCCGAGGTCGGCCAGAACCGCGTGTGCCTTCGTCCCGGCAAGCGACACACGTTCCCATTTTCGGCCCTCGCTCTTAGGCGGAGGTGGAGGAACGACGCTGGGACCGGGAGGCGGCGGAACGCGGGCGGGCGGAGGCGCCACAGTGGGCGCCGGTCTCGCAGGCTGGGGCTCGATCGGGACGACGCGCGATGGCGCACGGGTCGAATGCTTCAACGCATAGAGGCGTTCGTCCGCAACGCTGAGCAGCGTGCCTTTCTGATCGCCGTCCTGAGGATGAACCGCCACGCCGAAGTCGAGCGTGACGGCAATGTCCATCTTCAGAGGACTCAGTTGATTTTCATATTCGGCGCGAACGCGGTGGCAGAGAGTGACCGCCTGCTCTGAGTCCGTCTGCGGCAGCAGTAGCGCGAATTCGTCACCGCCGATGCGAAACGCAAAGTCGGAAGCGCGAAGGGTCGTGCGGAGGGTGGTAGCCGCGATCTGGAGGACATGGTCCCCTTGCAAATGCCCGTAGCGGTCGTTCACTTCCTTCAATTTGTGAAGATCGAGAATCACCACCGCCAACTGCTGGCCGTACCGCTTGGCACGATTCAGTTCCTTCTCGAGATACTCATCGAACAAGCGGCGATTGTAGAGGCCTGTGAGAGCGTCGGTGGCTGCGTTGATTTGCAGCTTCTTAAACTCATCGTATTCGACTAGGATCGGGACGCGCAGAGAACTCGTCGAGGTCAGCACGTCCACCATCGCGGTCTTCAGGGAGACTCTTCTTCCGACGCCCGCGGCCAGTTCGCGGCGCCACTGCAGGATCTTCATCCAGTACTCGCTGCTTTGCTCTTCGGTCAGATCGATTTGCGCGATCGTGTGGAAGAATTGGCGAAGAAACTGGGAGCGCGCCTTTTCGTCGAGGCCTTCGAGGGTCTCCACGAGCAGGTCGAGAAAAGAATCTTCCGCCGATGGCTTCGGCTGAAAAGCTTCGCCGGGCTGGGGCATCAATTGGTTCCGAGAAAGCTCTCGCCTACCCTGAAACAGGGGGACGCCTGCGGGGGGCATGGACTTTATAGCACGGAACAGTCCATTCGCGCGCCGGAGTGGCTCGCGATGACAGCCGTAAGTGGTTGTCATAAGGCCGATTACATCGAGATACAGAAGAATCGGAACTGGAATGTGCGGGAGGCCCGAGGGAAAGGGAAAACGAATTCCACTTCAGGCCCCGCCGAAGCCTAGAACCATGGAAAGGAAAAAGCGCGGCCGCCTAGCCGATCGGCTTGAGAAATTCGACGCCCACCAGATGGACGTCGCCAGCTTCCTGCTGCCGCTTCACTCGCGCCTGAATCGGCGGCATTCCCGCAGGAATCAGAGCGGACGATGTAATGGACGGCGCGGGGATCGTCAGAGTCACAACCGCGCCAATTACAAGCTGGCGCGGGCTCGTGATGAATGCGCCCAATCCGCTTACATCCAGTGTCTTCGCCAGTTCGACGAACTGCTCACCGTGCGCGTCCCTGCCGCGAATGAAGAGCGGCACTTGCAGGTGAATGCGCTGAAAACGCCTGCGCTCGTCGACCAACGAAGGCACGCCTAGCCTCTGACTAATTACCTCTTCTCGCGATCTCATTGGTACCCAAGTATTAGTACTACTTTGAATCGCATTTTAAGTGCAAGTTTCACGCCCTTGACACCGGCGATTTAATTCTTTTGTAATCATGGAACTAGGCCTATGCCCAACCGAACACTGCAAATAGTCTGCATGAAAGTATGCAAATTTGCGGCAATTGCTTTCCACGTTTGTGCAATCGTAGAACCCATTTCCCATTGACCTAAGTTGTGCCTTTTGCGAGCATACGGGGCCTCAGGCGGTGACCCCGGTGCGGACCAAGAACTAGGGTGTCTCTAAAATCTGTGAGAACCGGCGGAGGCTAGGTTGTCAAAGACTGCGACTGTCGAAAAGCAAGCAGCCAGCCAAACAACCTTCCAAGTGGTGGCGAGTCTCTTGGATGCGCTTGACCGGCCGCTTCTGGTATCTGATCGTGGAGGCCAAATCTTGTTTGCAAACCTCCACGCCCAAGACGCGCTCCGCAGTCACAATCTCAACGGCAATTCCGCCCCCAATCTTTTTCGAGACATTCTCTCCGTCGATCGCAAGCCCATACTGAGCCAACTCGAGGCCGGCGAGCAGGATGTCCGTCTGCCGTTTCAATGCGGCGAGGGCGCTTTCCGCAGCCGGATCCGGTGGCTCCCTGAACCGGACTGGCTGGCAGTTTTCATCGAACCAGTTCCTTCGGAGCCTCCGACCGACGAAGTGGAGATGCGCCAAACGGTCCAGGAGCTGATGCAGGAGCGGGAGATTACATACCGGAACCTGCTGGCGGCATACTTGCGCTTGCAGGAAGCGAACCGCCAAAAGACCGTCTTCCTCGCATCCGCCGCGCACGAATTGAAAACGCCGCTCGCCGTGATGAAAGGCTATTACGAGCTGCTGCTTTCCGGCTCGCTTGGAAAACTCAGCGAGCGCCAGATCGACATCCTGCGGGAATCGAAAGAGAGCTGCGATCGTCTCGTGCGGCTGGTGTCGATGTTCTTGAACTACTCAGCCCTGGAGAGCGGTAAACTCGTGCTGCAGTTGCATGAAAACGATCTGCGCGACTGCGTCAACGACGTTGTCGCGCGGTGGAAAGATGCGTTTCAGCGCGCCAATGTTCGGCTCGATATCCATACCTCTGCAGATCTGCCGCCGTTTCGGTTTGACTATCAGAAGGTGCAGCAGTGCATCGTGAATCTGCTGGATAATGCACTGAAGCACACGCTCGCAGGAGGCACGGTGACCTTGGCGGCAGAGGCGCATTTTTGGGAGCGTCGCGTGGCGGAAACTCCCCAGGCGGACGATCGGCGCCGCGGTGCCGAACGGCCGCCAAACAGCGTTCTCGTCACCGTGATGGACACGGGCAGCGGAATCGCCGCCGAGTTCCATCAGGAGATTTTCGAAGAATTCGTGCGTGTTGACCCTTCCTCTTCAGGGATGGGGTTGGGATTGGCGATCACGAAGCGATTGATCCAGGCGCATCGCGGCAAGATCTGGGTTGACAGCGAGCTGGGCCGCGGCAGCGCATTCTCGTTTCTCCTGCCGGTTCGCGTCGACTAGGCGGCCGCTGCAAAATCCTATGGCGCGGGAAAGAATGATGGCTGACAAAGAAAAGATCATGGTCGTGGACGACGAGCCGAGTATTCGGAAGTATCTCCGGACTCTGCTGGAAGTCGATGGCTTCGAAGTCGAGACTCTGGCGAGCGGCAAGGAAGCTCTGAAGCGGATCGGCGAGGGAGAGCGGCCCGATTTCATCATCCTCGATGTGCTGATGCCGGAGATCGACGGCCTCGAAACGCTGCGGCAGTTGATGCAGGTGGACCGGTCGTTGAACGTCATCATGCTTTCGTGCGCCAATGAAACCAACACCGTCGTCGAGGCGATTCGCCTCGGCGCACTTGACTACCTGACAAAACCATTTGAAAAGCCCGAGCTGGATGCCGCATTCCTGAAGGCCAAGCAGAAGCAACAACTCCGCTCGGAAAACCAGGCGCTGCGGGAATACTGCGAAGCGCTCACGGAAGACATCTCCTTCCTCGCCGCGAGCCCGCAAATGGTAAAAATCCGGCAGCAGATCCTGCAGATCGCGCCGGTGGACGTGCCGATTTTCATCAGCGGTGAGAGCGGTGTGGGCAAGGAAGTTGTCGCGCGAATGATTCACCTGCGCTCGAAGCGCCAGCAGCAACCCTTCGTCAAGGTGAATTGCGCGGCGCTGCCGGGCGAACTGCTCGAATCGGAATTATTTGGATTCGAGCAGGGCGCATTCACGGGCGCTGTGCGGGCGAAACCCGGAAAATTCGAACTCGCCAACAAAGGCACGATCTTTCTCGACGAAATCGCTGAGATGAGTCCGCATTTGCAGGCCAAGCTCTTGCACGTGTTGCAGGACGGCCAGTATTCGCGGCTGGGCGCGCGTTCCGTCGTGAATGTGGATGTTCGCGTCCTGGCGGCCACGAACGTGGACGTGAAAGAGGCCATGCGCAGCGGCCGCTTCCGCGAGGACCTGTACTACCGTTTGAATGTGCTGTCGCTCCATATTCCGCCGCTCCGAGAGCGGACGGCGGAGATTCCGCTGTTGTTTCGCCATTTCCTTGTCAAATACAGCGAGAAGTACCAAAAGACGCCGCCGGAACCCTCGAAGAATCTGCTGGACGCGGCGATGCGTTATCCGTGGCCCGGAAACCTGCGCGAGCTGGAAAACTTCGTCAAGCGCTACGTGATTCTCGAGGACGATGCCGGGAGCTTCCGCGAGTTGCTCGAAATGACCGGCCAGCAGCAGCGCATCGCTCCGCGCGAAGAAGCGCCTGCTCCAAAGGAGCAAGGTCTCAAGGCTCTCGTGCGCGGCTTGAAGGACGAGGCGGAAATGGAAGCGATTGCGGATGCGCTGAACAAGACCAATTGGTGCCGCAAAGACGCCGCACGTATGCTGGGCATCAGCTACAAGGCGCTGCTCTACAAGATGCGCCAGTTCAATCTCGATGCGGGGCGCGGCTCGCGCTCGGCGGCAGCGAAGGAAGCTGCGAAGGCCGCTGCAGCAAAAGAGACTGCGGCTAAAGCAGCAGCTCCTAAGGAAGAGATTCCCGCTGCTCCCGCGATTCGCGGTTCATAGCACACGAGTTCTCCCTAGCGGGGAGCGAGAGGGCAACGTGGTCATGCGCGCGCCGGCCGCGTGGTGCTAGCGCTCGCGGTATTGGTAGGTCGCGTAGTTCTATACCCCGGAAAAGAGTTGCATATCTAGAGCACACACAGCGAAATAGCTGTATCTATTTGCCGGCGTGTTGGTCTAGTATTCCGCTCCGAAACAGGCGGCACGCGAAAATCTTTCGCGTGCCAACAGGGCGTTCTGGTCGGACGCCCAAGATGAAACTCTGAACTGCGGTTGTTTACAAAGGGGTTGCTGGCCCTTTTACCTGGCATCGCGTCGAGGAACCGTGTGCATGACGTGTATCAGGCCGGTGGGGGGCAGGCCGCCTGTTGCGGCGACACCTTTGGAAAAGCGATTGCTGATTCTGGTTAAGGGAAGCGCGGTGTACGTGATTCCAGCCCTGGGGGAGCAGCAGCGATGACAGAACGGAGGATGGCGCGGCGGTACGACTTGTCGCTGCCTGTAAACATCCGCATGCCCATTAACCGGGAGCCCCGGTCGCAGAGCGGCCAGACCCGGGACATCTCCACGCGCGGCGTATATTTCACGCTGCAGAATGACCTCGCGCCGGGCACCGAAGTCGACTTCACATTAACGCTGCCCGCGGAAATCACGCGCGGCGCGGAAGTGTTTGTGCGGGCCCATGGAAGAGTCGTCCGCGTTGACAAGCGCACCGACGACGATCATGAGAGCGTCGGCGTCGCAGCGGTGATCGAGCGTTACGACATCATCCGAGGCGAAGGCACGCACGTCTAGGCTCGACGTTTCCAAAGGTCTTCGGCTCATCACGCATACTACGACTGCCTCTGAAGCGGGACTGGATCTGCCATTCCTCTGGCTTCGAGCCTTCTGACCCGCAGCGCCCGCTTCCCAGAACAATACGCATACCGCTGGGAAGGCCCCTTCCCTAAAGTGACAACATTTTTCAGGCGTCGGGCTCGACGCTGCAAACAGGTGCACATTCGAGAAATCCACAGCGCACGGCGGGTTGGCACGACAACGGCAATGAAATGAAGGTGTTAGACGAAGACGAGCGAGCAAATCAAGCCGCTCGCTTCCGTTCGTTCTCTCGCGAGTTTGGCTTCCAGTGTGCTGCGTCGCCTGAGCAAAGGGGGCGTGCAAACTCGTCTTCGGTTTCTGACCTCATGGCATCCGCCGCGCCAGCCAAGTCGCCACTTCCTATAAATAGTCACGAACTCCCGCCCGAGCGCATCTACTTTGGCCCCTCGGCGGCCATGCAAGCGGTGCGGCAAAGGGTGGAGCGCGCGGCCGGTCTCAACGTCCCGATTTTGATTCTGGGCGAGAGCGGCACCGGCAAGGAGGTCCTGGCGCGCTTCGTTCATCAGCGTTCGCCGTGGCGCAACGGACCCTTCGTAAAAGTGAATTGCCCCGCGATTCCCGGAACTCTGATTGAGAGCGAGCTCTTTGGCTATCAGAAGGGTGCGTTTACCGGAGCCCACGCCTCCAAGCCGGGCCGCATGGAAATGGCCCAGGGCGGCACGCTTTTTCTTGACGAAATCGCCGAGCTCGACGCGAGCCTGCAGGCCAAGCTCCTCCATGTCCTTCAGGACGGGCATTTCACGCGCATCGGCGACCACGAAGAAAAGCGAATGGATGCGCGCGTCGTCTGCGCGACGAACCGGCAGCTCCAGCACGAAATTGAGACCGGCAACTTTCGCTCCGATCTCTTCTATCGCATCAACGTCATCGCCATCACATTGCCGTCTCTGCGCGACCGCCGCGACGACATACCCTATCTCGCCGAGTACCTGCGCGAACAGTTCAACCGCCGCTTCCAGCGCGAATCGCGCCCGCTCTCGAAAGAAACGCTCCATTTGCTGCAGCAGCGGGATTGGCCCGGCAACATCCGCGAGCTGGAGAACTGTGTTGCTCGCTACGTTGTGCTCGGCTCAGAAGACGCGTTCTACGCCGAGCGCGTCGAGCGGCCTCCGGCTCATTTCACCTACGAACCCAACCCGGACGGCAATATTCCGCTCAAGCGCATCGCCCAGCAGGTCACCCGCAAGATGGAGCGGGATGTGATCCTCAAGGTTCTTCAAGCCAATCACTGGAACCGCCGCAAGACTGCCGAAGTTCTTAAGATCAGCTACCGCGCCTTGCTCTACAAGGTGCGCCAGGCGGGACTTCCGGCCAAGCGGCCTCGCCAAAAGTTGGATGGCGAAGTCGAGCCTTCGGCAGGTTCATCGAACCCGGCCGACTGATCCGTGCTCCTACCAGTGTCAGGTATGTAATCACCCGCTTCGTCTTTCTTGCCCGCGCCTTTTGATTCGGCTAGCCTTGATCAAGCATGAGCAAGTCCAACGGCAGATCGAGCCTGAAGGTTTGTCTTCTCTCGCCGCACCCGATGGTTTTGGACGAATTCCATCGCTTGCTCGAAGATTCGGGCTTTCAGATCACTTCGAAACAGCTCGACTCGATGCTGGCGCCTGATCTGCGCCATTTCGACGTTCCCAAGGCGTCGGTCTATGTCGTCGACGCACATGCAGCGCGGCAGGCCACCGGCGCCCTGATGGGCAACATCCTCGAACGCTACTCCGCAGCGCGTGTTTTGGTCGTCGGAGACAAGTTCAAGGAAGCCGATAGCTATGCCCTGCTTCGCCAGGGTGCCAAGGGTATCCTTTCGTACGCGGAAGCCAGGGCACAGCTTCCTCGCGCTCTTCCGCAAGTAGCTGCGGGCGGCATCTGGGTTCCCCGGCCCGTTCTTTCGCGCTTCGTCGATTCGATCTTGAGCAGCACGCAGGGGCGGCGCCTGCGCATGGATTCTCCCAACGAGCTCAGTCGCCGCGAGCAGGAAGTGCTCAACGGCCTGCTGGAAAATCTTGCCAACAAGGAAGTGGCGGACCGCCTACACATCTCCGAACGCACCGTGAAATTCCACGTATCGAACTTGCTCGCCAAATTCGGCGTCCGCCGCCGCGCCGACCTGATTCTGCTCTGCTATCAGCGGCGCAATGCCGGCGGGGTGTAGCTCTTCTCTCGCGCACGACTCTTGCCTCTTGTTCACCTATTCTTGAATCCAAGGCGTCGCATCCCGCTGATATAATTCTTTCCGCGAATCGTTCGATCATTCGGCTCACATGGCGACTTTTTCCATCGAGAACTTCGGTTGCCGCGCAACCGAAGCGGATGCTTCGGCTCTGCGCCGCGCGCTGTTCGACGGCGGCTTGACCCCTATTTCGGAACACACATCTGCCGACTTTGTGGTTCTGAACACTTGCACCGTCACGGCGGCGGCGGATTCCCAGGCCCGCGAAGCCATTCGCAAGATTCATCGGGTGAATCCCGGCGCGCGCATCATCGTCACCGGCTGCTACGCGCAGCGCGCGCCCGAGGAGCTGGCGGCGCTCGAAGGCGTCGCATGCGTCGTCGGAAACTCGCACCAAGCGGAGATTCCCGGCGTCGTTCAGGGGATGTTGTCAGCGCATGGGACAGAGGTGGCGAGAAATTTCGTTTCGCTGGAGCAGCTGGATGAGAGCTCCATGTCGCTGGCTCGCGGTCCGGCGAAGATTCTGACCGGCGACATCTTCGCACAATCGGCGATTTCCGTCGCGCCGGCGACTTCAGTGCCCGCTGCGCCGGACCGTACCCGGCCGATCCTGAAGATTCAAGACGGCTGCAACAATCGCTGCTCGTATTGCGTGATTCCGTTCGTGCGCGGCCGCGGACGCAGCCTGCCGCCAGATCAGGTTGTGCGAGAGGTCCAGGCGCTTGTCTCGGCGGGCGCAAAGGAAATCGTCTTGAGCGGAATCAACCTCGGCAGCTACGGCCGGGACCTTTCGCCGCGCGCCGAACTCGCCTCGGTCGTGCGGCGCATTCTCGATGAGACCGCTCTCGAGCGGCTGCGCTTTAGCTCGATCGAGCCGCAGGACATCACTGAGGACTTCGTTTCGCTCGTCGCTTTCACCGAGCGCGTCGCCCCGCATTTCCATGTGCCGCTGCAGTCCGGCTCCGATCGCATCTTGCGTGCGATGCACCGCTGGTATCGCACCGAGCATTACGCCGAGCGCATCACGCTCATCCGCCGGATGCTGCCCGATGCCGCAATCGGCGCGGATGTCATCGTCGGATTTCCCGGTGAGACCGAGGACGATTTTCGCACAACAACCGAATTCATCGAGACGCTGCCGTTCACCTATCTGCACGTCTTCTCGTTTTCCGAGCGGCCGGGGACCAAGGCGGCAGGACTGGGTGGCGCTGTCCCTGGGCAGGTGATTCGCGAGCGCGCACGCACGCTGCGTGCTCTCGCTGAGGAAAAGTCGGCAGCCTTTCGCGCCTCTCAGGCCGGACGCAGGCTGCGCGCGCTGACGCTCGCCCGCTCCGGTGACGATTGGACCGAGGCTCTGACTGGAAACTATTTGAAGGTGCGAATCGAAGGACGCCACCCCGCCAACCAGTGGCACGAAGTGACGATCCAATCAGGATCGTCATCCTGAGCGGAGCGTCCCGATGACTTCGCTTTCCTGCTACCGGCGGGTCGGGACGCGGAGTCGAAGGATCTCTCTCGAACGACCGGATGGCCAACGCTAGCTCTCGAAAATCACCTGCGCCAGCGCCAGGTTTCCGCTGTGCGTGATTGTGACGCTGATGTGCTTCACGCCCAGCCGATCGGCGAATTCGCGCGCCACCCCTTCGAGGCGCAGTCCGGGCTTCCCTCCCGGTTCGCGCGTCACCTCGATGTCGCGCCAGCGTATGCCGTGGCTCCAGCCGGTCCCAAGCGCTTTCATGGCCGCTTCCTTCACCGCAAACCGTGCGGCGTAGCGTTCGTAGCGGTTCTTGTACCGCTCGCAATAGGCGATTTCATCGGGCGTGAACAACCGCTCGATGAACGGCGTGCCGTGCCGCGTGATGGCGGCTTCCATCCGGTCGATCTCGGCGATGTCCAGTCCCAGCCCGACGATCAAGATGACCTCAGTGGCACAGGCACTCCCTTGCGCTGAGCAGAAACGAAGGGTGCCTGTGCGCGTCCCGGCGACGAATTATACCTATAATGACGATGTGCCTATCGCTTGAAAGCCAGAGATGGTGACCGCAATCACAAAAAGGAAATCAGCGCCGAAAAGGCGCGCTTCGATATCGGACGAATGGAAGCTTCGTCGCGCTGGCAGATTGCAGATCCTTGAGGCGCCGTCCCTCGCGAGGCTCCGCTGGCTGGTTCACGGCTTCAGCACGCGTCCGGGCGGCGCGAGCGATCTTGAAGGCGGCCGCGCTCTCAATCTCGGCTTCACGGAGTGGGATTCGCGCGAAAACGTGATCGAGAATCGCAAGAAATTCCTGGCATCAATCGGCGCCACCAAGATGCGCCTTATCACGCTCCGCCAGATTCATTCGGATATCTCACATCGCATCGACGCGCTGAATGCAGAAGCGGACGAAACGCCGCAGGGCGACGCGCTCTTCACCCGCGAGCCGGGAATCCTGCTGGCCGTTCAGACGGCCGATTGCGTCCCTATTTTGCTCGCAGACACAAAGCAGCGCGTCGTCGCCGCGATCCACGCTGGCTGGCGCGGCACGCTCCGTCGCATCGCGGCCAAGACCCTCGGCCGAATGCAAATGGAATTCGGCACGCGCCCTGAGGAAGTCGTCGCTGCTCTCGGCCCGGGCATCAGCCGCTGCTGCTACGAAGTCGGCTCCGATGTTGCGCGCGAATTTCACGCGCAGTTTCCGAATGCGCGCGGCTGGTTCGATGGCCCGTTCGACGCGCTCGCATCCGGCGAAAACGATCCGAACTGGCTGCCGTGGCTCACGATGCGTCCGCCGGGACATCCGCCGCCGTCCCCGCGCGTGAATCTCGACCTGATTGCCGCGAATCGCGCGGTTCTCGCTGACGCGGGCGTACCTGTGCACCAGATTTCCGCCTCGGGGTTTTGCACCGCCTGCCGGACCGATCTCTTCTTCAGCTACCGCCGCGAACGCTCGACCGGCCGCCTCATGTCCGCCATCGGCATTCGCAAGGGCTGAACCTTAGGCCTTCGCTGCGGGTTCCCAGGCGTCGTACTCACCGTTGTGAAATGAAGCTGGCTGCTCAGAAAACTGTCGCAGTTCTTGGACCGCCGAGGTCGTGAGCACGGTTCAAGCGCCAGAGGCGCGATTGTCCCTGGCTCGGCCGTGATCCGCATCCGTCGACGGATTCGAGAGGTCTTGCAGCGCCCACCTTTGTGTAGGCATTCGTCGGGTCGAGCAGCTACGAAACTCGGCACAGCAACTTTTTCCATCGGAACTCGTTAGCCGCGTCGACGGGTTCAAGCGCCGGAGGCGCGGCCGTTATTAGCCCAGCACGAAGCGCAGCGGAGTGCTGGGCACACAGGACGAAGAATTCAAAAGTCCCAGAGGGACGATTGACATGCTATTGTCGCGCCCATGCCGGACTCCTATGTCGCCAACCGCGTGCATTGCGTCTTCAGCACGAAAAATCGTGCCAAGATCATTCCTCCTAAAATGCAGCCGCGTCTCTGGTCGTTCATGGCGGGAATTGCGCGACAAAACGGTATCACGCCCATTGCAATCGGAGGCTTCGACGATCACGCGCACGTCCTGATTGCCGTTCCACCGACGATGGCGTTAGCCAAAGCCTTACAACTCATCAAGGCAGGCTCGTCAAAGTGGTGCAATCAGAATTTCGGTGGCGGAAGGTTTGAATGGCAGGCGGGCTATTCCGCTGCGAGCGTCAGTGCGTCAATGATCGAGCGAACGAAAACGTACATCAGGAATCAGAGGGAACACCATCGAAGGCGCGATTTCGGGGAGGAGTGGCAACTGTTCCTGGAGAAGAGCGGATTCTCCCCCGGCGAGAGCTGAATCAATCGTCCCTCCGGGACTTCGATTCTCGTCACTAACGGTTCCCGGCACTTCGCTGCGCTTCTTGCCGGGCTAATAGCAATCGCGCCTCCGGCGCTTGGAGGACCTGCCGGATAGGCTCAATGAAACACAACGAAGATCAGGTCGCAGCCGCTGCTTCTGCCAGCGCCAGTTGCCCGCACGCGGCCATCACGTCCTGCCCGCGCGAATCGCGGATGAAGCACGGCACGCCTTTTTCGATCAGAATGCGCTGAAACTCCTCGACCCGCGCCCGGTCCGGCCTCTCGTACGGCAGCGCGCCCGGATTCCACGGAATCAGGTTCACCTTCGCGCGAATATTCGCGAGCAGCCGCACCACTCGCCGCGCATCCTCGGGCGAATCGTTGAATCCGCCGAGCAACACGTACTCAAAAAGCAGCCATTCCCGCGGCCGCAGCGGATACTTCCGGCACGCATCGAGCAGCTTTTCGAGCGGATACTTGCGATTGATCGGCATGATTTGGTCGCGCTGCTCGTTCGAGGAAGCGTTCAGCGAGATCGCCAGGTTCGGCCGCACCCTTTCCTTGGCCAGCCGCTCGATGCCGGGGATGATTCCGCTGGTCGAAAGCGCCGCATGCCTCGGCGCAATCGCCACTCCGTTCGGATCGAGCAGAATGCGCAGCGCGGCCATCACTGCGTCGTAGTTGAGCAGCGGCTCGCCCTGTCCCATCAGCACGATGTTGGTCTGTGGCTTGAGCGCGGCCCGATTGTCTTCGAGCGCGACCAGCACCTGCCCTACAATCTCGCCCGCCGTCAGATTCCGCGTGAGCCCGAGCGTCGCCGTCAGGCAAAACCGGCAATCCACCGCGCAGCCCGCCTGCGTCGAAATACAGATCGTCTGACGATTTTCCTCGGGCATGAACACGGTTTCGATGTTCGCGGGTTTGCCCTCGCCGACCGCGAGGACATACCGCACCGTGCCGTCCGACGACTGGTGCCGTCGCACAATCTGCGGCAGCGTGATCGCCGTCTCGCGCGCAAGCCGTTCCCGCAGCTCAGCCGGCAAATTCGTCATCGCCGCGAAATCGAACTTCCGCTCTGCGTAAATCGCGTGATAAATCTGCGCGCCGCGATACCCCTTCTCGCCGAGCGATTCGAGAATCCCGCGCAGCTCTTCCGCCGATTTCCCGAGCAGATTCACAACCGTGTTTGCAACTTGAGGGGACATCTTAAATCCATGATAACACGCTCACCGAGCGCGACTTGCGGCGCCCGCATGACATTGCCGCGGCGGCGTGCGAAAATAAAGAGATACATGGCGACCAAAACTCACACCGTGCAGCAGGAGGTTTTGCCCAACGGCCTCGTGGTCATCACCGAGCCGATGGAGCACGTACATTCCGTCTCCGTCGGCATCTGGCTGCGTTCTGGGTCGCGGCGCGAGCCAGCCGAGCTCAACGGCATCTCGCACTTCGTCGAACACATGGTGTTTAAGGGCACGGCACGCCGCACCGCCGAGGACATCGCGCGCGAAGTCGATAGCGTGGGCGGCATGCTCGACGCCTTCACCGCGAAGGAAATGGTCTGCTTCAATACGCGCGTCCTCGACGAGCACCTGCCGAAAGCCTTCGACGTGCTCGCCGACATGGTCCTTGAGCCGAAATTCGCGCCGGACGATATCGCGCGCGAGCAATCCGTGATCCTCGAAGAAATCCGGATGACGCAGGACAATCCCGAGGATCTGGTCCATGAGCTTTTCACGCAAAATTTCTGGACGCCGCACGCGCTCGGCAAGCCAATCCTCGGCACGCCGGAAACGGTTTCGGCGTTCGATCGCGAAACGCTCCAGAAATGGTTTCGCCGCTGGTACGCGCCGAATCATCTGGTGATCACCGCTGCCGGCCATCTGACGCACGCGCAGCTCGTCGATCTCGTCGCCGAACGCTTTGCCAAGTTAGCGCCGTCGGAAGATGGCTCCGCCGAATCCGCGCCCGAGGCCGCACCGCACATCACGCTGCGCTCGAAGCGCGAACTCGAACAGGTTCATCTCTGCCTCGGCGTGCCCGCGCTGCCGCTCACCGACGAGCGCCGCTTCGCCGTCTCGATCCTCAACAACATTCTCGGCGGCGGCATGTCCTCGCGGCTCTTCCAGAATATCCGCGAGCGCCAGGGCCTCGCCTACGCCATTTTCAGCGAGATGAATTCCTATCGCGATGCGGGCATGCTCTCAGTTTACGCAGGCACTTCGCTGGAAACAGCGGGGCAGGTGATCCGCTCAATTCTTGAGGAGTTCCAACGCATCAAGGACGAGCCCCTCGGCGAAGAAGAGCTTCGCCGCGCCAAGGATCATCTCAAGGGGGCCACCCTTCTTGCGCTCGAAGGCTCCGGCTCGCGCATGAACAGCCTCGCGCGCTATCACATGTACTTCAATCGCCACTTCACGCCGCAGGAGCTGATCGCCATGCTCGAGGCCGTCACCGCCGAGCAGGTGCAGCAGCTCGCGCGCGAGTTTTTCGCCCCCGAACGCCTCGCCGCTTCCGTCGTCGGCAACCTCAACGCCTTCCACCTTACGCGGGAACAACTCGCGTTCTAACGGCTGCGGGAACTCCACTTCACGTTCTCTGCGGGCTCTGCGTCTCTGCGGTGAGCTCCCGGAATTCACTCTGCAATTCGGGAATGATGACTCTTGCCAACAAGGGCGTCCTTAATCTCCTTCGCGATCCAAACTGGCCCCACGAGAAAATAGATTACTCCTTGAAAGAACGCCGGCTTGTTGCCCTCGATTCGATGGCCCGTAAAGAGCAAGATCCACCCGCCGACAAATAGCACGAGGCCGAGCCGCCAGTACGTCAGCACCAGCAGCACAATCCCCGCGAGGATGATCGGGATGCCGATTCCGTGCAGCACTTTGTTCCAGGGGTTGGCGTGCTCATGGTCATACTGCGCCATGTACTGCGTGAAGGACGGCATGTTGGGTCTCCCTGGCGCGAGATTCTACCCCTTATGCGCCCTCTGCGTCTCCTTGCCCTGAGTGCTCCGCAGGCACGAAGGGTGCGGTGCCTTTGGCGTCTCCTTCTCTGCGCTCTCTGCGTCTCCGCGGTGGGGCCTTTCTTTCTTACGACCGACGTTTCCTTTTGTTCGACCGTCGCGTTTTTCCTTTGACCTGATCTTCGCGCTCTGACAATATTCCGAGCGAGTCAAGACTCGCGGACTGAGGGCAACCGCATCTCGTTTCGCATTTCCATCCTCGCTTCCGGCAGCTCGGGCAATTCGACGTTGCTCGAAACCGAGCGCACCACCCTCCTCATCGACGCCGGCCTTGGCCGCCGGGAAATCACGCGCCGCTTCGAAGCGCTGGGCCGCCGGCTGCCCGAGCGCGTCGATGCAATTCTGATCACGCACGAGCACAGCGACCATTCGAGCGCTGCGGCGCAGCTCGCGCGCCACTGGGACTGTCCCGCGTATCTCACCGAGCCGACCCACCGCGAAATCGTGAAAATGTACGCCGAGGAACCGGACAAGCCCGGCCGGAAAGCCACCATCGACCGCGTCGAATACATTCGCGCGGGCGAACGCTTTCAGATCGGCGATGTCGAAGTCAACCCCTTCCGCATCCCGCACGACGCCGCCGATCCGGTCGCCTACTCGTTCCGCACCAACGGCACCAAGGTCGCCATCGCCACCGATCTCGGCTACATGCCCGAACTTGTCAAGCAGCACTTGCGCGAAGCCGATTTCCTGAT
>Ga0187780_10000824_pt1 | contig 23067 bp, 17 predicted proteins | sample 1015_Q2_SP10_20__FD_132429 | JGI IMG/M metagenome (GOLD analysis project Ga0187780, IMG submission 132429) | Tropical peat soil microbial communities from peatlands in Department of Meta, Colombia - 1015_Q2_SP10_20_MG | ecosystem: Environmental > Terrestrial > Soil > Wetlands > Peat | place... | reverse complement strand
GCCGCGTCCTCAGCAGTGCGTGGATCAAAACCGTCCACGGAGGTGCCGTAGACGTAGCGCAGCGCCACGTGTCCCGCCATGTTGCAGATCGTGTCCGGCACGACCTCGGTCGCTCCCAGGCGATTGAAGAAGCGCATAGGCGCGTTGGTGGCCAGCAGCGAAATAGTCCCGGTGTAGTGGGCGTTGAGAATTCGCTCCGCGCCGTAGCGATCGGCGATTTCCGTCAGCCGGCCCGCGATCTCGCTGACCGCTTCGTCCCAGCCCACGGGCGCGAACCGCGCCTCGCCCTTGCGGCCGATGCGCTTTAGCGGTGTGGTCAGCCGGACATTCGGGTCCAGCCACTCGCGGTTGTACGCGGTTGAGCACTTGCCGCACAGCGTGCCGCGGCTGACCGGGTGGGCAGGATTGCCGCGAATGTGGTGAACCCGCCCCGCGCGACGGATGACGGCGATGCCGCAGCTGTCGTAACAGTCGCGCGGACAGGTGGTGAGGACTATCTCATCGCCGGTGCGCGCCATCGAGTGCCCCTCGCAGTACCGGGCACCCGATTACAGCACAGCCGCGCGCGCGGCAGCGAGTCGGCGGTCCGAGGACCGCCCTGACTCAGACCCGCTGCGTCCAGCCGTGGCGGTCGGGCGCCTGTCCGCGCTGGATGGCGACCAGGGCTTCGCGCAGGCGCCGCGTCTGCGGTCCGACCTCCCCGCCGGCAACCGCATGCTCCTGACCGTGGACGATGAGCGTACCGACGCCCGACAGAACGGCCGCGGTACCCGAGAGCGCCGCCTCACCGGTGCGCACCCAGGCCAGCATCTCGCCGATGTCGAACGGCCGCTCGGCCACCTGATAGCCCATATCGCGCGCCAGTGCGAGCAGCGAGTCGCGGGTCACGCCGTGCAGGAACGTCGAGTCGAGGCTGCGGGTGAGTACCGCACCTTCCCGGATCAGCAGGAAGTTGGCGGCGCCGGTCTCCTGGACCTGCCCGCCGGGCGCGAACAGCACCTGGTCGGCCTGGTACTGCGCGCGGGCACTGATGGTGGGCAGCATCGCTGCCGCATAGTTGCCGCCGGTCTTGACCACACCCATGTGGCTCGCGGTGCGCGTGTTGACGTCGTCGACCACGATCCGTAGTGGCTTGGCGCCGCCTGCGAAGTAATCCCAGACCGGGCTCGCGAGTACCATCAGCATGGCTTCCGAACTCGGGGTTGCGGCGGCGCCGATGTTGGCCATGGTTCCGAACAGGATCGGCCTCAGGTACAGCGCGCCCGGCGCTTCCGGCACCTGGTCGCGGCAGCGCTCGACGACGGTCCGGACCATCATGGCCAGCTGGGTAGCGTCGGGCTCGGGCAAGACGAGCTGGCGCGCGCTCTGGCGCATGCGCTCGATGTGCCGGTCCATGCGGAACAGGTGGATCGACCCGTCCGCCCAGCGATAGGCCTTGAAGCCCTCGAAGCAGGTGCTCGCGTAGTGCAGCACGTGCGCCGCGGGATTGAGTTCGATCGGGCCGGTCGGCTGAAGCTTCATGTCGCTCCAGCGGCCGTCGCGGTAGCTGGCGATCGCCATGTGATCGACGAGCAGCGTGCCGAAGGCCGGTCGGGCCGGCTGTTTGGTCGCGGTTTTTGCATTGCTGGCCATGGGAACTCCGATGTCCTATTCGTCCATGAATATCCGAGCCGGGTGCTCGAGCCGTTCCTTGAGTGCCTGAATCATGCCGGCCGCGTCGTAGCCGTCGACGAAACGGTGATCGAACGAGGATGACAGGTTCATGATCCTGCGCACGGTCACTGCACCCTCGTAGACCACCGGCCGCTCGACCGCCTTGTTGACGCCGATGATCGCGACTTCCGGCGCATTGATGACCGGGGTGGAAGCGATGCCGCCGAGGCGTCCGAGGCTCGTCACCGTAATCGTCGATCCTGTGAGTTCCTCGCGCCGCGCCCGGTGGCCGCGCGCTGCTTCCGAGACGCGGCGGATTTCCGCGGCCAGAGGCCGCAGCGTCAGCGCCTGCGCGTTTCGGACCACCGGCACCTTGAGCCCGTCCGGCGTCTGGGTCGCGATTCCGACGTGCACGGCCCGGTGCCGGAGGATCACGCCGCGCGTGGCGTCATAAACGGCGTTGCACTGGGGGAAGTCGACCAGCACGCGCGTCAGCGCCAGCACCAGGAACGGCAGGTAGGTGAGTGCGGGCTGCCCGGGTTCGCGCGCGTTGAGATACTGGCGCAGCGACTCGAGCTCGGTGATGTCGAGCTCCTCGACGTACGCGAAATGCGGGATGTTGCGCTTCGCTTCGCTCATGCGCTCGGCAATGACGCGCCGCACGCCGATCACTTTGATCTCGGTGACGTCATTCGCGGCCGGAGCGGCGGCCGCGGCCGCCTGCTCGAAGTCCTCGCGCGTAATGCGCCCGCCCGGACCACTGCCAGCCAGGCGGCTCAGGTCGATGCCCGCGACCTGCGCGCGCCGGCGCGTGGCCGGAGAGGCCATGATTCGCCCGCGCGCCGCGCCTTCCTGGATCGGTGTGACCGTCGCCGCGACCGGTGACGCAGCGGGCGCCGGTGCGACTGCGGTGGGCTTGGGTGCTGCGGCCGGAGCCGGCGGCGGTGCCGGCTGCGCAGCCGGTGCTGCCGCGGTCGCGGAGTCGGTGTCGAAGACGACGAGTTCGGCGCCGACGGGGATCGAGTCGCCCGGTGCTCCAGCGAGCGACACGATGCGACCACTGACCGGCGCCGGTACTTCCACGACAGCCTTGTCGGTCGACATTTCGACGAGCGGCTGGTCCTCCGCGACCACATCGCCCGGCTTGGCCTTCCAGTCCACGATCTCCGCGGACACCGTGCCTTCGCCCAGGTCCGGAACTTTGAACACATAGCGACTCATCGCGCCCCCATGACCGCACGCAGCGCGGCCGCGACTCGCTTCTGGCCAGGGAAGTATTCCCATTCAAAGGCGTGCGGATACGGCGTGTCCCAGCCCGCGACCCGCTGAATCGGTGCTTCCAGATACCAGAAGCACTCCTCCTGCAGGGTTGCGACCAGCTCGGCGCCGAAGCCGCCGAAGCGGGTCGCCTCGTGCACCACGACGCAGCGGCCGGTCTTGCGCACGGAAGCCACCAGTGTCGCCACGTCGAGCGGGACCATGGATCGCACGTCGATGACTTCGGCATCCACTTTGAGCGCCACCGCCGCCGCGGTTGCCACGTGCACCATCGTGCCGTAAGTCACGATGGTCACTGCGCTGCCGGGCCTGGCGATCGCTGCCTTGCCGATCGGGACCGTGTAATGCCCGGTGGGCACTTCGCCCAGCGGATGCGCACTCCACGGCACGGCCGGCTTCTCCGGATCGCCGTCAAACGGACCGTTGTAGATGCGCTTCGGCTCAAAAAAGATCACCGGGTCCTGGTCCTCGATGGCCGAGATGAGCAGGCCCTTGGCGTCATAGGGATTGGATGGCATCACGACCTTGATGCCGCAGATGTGAGCGAACAGAGCCTCCGGGCTCTGCGAGTGCGTCTGGCCGCCGCGAATGCCGCCGCCGCACGGAGTCCGGATCGTGATCGGCGCGTGGAAGTCGCCGGCGCTTCTGTAGCGCAGCCGGGCGAGCTCGCTCGCGATCTGGTCGTAGGCCGGATAGATGTAATCCGCGAACTGGATCTCGACCACCGGCCGCAGTCCATTGACCGCCATGCCGATCGCGGTAGCGACCAGGCCGCCCTCGGCGATCGGGCTGTCGAGCACCCGCGACTCACCGTACTTGCGCTGCAGGCCCTCGGTGACGCGGAACACGCCGCCGAAGAATCCGACGTCTTCTCCCATGAGCACCACGTCCGGGTCCTGGCCCAGCTTCAAATCCATGGCGCTGTTGAGCGCCTGGATCATGTTCATGGCGGCCATGGGTCCGCCTGTTCCGCACGCAGCTGCGCCTGCTGCTGTTTCAGATGTTCGGGCATCTTCTCGAACACGTCCTCGAACATGAGATCGGGATTGAGCCTCGGCCCTTCGGTCAGGGTGCCGTAGGTGACCGCCTCTTTCCAGCCGGCGGTGACCTGTGCCTCGAGCTCCTGGGTCAGCGCCGTGTGGCGCGCCTCGGACCATTCACCGAGCCGGATCATGTGCTGCTTGAGCCGCTCGACCGGATCACCGAGCGGCCAGCGCTCGTAGTCGTCCTTGGGCCGGTAGCGCGACGGATCGTCGCTGGTCGAGTGGGCACCCGCCCGGTAAGTCACGAGTTCAATGACGGTCGGGCCTGCGCCGGTTCGCGCGCGCTCTGCCGCCCACTGCGTGACCGAATAGACCGCCAGAAAATCGTTGCCGTCGACGCGGATGCCGGCGATGCCCTCGCCCGGGCCGCGCGCCGCGAATGAGCGCCGCTCACCGCCGGCCACGCCCTGGAACGTCGATATCGCCCACTGGTTGTTCACGATGTTGAGCAGCACCGGCGCCTGATAGACGGACGCGAACAGGAGCGCGTAGTGAAAATCTGCCTCGGCCGTGCTGCCCTCGCCGAGCCAGGTGGCGGCGATGTGGTCCTCGCCCTTGATCGCAGCCGCCATCGCCCAGCCCACCGCCTGCGGAAACTGCGTGGCGAGATTTCCGGAGATGGAGAAGATCCGTCCCGCTGCCCAGTGATACATCACCGGCAGCTGCCGGCCCTTGCACATGTCGCGCGTGTTCGAAAGCAGCTGGCACATCAGGTCGAGAAGCGGCCGGCCGCGCACGATCTGCAGGCCCTGGTTGCGGTACGACGGGAACAGCATGTCGCCGGGACGCAGTGCCATCGCCTGTGCCACCGACACCGCCTCCTCGCCGTAGGCGCGCATGTAGAAGCTGATCTTTCCCTGGCGCTGCGTGCGCTGCATGCGATCGTCGAATAGCCGGTTGAGCAGCATGTAGCGCAGCCCGACCTGCAGTTCCCTGGGCTCCAGGTGCGGATTCCAGGGGCCGACCGCGGTGTGCTGCTCGTCGAGCACGCGCACGAGGCTCGAGGCGAGTTCCTCGATGCCGCGCACGGGCGCATTGATGTCCGGCCGTGCGACGGCCCCTGCCGGGGAGATCTGCACGTAGCTGAAGTCGGACGGCTCACCGGGTCGCGCCGGTGGCCTGGGGACGTGCAATCGCGAGATGCGCGGCATTACCTGTTCTCGCGGGCGCGGGTTCGCGCCCTGCTTATAGGGCCAACGCTACGCCGGGCCGGATGAAGAAAGCGCCCAAAGTGATTTGCGTATGAGCTTACGTCTGGATAGTTTATCCAGGAATCAGACGAGAACGGGGTCACCATGCCTCTGGACCGCACCGACCTGAGAATTCTTGCTGCGCTGCAGAAGGACGCATCGGTATCGACTGCCGACATCGCCGAATCCGTAGGGTTGTCGCAGTCGCCGTGCTGGCGGCGGATCAGCCTGCTCGAGTCGGGCGGCGTGATCCGTGGCCGGGTCGCGCTGCTGTCCCGCGAGAAGCTCGGTCTCGATGCGCTGGTGCTCGTACACGTCAAGCTTGCGAGCCACGGCTGGCAGTCGCTGCCCAAGTTCAAAGAGCGGGTAGTGAGTTTTCCCGAGGTCGTGCAGTGCTTCATGGTGATGGGCGACTTTGACTTCGTGCTCCTGGTCGCCACCCGCACCATCAACGAGTACAACGAGTTTCTCCAGCACCGCCTGTCACAGATTCCCGGCGTTCAGGCCATCGACTCGCGCATCGTGCTGGAGGAGACGAAGAATACGACAGAGCTCCCGCTCGACGCACTGCGTCCGGCCTAGCGGCCCTCGGGGCGAAACTCAAGAAGCGCCGCGACCACCGATTCCAGCACTCGCTGCAGCGGCCGGGCCAGATTCGCATCAAAGCGGAATCCGCTCTCGTCCATGTACGCAGCCTGCGCGAGCTCGAGCTGAACGGCGTGGACGTTGCGGGCGGGATCGCCGTAGTGGCGCGTGATGTGACCGCCCTTGAAGCGCCCGTTCAGCACGTGGCTGAAGGTGCTCTGACCCTTGAGCACGGTCATCACGGATGCGCCGAGCGCAGGCGCACAGCTCCTGCCGTCGTTGGTCCCGACATTGACGTCCGGCAGCCGGCCCGCGAACAGCCGCGGCACGACGCTTCTGATCGAGTGCGCATCCAGCAGCACCGCGAATCCGTGCCGTGCGCGCGCGGCATCGATCAGCTGAGCCAGTGCCGTGTGGTACGGGCGCCAGTAGCGCTCGCGCCGGCGCACGACTTCCTCCGACGACGGCGGCGCGCCCGAGTAGATGGGCTTGCCGTCGAAGGTGAGATCGGGGCACAGCCCGGTGGTCGTCTGGCCCGGGTACAGGTTCGTGTCGTCCGGCGGGCGATTCAAATCGATGACGTAGCGCGAATACTGCGCGCGCAACGAGCTCGCCCCGGCCGCACGCACGAACGCGTACAGCTGATGAACGTGCCAGTCGGTATCGGCGACCAGCCGGCCTTCCGCCGTCAGCGTCGCCGCGATGTCCTGGGGCAGCTCGGTGCCCACGTGCGGGAAGCTGACGATGAGCGGTGTCGGCCCGGAGACCCGCTCGTACACGTCGCTTTCAGAATTCAAGGGTCGCCTCGTCGATCCAGCCGCGGAACGCCCCCGACAGCACCAGCGCCTTGATGCTGGCCAGATCGGGCGCGAAATAACGATCTGCGTGCCAGTGCCGCACGCGGCCGCGAATGAGTCCCACCGCGCGCTCAAGGAGCGCGGAGCTCTTGAGCGGCCGGTGAAACTCGATGCCCTGCACTGCGGCCAGGAGCTCAATGGCCACCACCGCTGCCGCATTTTCAGCCATGGCGGTCAGACGCCGCGCACCGTGGGTGGCCATCGACACGTGGTCCTCCTGGTTCGCCGAAGTCGGGATGCTGTCGACACTCGCCGGGTGCGCCAACATCTTGTTCTCGGCCACCAGCGCCGCCGCCGTCACCTGCGCCACCATGAATCCGGAGTTAATGCCGCTGTCCCTGACCAGAAAAGGCGGCAGCCCGCTCATCTTCGGGTCGACGAGCAGCGCCACGCGCCGCTCGGACATGGAGCCGATTTCGGCGACGGCGAGCGCCAGCTGATCGGCCGCGAATGCGACCGGTTCGGCGTGAAAGTTGCCGCCCGACAGCACTGCGCCGTCGTCCGGGAATACCAGCGGATTGTCGGTGACCGCGTTTGCCTCGCGGATCAGCGTCGCGCCCGCCTGTCCGAGCAGATCCAGGCACGCGCCCATCACCTGCGGCTGGCAACGCAGTGAATACGGATCCTGGACGCGATCGCAGTTGACATGCGATGCGCGGATGCGGCTGCCGGCCAGCAGCCGGCGGAATGCGGCCGCGACCAGCTGCTGTCCCGGCTGGCGCCGCACCGCGTGGATCCGCTTGTCGAATGGAACGTCGCTGCCTTTCATGGCGTCGACCGACAAGGCACCGGCCACCAGCGCCGCGGCGAATACATTTTCGATCGCGAGCAGCCCGGCAAGCCCCAGTGCCGTCGACACCTGAGTGCCGTTCAAAAGCGCGAGCCCTTCCTTGGCGCCCGGACTCAGGGGTTTTAATCCCGCGCGCGCGAGCGCGCGGCCTGCCTGAACAATCCGCCCGCCCTGCCGCACTTCCCCGTGCCCCATCAGCGCGGCGGCGACGTGCGCGAGCGGCGCGAGATCACCGGAGGCTCCGACCGAGCCCTGCGCGGGAATTACCGGATAGAGATCATGTGCGAGCAGCGCCGAGAGCGCGCGAATGGTCTCGATGCGAACGCCCGAATACCCCTGGGCGAGCGCCGCGATTTTGAGCACGAGGATCAATCGGACCAGCCCGTCGGTGAGTGCGGGCCCGGTGCCCGCCGCGTGGCTCAGGACCAGGTTGCGCTGCAGGTCGCGCAGCCGATCGCGCGGAATCTGCGTGTTGGCCAAGAGCCCGAAGCCGGTGTTGACGCCGTACACCGGCTTGTTGCGTGCGGCAATGCGCTCTACTGCCAGCAATGAGCGGCGCAGGCGCCGGATGGTCGTGGCGCTCAGCGTCACCGAGACCGGCTGCTCATGCACCCGGCGCAGTGTCGCCAGCGTCAGCGGCCCGGCCGGCAGCCGGAACCGCGGACCGATTTTCACTGATCCACCATCGGCAGTTTCAGATGCTGCTCGCGGGCACAGGCGATGGCCTCCGGATAGCCCGCATCCGCGTGGCGCATGACGCCGGTCGCCGGATCATTCCACAGGACCCGCTCGATGCGCCGCGCCGCGGCCGGGGTCCCGTCGCAGACGATCACGACGCCGGAATGCTGTGAGTAGCCCATGCCGACGCCGCCACCGTGATGAATGGACACCCAGGTCGCGCCACTTGCCGTGTTGAGCAGCGCGTTCAGGAGCGGCCAGTCGGACACTGCATCCGATCCGTCGCGCATGGCTTCGGTTTCGCGATTGGGGCTCGCGACCGAGCCCGAGTCCAGATGATCTCGGCCGATCACAATGGGTGCCATGAGCTCACCCTTCGCCACCATCTCGTTGAACGCGAGCCCGAGCCGGTGCCTCTGCCCCAGTCCCACCCAGCAAATGCGCGCGGGTAGTCCCTGGAACTGGATCTTCTGCTCCGCCATGTCGAGCCAGCGGTGCAGGTGCGGATCGTCGGGAATGAGCTCCTTCACCTTGGCATCGGTGCGCCGGATGTCCTCGGGATCGCCGGAGAGTGCGACCCAGCGGAACGGCCCCACGCCGCGACAGAACAGCGGCCGGATGTACGCCGGAACAAATCCCGGGAACGCAAACGCGTCCTTGACGCCCTCATCGAGCGCCATCTGCCGGATGTTGTTGCCGTAGTCGAAGGTGGGAACGCCCTGACGGTGAAAGGCCAGCATCGCCTCGACGTGCACGGCCATCGAGCGGCGGGCGGCGGCCGCGACCGCATTGGGATCGGAGAACCGGCGTGTCTCCCATTCGGCGAGCGTCCAGCCGGAGGGGAGATAGCCGTTGACCGGATCGTGCGCGGAGGTCTGGTCGGTGACCGCGTCCGGGCGGATGCCGCGCCGCACGAGCTCCGGATAGATATCCGCGGCATTGCCAAGGAGCCCGACGGAGACTGGACGTCGTTCGGCGATGGAGCGGTTGATGATGTCGAGCGCCTCGTCCAGGGATTCCGCGCGCGCGTCCAGATAACCGGTGTCCAGTCGTTTCTGGATCCGGCTCGGCTGGCATTCGACCGCGAGGATCGAAGCGCCCGCCAGAGTCGCCGCAAGCGGCTGGGCGCCGCCCATGCCGCCCAAGCCTGCCGTCAGGATCCAGCGCCCGGCGAGATTGCCGCCGTAGTGCTGCCGGCCCATCTCGACGAACGTCTCGTAGGTGCCCTGGACGATGCCCTGGCTGCCGATGTAGATCCAGGAGCCGGCCGTCATCTGTCCGTACATCATCAGCCCGCGCCGGTCGAGCTCGTTGAAGTGCTCCCAGGTCGCCCAGTGCGGGACCAGGTTAGAGTTGGCTATCAGCACCCGCGGCGCATCCGTGTGCGTGCGAAATACCCCCACCGGTTTCCCCGACTGGACCAGCAGGGTTTCGTCGTCCTTGAGTGTCCTGAGAGTGGCGACGATGCGGTCGTAGCACTCCCAGTCGCGCGCGGCGCGGCCGATGCCGCCATATACGACCAGCTCATCGGGTCGCTCCGCGACCTCGGGATCGAGATTGTTCCGCAGCATGCGCAGCGGCGCTTCCGTGAGCCAGCTCTGCGCTTCGAGCTGAGTGCCGCGGGCGGCGCGCAGCTTGCGCGTCGGATCCTTCCGGGTGGGACGGTCCATGGGATTCTCCGGGCTAAAGATCAAAGCCCCCGCGCAGCTCGAATCGGCTGCCGGGGTGGTGCAGGAGCGCATAGGAGGCGCGTTCGCCGCGGCTCCAGGTGAGGCGCTCGATGGTTAGAACCGGTTCGCCGGCGCGCAGCGCCAGCAGCCGCCTGATGCGCGCATCGGGGAGCGTGGCGCGCACGACATGTTCGACGCGCTGCAGCGGCGCGACTTCCATGAGGTACTCGGTGGGCGTGATCTCGTTGAAATCGGCGTGGATGTAGTCGGGGGCGAGTGCCGGGTTCACGTACCGGTCCTCGACCTGCAGTGGACTGTCCTGCTCGTAGTGCACGAGCAGAGAATGAAACACCTCGCGGATCCGCGCCGGAAGCGCGAGCTTCTCGCGGACTCCGGGAGGTGCCGCGACCCGCGACACGCCCACGACCTCGGTCCGGTGCCGGTGGCCGCGCTCGCGGATTTCCTCGGCGATGCTGCGGATCTGCAGCGGGTGGCCGGCTGCCTTGAAGTCGGCGACGAAGGTGCCGACACCGGCGATGCGCTCGAGGACCCCGGAACCGGTGAGCTCGCGCAGTGCGCGGTTCGCGGTCATGCGCGACACCTTGAGCTCGCGTACCAGGTCGTGCTCCGACGGCACCCGCTCGCCGGGCCGCCAGGCGCCGGAGCGGATCTGCCGCAGCACGTGATCCTTGACCTGCTCGTAGAGCGGTAACGGCGATATCGCCACGGCGGGTCCCCGGGTATCGGATGGCGGAGACGAGACTACCTGTATATACAGGTCATGTCAACCTTGCGCGCTGCTGACTCCCAAACGCGCGAGCGCCGCCCGATAGCCGGTCGCGATCGCGGCGCGCTCGAGATGGCGCCCGTCGCGCACCCGCCAGCGCCCGCTCACCATGACGTCGCGGATGAAGCGCGGTCGCGGTGCGAACACATGAGCATCGATCAGGCTCGCGCTGTTGGCGCCAGCAAACGCCGCTTGGTCGGTATCGAGCACGACGATGTCGGCCGGCGCACCGACAGTGAGCCCCGCGCCTGACAACCCCAGTGCCTGCGCGCCGCCGGCGACCGCGGACTGGTACAGGAACGTTCCGCAGTGCGACTCGCGCCCGTTGCTGGCCACCACGCGGCGTCCGCGAGTCAGGCGCAGCGAATACTCCGCCGCGCGCAGCTCTTCTGCGGGGTCGATCGATACATGGCTGTCAGATCCAATGCCGAAGCGGCCGCCGGCGGCGATCAGCGCATCGAGCGGAAACACGCCGTCGCCAAGATTGGCTTCAGTGGTCGGGCACAACCCGACCACGGCACCGGCCGCCGCCATGCCGGACACTTCCTCGGCATCGACATGCGTGGCGTGCACGAGGCACCAGCGCGCATCCACCAAGCCGGTCTCGAGCAGATACTGGACCGGGCGCCGTCGGCAGAAAGCCAGGCACGCCGCGACCTCCGGCTGCTGTTCGGCCACGTGGATGTGGATGGGCGCGCGCGGTGCGAGCGCACCGATGCCGGCGACGGCTTCGCGCAGGGCATCCATCGGCACGGCGCGCAGCGAGTGCAATGCAATTCCTGTGGTGTGCGTGCTCTCGTCATCGGCGATCAGCTTTTCTGCAAGCTTGAGGAAACTGCGCGTGTCGTGCACGAACCGACGCTGCGCGGGCTGCGGCGATTGCCCGCCGAATCCTGCGGTCTGATAGAGAGTCGGCAGCAGGAGCTGGCGAATTCCCGACCGCTCAGCGGCCGCACGCACCGCAAGCGCCAGCGCAACGGGCTCCGCGTACGGCCGTCCATCCGGCTGGTGGTGCAGATAGTGGAACTCGGCGACCGACGTGTAACCCGCCTCGAGCATCTCGAGATAGACAAACGCCGCCACGGCGTCGACGTCTTCCGGTCCCAGTCGACCGACGAACCGGTACATGGTGTCGCGCCAGGTCCAGAACGAATCCTCGCCCGGCCCGGCGATCTCGGCTGCCCCCGCCATGGCGCGCTGGAACGCGTGGCTGTGCAGGTTGGGCATTCCGGGCAGTGCCAGACCGGACAGCACCGCGGCGCCCGCTGTCCGGACACCGGAAGTGACGCGTTCGATCGTGCCGTCGGCGGCGATGCCAATCGACACCGGTCCGGCGATGCCGTCCGGCAGCAGCGCGGACGCGAACACGAGCTCCACGGATCCCCCTGTCACGCCCGTCGTCGTTCCTATATAAACAGACGCCCGGTGCCTTGAACAGGAGAAAACGCGCGTGTGGGATTGCCTGTGGGTCGACGTCGCGGCGGCCACGCTCGCGGATTCGGCACCGGACTACGGGTTCATCCGCGACGCGGCGCTCGCGACCAGCGGTGGGCAGATCAGCTGGGTCGGAGCCCGCGCGGCGCTGCCGGATGCGCCGCAGCGACTCGCGCGGCGCGTCGAATCGGGTGGCGGACGGCTGATGACGCCGGGCCTCGTCGACTGCCACACGCACGTGGTGTTCGGCGGCGACCGCGCGCTCGACCTCGAGCTGCGCGCGCAGGGCAAGAGCTATGCGGACATCGCGGCCGCGGGCGGCGGCATTCGATCAACGGTGGCGCGGACGCGCAGCCTGTCGGACGAGGAGCTGGCACAGGCTGCCCTGCCCCGCGCGCGCGCGCTGATCGCAGACGGCGTCACCACACTCGAGATCAAATCAGGCTACGGGCTCGACGTCGAATCCGAACTCAAGATGCTGCGCGCGGTCCGCCGTCTCGCGGATGCGCTCGACGTCGAGATCGTGCCGACGTTACTCGCCCTGCACGCCCTGCCGCCGGAGTTCTCATCCGATCGTGCCGGATACGTTGACCTCGTCTGCCGCGAGCTGATTCCGGCAGCGGCCGGCGAGCGACTCGCGGTCGCGGTCGACGTGTTCTGCGAATCGATCGCCTTCACGGTGCCCGAGTGCGCACGCGCGCTGCGCGCCGCGCGTGACTACGGACTCAAGGTCAAAGTCCACGCAGATCAGCTCACCGACATGGGAGCCGCGCGGCTGGCGGCCGAATACGGCGCGCTGTCGGCCGACCACCTCGAATACACGTCCCAGGATGGAGTCGACGCGCTTGCCAGAAGCGGCACGGTGGCGGTGCTGTTGCCGGGTGCATTCCTGGTGCTCGCGGAAACCCGCCGGCCGCCGACCGCCCAGCTGCGCACGGCGCGGGTGCCGCTCGCGCTGGCCACCGACTGCAACCCGGGCACCTCGCCCAGCACTTCGCTCACCCTGATGCTGCCGCTAGGCTGCGCGCTGTTCGGCATGACGCCCGAGGAAGCGCTGGCCGGCGCGACGCGCAACGGCGCGCGCGCGCTCGGGATGGGCGATACACGCGGCACGCTCGAGGCCGGCAAGCGCTCCGACCTGGCGCTCTGGGACGTCGCACATCCGCGCGAGCTCAGCTACTGGCTGGGCGGGTCCCGCTGCGCGGCCGTGATTCGCGGCGGTCGGCGCGTGGAGCCGAGCGTCCGAGCGCCGTAACCATCGCTCCCACCACCACCAGAAAGGCACCCAATACCTTGAGCGGGCTCCAGGCCGTGGCCAGCAGCGCGCCAGGCGCCTGGCGGGTCGCGAGGTGTTCCGCGAGATAGGTGACGAGCGGCGCCAGCGCCACCACCGCGCTCACGCGGGCCGCCGCCCAGCGCCGGACCGCCAGACCGAACGCTCCGTAAGCGATCAGCGTGTTGAAGCAACAGAAGATAAAGAGCGCTATGGTGACGTCGTGGAGCCCGAGCAGCTGGCTCGGCGTCACGAGCGGAATCAGCCCGATCGCGCCGACCGCGTAGACGTACCAGAGGGTATGCGTGCTGGGCACCGCCGGGCGCAAGGCTTTCTGAGCCAGCGCTGCGGTGACCCAGACGAGGGTCGCCAGGGTCACGAGCGCAAATCCTTTGGCCAGATCCGCGGCGGCGACGCCGTGCACGACTACTTTATCGGCGAAGAAGATGGCAAGGCCCAACACGAGAACCAGGGAGCCCGCGATCTGCGGCCGCGTCAGGCGCTCATGGAACAGAACCGCGGCTCCTATGATGAGGAGCACCGGTTGTGCCTGACCGAATGTCTGGGCGGTAGAGGCTGGCAGGTAGCGAAGCGAGGAGGCAAAAGCCGCGAAGTTGATCACGAGGCCGACTGCGGTCGTCATGATCAACGCCAGATCGCGACCACGGTGCGCGAACAGGCCGGGCAGGCGCGCGGTCAGCGCGAGCAGCAGCGTCTGCACTGCAAGGGCGAAGCAAAAGCGGTACCAGGTCAGGGTGACGCCGTCGATGGTGCGCCCGAGACCGGCCACGGCCACCGGCAGCAGGCCCCAGAGCAGCGCCGGGGCCAGCGACAGCGCGAATCCGATCCGATGATCGCGGGCTGCGGCGGCGCGCGCGGCGTCCGCCACTACGGTAGCGGGATTGTGACGTTCGCGGCGTTGCTCTGCCGCATGTCGATCTGGTTTGCGAGTCCGATGCGCACCAGCGTCGCCGTCGGGTCGCTCGATTTCCAGGCTCGCACCGATACGTCGTAGACGGCCTGCGGCAACCCCGCAGGCACAGTCGAGTCATCAAACGTGAACGACCTGGCACCGCTAGCAATGGCGGTGCTTAGATTGACGGAATCAACCAGCTGGCCGCCCTGACTGACGAGCAGCACCGCTGAATCGTAGCGGCCCGGACTTCCGACGGTCACGGTGCCGGTGAGAGCGCCGATGTTGGAACCGGTCGCAAGCGCGGGAAGAGGCGGCACTATGGGCACGACAAAGTCGCTGCTCGCGACGGAAAGCAGGGATCCCGCGACACCGGTATTGAGCGCGCTGGCTGCGCGCAGCGGCCCTTCACTCACGATCTGGTAGCCGCCGATGCCTTCCGCCGGCCTGACGGTGCTGAAGCTGATCGAATTGCCACTGTTGTACGCGCCGATCGCGACCGATGCTGCAGGAAGCACTACGTTGTTCGCGAACCCGCCGCTGAATGGATTGATCAGGTTGAACTCGACGAGATAAGGCACCGCGCCTGCCACGAGTGTTTGGTAGAAGTCGACCTGCGTGCCACCCGGCACAGGCGTCGAGTTGCGCGCCACATTCACCGAATAGTTGCTGGCCGGTGTCAGCGTGATGGCGCTCGACTGCACGTTGGTGGCGGTGGAGGCATCGCCCGCGCTGACCGGCACCTGCGTAACGATCACGGTCTGTGCGCCGACCCCGTGGATCACCAGATCGTAGGTCGTGTTTCCACTGGTGGACACTACCAGCGGGTAGAGCGTGAACGTGCCGTCACCGCTGACGGCAGTGCTCTTGACCTCGACGAACCGGGTACCGTCGCTGCTCACGGCTTCGGCTGAGACGACCACGCCCTGGTAGCTGCCCACAGATGCAGCAGGAAGTGCCGACAGATCCAGCGTGCCACTGATGGCCCCAGCCTCTGACGCATCCGCTGCGTTGAGACTGGGCGTCAGCAACGCGCCGACCTGAGTTCCGTAGTTGAACAGGATCAGGTTGCGCAGCGCTCCGATGTCTACCGCCACGGTGGCCGTGGCCGTACTCCCTGATGAGGTCGTCGTTGGTGTGGTCGCGGTCGTCGTCTGCGATTGATTCAGAAACGTGCCGGCCGACTCGCCCTGGAGAGTCAGCGACGTCGGCACGATGAACGAGGTGGTCGGGCTCGCGAATTCGAGCGCTATGGTGTGCGCGTTACCGCTGCTGTCGGTGTAGACGACCGCATCGTTGGTCGACAGACCGGCCGTCTGCGCCGACGACTCCAGTGTCGCGCTGCTGTCCGCGAGCACGAGCCGCACCTGCGCCACGGTGCCCGCCGTCATCTTGAGACTCGACACCAGATCGGCGACCACCCCGGAGTTCAACGTCGCGAGATCGATGGTCTGCGGCGTCGGCAGGGTCGACTGCGCCCAGCCGGGGTCCGAAATCGTCGCGCCGGCGCTGGAATTGATCCAGACAGCGACCACAGTGACGTAGGCGTGCTGAATCTGGTTGGGGGTACTGGATGTCGTCTGGACCGCGGTGTCGACCGAGCAGCCCGCGAGCGCAAGCGCCGACAGGGCGCCCGCCGCAGAGATGGCATGCACGATGGAGACCCGCCGACCCATGACCAGTCCTCAGACGCGTATTAGCAATTTACCACGACGGCGTTGGCGGCCGCCGCCGCTATACGCAACTTCACATCGTGGTGCGCAACCGGTCGCGTTCGCTCCACTCAGTTATCAAGCGCAATTCCGATACGCGTCGCGGTAAACGTGTTGCTGGGCGGTGGGTCGTAGTGTCCGGTGGCGATCATGTTCAACGCGAGATTGGTCCCGTTGAGCTGCGCATCGAGCGCCGCTTCGAACATCGAAAAGTCTTGATAGGCGATGATCGGGACCATCTTCTGCATCTGCGAGCCCGTCTGCAGTACGAAAACGTCCATGGCAGTCGGATCCGGCACGATCGTGGGCCCAGTAGCCAGTTTCGTCAGGTCGTACGTCGTGGGTCCGGCCTGGATGAAGTGAACCGCTCCCAAAGAGAGCTGACTGGCATTCAGGACCAGCCCCGTGCCGGAGAGGCTCGAGAACGGCATCGTGGTTCCCTTACCCCAGCCGAGCAGCAGCAGTGAATCGGTCGCGCTGTAGTTGACGAGCGTCTGTGCCGTGAAGTCCGGCGGTGCCGAATTGAACGGCGTGACGAAACCGAACAAGCGCACCGGAGAGTTGAGCGCAAATCCCGTGAGTGGCAGCGCAGCCGGGATCGTCACAACATAGGCTTTGGGATTGGCGTCGTTCGCGCTCGAGCTGCCGGTGCCCGCAAAATTGAAGTCACTGATGTCGTGACCGTCGAGCGCCGTCAGATTGAGCGTGATGGTCACGCTGCCGCCGGCCATGGGAGCAGCTGGCGGCGGAATGGTAAGCGTGCCGAACAGCGGCGTCACATCCAGACGTACGCGGCCAGCGGTGGCGTCGAGCGTCGGATTGCCGCTGGCATCGGTCCCGGCCTTGCCCCACACGTCGATGTGCTGGCCGACGGAGATCGCCTGAATGCCAGGGTTGGCGCCCGGCTGCGTCTCCTGTGTGACCGTGGTACCGGAACCGACCGTCACGGCCACATCGTGCCGTTCGAATCCGTCGTCGCCGTCGCTCATGAACCAGAACCCACCGCGGACGGTGAGCACGTTGCCGGAGCGGGCAATCACCGTCCCGGACAACGTGTTGGAACCGACGCCCACTACGCTTGAGCCGGCGTCGACGACGGCAGCGGTGAATGTCATGGTCGACGGATCGAACGCACCGAACGCGAGCGTCATGGTCCCGGCCGGCAGCGCGGCGAGCGCGGCCAGCCCTGCGCTTCCGGCGTAGCCCGTACCGTTGATCTCGTAGGTAGTCTGCGCGGTTACAGCAACCGTCAGCTGCCAGGCGTGAGCGGCGGCATCGGCATCGAAGGGCTGCAGTGCGATCGTGTAGGTGCTGTGAGCGGTGTCGACGCTCACCAAGCTGCCGCGCACCCGCAGCTGCTTCTGGTCCAGCGGCACCACGCTCGCGACCAGGAACGGCTGCACGGTCACCGTCGGCGGCGTCACCGTCGTGTTGACGGTGTTCGATGCGGCGAGATTGAAATCCAGAGCGAGGTGCGCGGGAGTGCCCGGCGCCACGACCAGATGATGAGCGTTATCGAGTGTGACCTGGGCGCTCAGCGTCGTCAGCGGCTGACCATTCATGTCCAGGGGCGTCGCCTGCACCGCGTTGCCATTCACGTCGACGAAGATCGAAGCGTGGGTGTAGTCGAGCGTCAGAGTGACGGCGACGTAATCGCCGTTCGGTATGGACGCCGCGCTGACCAGCTCGGACAGATTGACCAGCTGGGTGAAGTCGACGTTGGCGGCCGCGGGTAAGGTCTCGACCACCGTTCCGTCCGCGCGCTTGAGGGCCAGCGAGGTCACCGTCACGCCGTAGCTCATGAAGGCGCCGCTAGCGTCAGTCAGCGTGACGAAGGCGGTGCCGCAGCTTGTGCCAGCGCAACTCTGGCCCGTTGCACCGTTGCCGCCCATTCCGCCAGTGCCACTCGTGGTGCTCGACATCATCGAGCCCATCGAGGAACCGCCGCCGCAGCTCGACAGCAGTACCACTCCGCACAATGCGAGCAACAGGGATGCAACCCGGCGCGACGAGCGGCGGACGCTGGTTGAGTACTGCATGGCGACACTCCGCGAGCGGTGGTCTTCGCTAGCCTACGCGCGCGCAGGCGCGCGGATAACACGGTAAATGTCGGCGTTCGGCGACTCAGCGCAGCTTCGGATGAATCCGTTGCGCGCAGTGCCCGTCTCTGGACCGGCCTGCGTGATTCGGTTAAAGATATGTCAAATGCTGCCGCGCTCCCGAGCGCACAGGAGTTCGGCCCCTAGCGCTCCGCCCTGCGGAGCGCCCCCTTGCCCTGTCCGGTTTCCGGACGGGGCTTTTTAAATGTGGCAATTCCGTTTCGTCCCTGAGCGAACGGTTATGAACTCATAACGACAAACCGTTATCGCGCCGCGGAGCCGCTCTTTAGCATCGGTTGCCCCCGGCAGTCTGCTGCAAGCCCATGAGCGCGATTCCCTCGGCGACACTGGCGACGCCGCTCGATGCCGAGCGTGTCGAGCTATTGGCGCGGCTGACGGACGGGCTCGACGGCAGCACGCTCACCTGGATCTCCGGGTACGTCGCGGGTGTTGCCGCCGAGCGATCCAGGATCGCCCCGACCACGATTGATCCGGCGCCGCGCGCCGAGGCCGGCGCGCGCGCCACGGTGTTGTACGGTTCCCAGACCGGCAACGGTCGCCGCCTGGCCGAGCGTCTTGCTCGGGCGATCGAAGCGAGTGGGTTCGCAGTCCGGCTGACGAGCGCGGCGGACTATCCATTGCGCTCCTTAGGCGAAGAGCGGCTGCTGTTCCTCGTCATCAGCACGCACGGCGACGGCGACCCTCCCGACGATGCGCGCGCACTGGTCGAGTACCTGCGCGGCAGGCGGGCACCGCGACTCGAGCGGCTCGGGTTTGCGGTGTTTGCGCTCGGCGATTCGAGCTACCCACAATTCTGCGCGACCGGGCGCGATATTGATGAGCGTCTTGCAAGTCTCGGTGCCCGCAGGCTCCTGCCGCGCGCGGAAGCGGACCTGGATGTCTAGGCGGTAGCAGCCCCGTGGCTCGAGCAGGCGCTCGCCACCGTGCGCAGCGAGGCCGGCACGCCGCGGCGCGCGACCGTTACCGCGCTGCGACCCGCGCTTTCGCCCGAACCGAGCCGCGAACAGCCGGTGACGCTTGAAGTGCTCGCCAACCAGCGGATCACCGGCCGGGCCTCTGCGCGCGACGTTCGCCACCTCGAACTCGCGCTGCCGGAAGGTCGTCTGCGCTACGAGCCGGGCGACTCGCTCGGCATCTGGCCCGAGAACCGCGCAGCGACCGTCGCGCAGATTGCGCTGTTGCTGGGCGCGCGCCTTGAGCTGCCGGTGACGTTCGGTTCACGAGAGCGCCCGCTCGTCGACTGGCTGACCCGCGAACGCGAGCTGACACGGCTGACTCGCCCGTTCATCGAGCAACACGCGGCACGCGCCGGCAGCGGCGAGCTCGCGGCGCGTGCCGCCGATCCGGCGGCGCTACGACAGCTGCTGCGCGGCTGTCAGCTCGTCGACCTGCTGCGCGAATACCCGGCGTGCTGGGCGCCGGAGGAGCTGGTGGCAGCACTGCGGCCACTGGCGCCGCGTCTGTATTCCATTGCCTCCAGTCGGCGCACCGTGGGCGAAGAAGCCCACCTCACGGTCGCGGTGCTCGAGAGCGTGCACGGCGGTGAGCGCCGTTACGGCGCCGCTTCGGCGTATCTCGCCGAACACAGCGGTGAGGATGGGCGACCGGTGCGCGCGTTCCTGGAGTCCAACCCGCGCTTCCGGCTGCCGGCCGACCTGGCCCGGGACATCATCATGATCGGCCCTGGCACCGGAATTGCGCCCTTCCGCGGTTTCCTCCAGGAGCGTGTCGCCGCCGGCGCCAGCGGCCGCCAGTGGCTGTTCTTCGGCGCGCGCCACTTTGACAGCGAGTTCCTTTATCAGACCGAGTGGCTTGAGGCGCTCAAGCGCGGTGAGCTGACGCGACTGGACGTGGCGTTCTCGCGCGACCAGGCGCAGAAAGTCTATGTGCAGCAGCGGCTCACGGAGCGCGGGCGCGATATCTACGAGTGGCTGGAAAACGGTGCCGCCCTCTATGTCTGCGGTGATGGCGAACGCATGGCGCCCGATGTACACGCCGCGCTTGCTGCGGTTATCGCCCGCCACGGCGGTCGCAATGCCGATGCGGCCGAGCAGTATCTGCGGGATCTCGCGAGCGCCAAGCGCTACCTGCGCGATGTCTACTGAGCCGCCGGTGAGCGAGCTCTCTCCTGTTGAGCGGCTCAAGGCCGACAGTCGCCTGCTGCGCGGCACGCTGGTCGAGAGTCTCGCGGATCCGGTCACGGGTTCACTGCGCGAATGTGACGCCCAGCTGCTCAAGTTCCACGGCAGCTATCAGCAGGATGACCGCGACATCCGCGAGGAGCGCCGCCAGCAGAAACTCGAGCCCGCGTGGCGCTTCATGGTGCGCACGCGCCTGCCCGGAGGCGTGCTGAGCGCACGCCAGTGGCTCGCGCTCGACAACATTGCTGAGCGCTATGCCAACGGCACACTGCGGATCACGACCCGACAGACCATCCAGCTGCACGGCATCGTCAAGCGCGAACTCAAATCAACCATTGCGGCGCTGAACGCGGAGCTCATCGACACCATTGCCGCCTGCGGCGATGTGAACCGCAACGTCATTGCCCCGGCCAATCCGGCCGAGTCCCGCGCACACGGAGAGGTTCTCGACTGGACCAAGCGACTGGCCGAACACCTGCTGCCACGAAGTCGCGCCTATCACGAGATCTGGCTGGACGGCGCACGGGTCGCCGGCACGCCCGAGGTCGAGCCGCTCTACGGCCCAACCTATCTGCCCCGCAAGTTCAAGGCAGCCTTCGCGATTCCACCTGTCAACGACGTTGACGTCTTTGCGCACGACCTCGGATTCATCGCGATCGTCGACGGCGAGCACCTCGCGGGCTTCAACCTCACGGCGGGCGGCGGACAGGGTGCCACGCACGGCGAGTCCGCGACCTACCCGCGTCTCGCGAGTGTCATCGGCTTTCTGCCGCCGGAGCGACTGCTCGAGGTAGGCACTGCAGTCATGACGCTGCAGCGCGACTACGGCGATCGCAGCAACCGCAAGCACGCGCGGCTCAAGTACACCATCGACGATCGCGGCCTGGAGTGGTTCCGCACCGAGCTGTACTCGCGCCTCGCCGCGCCGCTGGCTCCACCGCGCCCTTTCCATTTTGTTACCAATGGCGACCGCTACGGCTGGACGCTCGGCTACGACGGCCGCTTTCATCTTGCGCTTCGTATCCCGGGCGGCCGCGTGCGCGATTCCGACTCGGCGCAGCTGCGCACCGGGCTGCGCGAGATCGCCGCCGTCCACGACGGCAGCTTCCGGCTGACCACGAATCAGAACCTAGTCATCAGCGAGATCGCACTGGAGCAGCGGCCACGGATCGAGGCCCTGATTCACAAACACGGACTGGATCTCTATGCGCGCACTCCACCGGTCGCGCGCGACGCGCTCGCGTGCGTTGCGCTGCCGACCTGTCCGCTGGCGATGGCGGAAGCGGAGCGGTACCTGCCGGCGTTCACCGAGCGCGTACACGCCCTGCTGCATCCGCTCGGCCTTGCCGGGGAGCCGCTCAGCCTGCGGATTACGGGTTGCCCGAACGGCTGCGCGCGTCCGTACCTCGCCGAGATCGCTCTCATCGGCAAGGCGCCGGGGCGCTACAACCTGCAGCTCGGCGGCGATGCCAGGGGCGAGCGGCTCAACGTGCTGCACCTGGAGAACGTGGCGGAGTCCGCCATCCTGGCTGAGCTCGATCAGCTGTTCGCGGCGTGGGCCGCGGAACGCACGCTGGCCGAGAGGTTCGGCGACTTTCTGTGGCGCACCGGTCGGGTACGGCGCGAGCGGGCCAATTCATGAACGCGGACCCGCACGTTCTCGAGCCGCCCGAGCTGGACGCGCTGGTCGCACGTCTCCGTGGCTTGAGCGCGCAGGATCGGGTCGCGACCGCGCTGGCCGAATTGCCCGGCGCGTGGGTCATGACCTCGAGTTTCGGGGCGCAGGCAGCCGTCATGCTCCATCTGCTCACCCGACAGGTCCCGGACATCCCGGTGATCCTGCTGGACACCGGGTACCTGTTTCCGGAGACCTATCAGTTCGTGGACCAGCTCACAGAGCGCTTCGCGCTCAATCTCAGGGTGTTTCGCGCGCAGGCGTCACCCGCCTGGCAGGAGAGCCGCTGGGGGCGGCTCTGGGAACAGGGGCAGGCCGGGATCCGCCGTTACAACGAGTTCAACAAGGTCGAGCCGATGCAGCGTGCGCTCGCGGGACTCAAGGTCGGCACCTGGTTCTCCGGCCTCAGACGCAAGCAATCAGCCTCGCGTGCGCGCATCGAGCCGATCGCGCTTCATGAGGGCCGATTTCGCGTGCACCCGATCTTCGACTGGACGGACCGGGATGTCGGGCAGTACCTGCGCGCCCATCGCCTGCCCTATCACCCGCTGTGGGAGAAAGGCTACGTGTCGATCGGCGACTGGCACTCGACCCGCACCCTGGCCGAGGCGCGTGGCCTGGAGGGCACGCGTTTCTTCGGACTCCTGCGCGAGTGCGGACTCCATAGTGCCGGCGCAACCGGCGCGATCTGATGCGCTATCTACCCCTGTTCGTCGATTTGCAGGAGCGCCGGGCGGTGGTCGTCGGCGGAGGTGGCATCGCCGCCCGCAAGACCGCGCTCCTGCTTGAAGCGGGTGCCGAAGTTCATGTGGTTGCGCCACGGATCGGCGCCGAACTCGACGCGCTTGCCAAGAGTGGCCGGATCGCCCATCACGCTGTGCCGTTTTCGCCCGATGCTCTCGCCGACGCGCGCCTGGTCGTGGCAGCGACGGGAGATGCGTCGGTCAACTGCGAGGTGGCGGTCGCGGCTGAAGCGCGCGGCATTCACGTCAACGTGGTCGATGATGCCGACCTGTCGAGCTGCATCGTGCCGGCGATCGTCGACCGCTCGCCGCTGATCGTGGCGGTCGGCACCGCCGGAGCAGCGCCCGTGCTGGCGCGTCACGTACGGACCCGGATCGAGTCGATGCTCGACGAATCCTTCGGCCGCCTGGCAGCCGTGCTCGGCCGCTGGCGCGCGCGAATACGTGCCGCGTGGCCTGAGAGCGGCGCGCGCCGGCGACTGTACGATCAGCTGCTGACCGGCGCCTTCGCCAGCTTGATTCGCT
>Ga0187780_10000822_pt1 | contig 23094 bp, 21 predicted proteins | sample 1015_Q2_SP10_20__FD_132429 | JGI IMG/M metagenome (GOLD analysis project Ga0187780, IMG submission 132429) | Tropical peat soil microbial communities from peatlands in Department of Meta, Colombia - 1015_Q2_SP10_20_MG | ecosystem: Environmental > Terrestrial > Soil > Wetlands > Peat | place... | reverse complement strand
TCAGCGGCGAGTACAGCACCGGCATGATCCGGGTCACGCTGACCGCGATGCCGCGCCGCCTGACGGTGCTGGCCGCCAAGGCCACGCTCATCGCCGGCCTGGTGCTGGCGGCGGGCGCCGTGGCCGTGCTGGCGTCGGTGCTGGCCGGACGGCTGATCCTGCCCGGGCACGGCTTCACCCCGGCGCACGGCTATCCGCCGCTGTCCCTGGGCGACGGGCCGGTGCTGCGGGCCGCCTGCGGGTCGGTCCTCTACCTCGCCCTGATCGCGCTGCTCAGCCTCGGCGTCGCGACCGCCGTGCGGGAGTCGGCGGTGGCGATCGGGCTCGTGCTCGGCCTGCTGTACCTGTTCCCGGTCATGACCAGCGTGGTCAGCAACCAGCACTGGCAACGGCACCTGGAGCAGATCGGCCCGATGACCGCGGGGCTCTACGTCCAGGCCACGGCCGACCTGAGCAGCCTGCCGCTCACCCCCTGGGAGGGCCTCGGCGTGCTCGCCCTGTGGGCTGCCGGGGCGCTCATCATCGGCGCCCTGATCTTCCGGTTCCGTGACGCCTGAGCTCGTTGCTTACCCTTCTGCCCTGCGGGCTGTCCTCTTGGGTTGGCCTCGGTCTGCCGCAGACCGGCTATCGGTAGTCGTCCTGGACGATGGTTACGGAACCGTTCCGCGAGGTACCACCCACTGCGTCGGCTGGCCGGTGATCTGCGTTTTCGGATACCTCCCGGTGGCGCGGGCCTAGGCCGTCAGCTCGTCCAGGAACTTCCCGGCCACGGCGACGTAGGCGTCGACGTCGGTCGCGCTGGCCGCGTAGGAGACCGACGGGCCGGCCGCTGCGATGGCATCCCAGACGCCGCGGTTGGCCATGAAGATCTTGCGGGCGTCACAGATGGGCAGCACGACCGAGTCCAGGCCGTCGGCCCCGGTTCGCGGTGGCCCGGGGGTCAGGCGCCACTGCACCCGCCCGCCGAGCCGGTCGATCCTCCACGGCAGGCTCACCCGGTCAACCTGTGCCTGCAGGCCGCGCTGCAACCGCTCGGCCAGGTCGCCGACCCGGCTGGCGGCCGCCCGGGTGAACACCTCGGCCAGCCCGGCCCGGGCCGCGGACAGCGACATCGCGTTCGCGTACAAGGTTCCGCCGGTGGCGATACCGTGGCAGTCGCCGGTCTCCTCCCGTCCCGGCCAGTAGGCCAGGTTCTGGGTCATGACGCTGGCCAGAGCGTCGGTCATGCCGACCACACCGATCGGGATGCCGCCGCCGATTCCCTTGCCGCCGGTCACCATGTCCGGTTCGAAACCGAAGTGCCGGGTGCCGCCACCGTAGACGGCGAATTGAGTATGGGTCTCGTCCACGATCAGCACGGCTCCGGCCGCGCGCACCTCCGCGTTGAGCACCGCGACGAATTCCGGCACCGGCAGGACCAGGCCGCAGTTGGTCAGCGCCGGCTCGAGCAACACAGCCGCCGCATCCCCCCGGGCCAGCCGCGTCCGCACGGCGGCGGCGTCGTTGTAGGGGAGAACGTCGACATGGCAGCCCGATCCCGGGTCCAGCCCGAGCGCATCGGCCGCCAGGCCGCCCGCACTGCCTGCGTCGTGCTGGCTCGACCACAGCACCTGGTCCACGTGGCCGTGATACTTACCGTCGAAGATCAGCACCGCCGCCCGGCCGGTCGCGACCCTGGCCAGCCGCAGAGCGTCGGTGTTCGCGCCCGAGGCCGAGAGCGTGAACTGCCACTGGGGCAGGCCGAACTGCTCGGTGAGCAGGCGGCAGACCTCCGTCGCCTCGTCTGTCGGCAGCAGGAAGTGGTTACCGAGCCCGGCCTGGCGCGTGATGGCCGCGACGATCGGCGCGGAAGCGAAGCCCGCGGCCATGGACTGGTCCGCGAGGTTGAAGTCCAGGTACTCGTTCCCGTCCAGATCCCAGAACCGCGATCCGGCGCCGCGCACGGCCACCACCGGCGGGTGCCGCTGCAGCGCCGCCATCCAGGCCATCGGGACACCATCGGGCATCCGCGTCCGGGCCCGGGCGAGCCACTCGGCCGAACGGGGCGTCCGGCTCGCGAACGCCGCCGACTCCCGCCTGCTGATCTCCCTGGCGCGCGCCACCAGGACCGGATCGGCGACCGGGCCGTACCTCGCGCCGGACGGACCGTCAGCCGCCCCGATGCTCGCACCCGGCCCGGAACTCACGGGGACGGTGGTACCCGCAGACGGGCGCGCTCAAGCCCGCCAGACTCGCCGGTCAACGGCATCGACGCTAACACCGCCACGCCGGCACGTTCGCTGGGCGAGGCGAGCCGATTGGCTCCGCGTTTCACGCCGGCGCTCCAAGCGCATCCGGCTTCGTGAAGTCAACGCAATCGACTACCTTGCCCATCCAGCACACATGACTTGGATCACCGCGGGCGGCGGACAACCAAGGCATCCAGGTCACCTCGCACCCGCGGCAAGTCATCCGGCTGCCGATATCGGGGGCTCCCCGCCGGCCGCAGTTCCAGCACAGCTTAGGGTCAGCTTCTTGCTGGCTTCCGCTCATTGTCTTGGCAACCCTTCCGTACTCGTGCCCTATCACCTGGAACCGCATGAGCCGCCGCGGCAACGCGGGAGGCGGATCCGCCGGCCGGGCGGCGCATCGTCGGCATCTTCCCCGCCCCGCTGTCGGCATCTTCCCCGCCCCGCTGTCGGCATCTTCCCCGCCCCGCTGTCGGCATCTTCCCCGCCCCGCTGTCGGCATCTTCCCCAACCCGCTGCGGAACGCCAGCGTCCACCGTGCCCCGTTAGCGCCTCTATAGCGTCCACCGCGCCCGCGTTAGCGCCTCTATCTGGCGGAGAGCGGGACGGCGGGCGCTGATACATCCCCCGTAGCCGCCGGCCGGTCCGCGGGCGCGAGCACACCTCAGGCCCCGTGGTGTCCCTGTAGCCGGTTGTGGGACAGCCGCCGGGACCCGGCCGTGCCAGTCGTGCCGCCGTGAGCCGGCAGCCGTCATCGGGCTCATCCTGCCGTTGTGGTCGGCGGCTTGGCTGCCGCCCTGGCCTGGTGATGGAGTTGCCCCGGGCGGGTATTCCGTCTCTGGGCCCTGGCCGCATCGGCGGGTGGCGTGGTCCGGGGAAAGGCAAGGGAGGCGCGGCATGACCAGTACCGGGAGCACGGCACCGGCGGAAGCCGGAGAGGATCAGGTGCGGCGGCGCCGGGGCGAGACGGTGCTGATTACCGGCGCCTCGTCCGGGATCGGGCGGGAACTGGCCCGGCAATTCGCCGGCGATGGCGCGGACCTGGTGCTCATCGCCCGCAGCGAGGGCAGGTTGCGGGAGCTGGCTGACGAGCTCGCCGCGGAATACGGGGTCACGGCGCAGGTCATGCCCGCCGACCTGAGCCGGCCCGGCGGTCCTGACCAGATCGTGGAGACGCTGGCGCAGCGGCATACCGACGTGGACGTGCTGGTGAACAACGCCGGCTTCGGGGCGCGCGGCCCGGTCGCCGGGATCGGCGTCCAGCGGCAGCTGGAGATGATCGAGGTCAACGTGGCGGCGCTGACACAGCTGACCGCCCTGCTGCTGCCCGGGATGCTGGAACGGCGCCGCGGGGCGATCTTGAATGTCGCCTCCACGGCCGCGTTCCAGCCGGGCCCGAACTCGGCCGTGTACTACGCCACGAAGGCCTACGTGCTGTCGTTCACCGAGGCTCTGGCCGAGGAAGTCCGCGGCTCGGGGGTGCGGGTTACCTGCCTGGCCCCGGGTGCGACGGACACCGGGTTCGCGGCGCGGGCCGGCGCGACGGGCAGCCGCCTGTTCCGGCGGGGCGTGATGGACGCCGCACGCGTGGCCCGGGCCGGGCACGATGGCCTGCGGCGGGGCAAGACCCTGGTCATTCCGGGCCTGCGCAACCGCGTCCTGGCGTTCTCGGTCCGCCTGTCCCCGCGCGTCGTTGTCACCAAGATCTCCGGCTACATGCAGGGATAGGCGTCGGCCCGCCTCCTGTTCGCCGACCTGCGCACCAGGCAGGTACCACCGGCTGCGCGTCGGCCGTTCGGCGAACCAGGTCTGGAGGCACAGCGGTACGCGGCTTTGGGCCCGCGTCGGGCTCGCGTCTGGAAGGCTCGCAGTATGCCAGAAGAGCCAGTGACATTCGACGAACTCGAGCGGCTGCTGCTCCGGCTAACGGGGAACTCGGTCGAGGCGCTGGAGCAGCAGATGCTGAGGCGCCTCCAGGAGCAGACGCTCGTTGGCGGCAAGCGCGTCGCGCGGCAGGAACTGCCCGAACTGCTGATGGATGCCGTCACTACCGTGCACCGGGTCAAGGTGAGCCTGTATGGCGCGAAGCCGCCGGTCTGGCGGCGGCTCGCGATTCCCAGCGCGATGCCGCTGAACCTCGTGCACGAAGTCCTGCAGATCGCCTTCGACTGGCATGACTATCACCTGCACGCCTTCGAGACGGTGTGCGGTGAGTTCGGCTCGCCGGATCAGAATGACGACTGGGCGGAACGGCAGGACGAGGCCGCCGCCACGCTCGCTCAGGTGGCCGCGGCCGAGCGGGCGAAGGTGGTGTACAGTTACGACTTCGGCGACGACTGGCGGCACGACATCGTCGTGGAGAAGATCATCCCGGCCGAGCCGGGGGTGGCCTACCCGCGCTGCATCGGCGGGCGCCGGGATGCGCCGCCGGAGGATTGTGGCGGGATCTGGATCTTCAATGAGCAGTTTGCCGATTTGGGCGACTTGTTCGACGTCGCCGACATGAACGAGCGGCTGGCCGACCTGGCTACGGTCTTGATTCCGGCCCGCTGAGCCAGATGGTGCCAGGCTTTGGGCTCCTGCATTTTCGCGTACCGGAAGCTATCGGGGGCGCGGGCAGCCTAATGGTATCTGTCTTCGTCGGCTGCTCCGCAACATCGTCGCCTTCGGGCGCGGCGGCCAGCTCAAGCCGTACCGGCATGCCTACATCGGGTCAGTCGCCGGGCTTGGCCACCACCAGGGCGTGGCGCAGGTGTACCGGATCCAGCTCACCGGCTTCGCCGTCTGGCTGGCGTACCGCGTCTACCGCCTGTTCTGGGTACCGACCCTCAGCCACAAGGCACGAGTGCTCGCCGACTGGACGCTCGCCCTGTTCTTCCGCCGCGAGACCACCCAGCTCACTCCCTGGAGCACCCGGCCGACGCCCTCCGCGCCGCCTGAGCTTCATGGATCACGATCCAGTCCGCCGTTCGCCCGCCGAACGTGACCTGGTGGCACTGTGACCTATCGCGACCGGCTCGTCAGCTGGGCAGGCCTGCCTGGTCGAGCCGGTCCAGCAGGCTGGGTTTGCGCTGGTGCTGGGCGCGCAACTCTAGGAACCGCTTCCTGAACGCAGCCGGATCTTCCTGCCGGTCAGCGAGCGCCTGCAGGTCCCGCAGCAGCGACACGGCCAGGTCATAGTCGCGCGGCCGCTTCGTCTCGATCAGCTCCGCAGCCTTCTCCCAGGCCGCCTCGGTCCGGGTAGCGAGCTGGTCGAGGTGCTTCGCGTAGGCGGCGGCCTGAGCCGCCGCCCGGCGGGCCTCTGCCTCGCGCCGGCGCCGTTCCGCCGCCTTCGCCCGTGCGGCTTTGCGGTCGCCAGCGGCCTGCCACAGCTCAGCAGCCGTCCGGGCCGGTACCGTCGGCGGTGCACCGCTGGCTGCCCGGAAGCGGCGCAGCAGTAGCGCCTGGACCGGCACGCCCTCCCCAGCAGCGACTCGCGCGAGCAGCGCGTCCTTCTCCTGCGCCGGTAGCGACACGATCCACTCTGCCAGGCCGCGAGGCTCCTCGATCAAAGGGCTCGACGCCGCCGCCACGGCGATGAGGTCCTCGTCGATCTTGAGGAAATCGACGACCGCCTGAAGCGATGCGCTCAGGTTTCCGAGCCCGGCCGGCACTGGCGGCTCGGTGTCCTCGTCGTCCACCTCATCGGACTGGAGGGCCAGGAGCCAGGCCAGGTACAGCAGCCGCAGGTCCCCGGCGGCGAGCTCGGAACGGGCCTGGACCATGGCCGCGAGCTGGCCGCCCGGCTCGTCCCAGTAATCGTCCGGCTCCCGGTCGACGTACAAGCCGAGGATCAGGTGGCTGCCGGTCTCGATGAGCGACGCGGTGTCGGTGTAGCAGTACTGTCCAGCGGTCTCCGAATCCAGCACCCCGTGCGGTAGTCGGAACATCAGCCGTCGCGTCCCCCAGTTCGCCAGGTACAGGAACGCGTCGAAGTACCGCTCCATCATCTTCCGCGGGTCGCCCTTGAGGTCGCCCCACTGGTACTCGTTGACGAAGCGCGTGGCCGTTATCTCCGCCCGGGTCGAAATCGACCGCAGCTCGGCACGCTGTTTCTCCGTCAGCGGCCGGTCGAGCGCGAGGAACTCGTAGTACTGGTATTCGCTCATGCCTGCCGCTTCCCATCCTCAGTTGTGCGATCCCGTGGCGGGATGCTACGCGACGCGGAGGGTCAGGCGGGATCGAACCGGACCGGCAGGTTCGGGGGCGAGCGGAATAGCATCCCGTGGATGTGCGGGTCTTCGGCGGCAGGATCCAGACGCAACCCTGGCAGGCGGTCGAGCACCGCGTTCAGCAGCATCTGCATCTCCAGCCGGGCCAGGTGCATGCCCAGGCACTTGTGCGCCCCATCGCCAACGAGATGTCCTGCCTGTCCTCCCGGAAGATTTCGAAGGCGTCCGGGTAGGCGCCACCAGAACCGGAATAACACCGGATTCCGCACCGGAGGACGTACGGGCTGCCTGGCTCGACCCCGCGATCATGGGCCCTCCGATCTGCTGGCTGGCCTCCCAGGCCTCTGACGGCATCACCGATCAGCGCATCGTAGCGACCGACTTCGCGGAGTCCCTGCCTCCGGCCCGACGGGATCAGCGCCGCTGACCTCGCCTAGAGACACGCCGGCTTGAGGGTCAGCAATGATCCGGGGCGCACGTCCGGCATCGTGCGATGATCTCGGCCATGGTGCTGCGGAAGTGCTCGCGATCCTGTGGTGCCAGTGACGAGATGAGACTGCTGAGCTGCGCGCCGAGCTCGGCGTGGAAGGCCGCCGCGGCCTGGTGGCCGACGTCGGTCAGCGTCACCTGCAGTGCGCGCCGGTCGCCCGGCACGGGGGATCGCCGGGCGAGGCCGCGTCGCTCGGCCCGGTCCATGAGGCCGGTGAGCGCGGCCTTCTCCACGCCGAAGTGCTGGGCCAGTTCGGCCATGCCCCGGGGGGCGTCGAGCAGGACGCACAGCAGCCTGGCCTGGACGGGAGTCAGGTCGTGGCGTTCGGACACGCGCGCGTAGATGGCCTGTACCAGGGTGGTGAGCTGAACCAGGCCGCTAGCGACGTCGGCGTCCGTGTCGGTACCCGGTCCGTCCGTCGCTGGCCCGGCCGCTGCCGCTTGCGCCGTCTCGCTCACGACACTACAGTACATGGCGGAGATAGTTAATGACATTTATAGTATGTTGCCTTAACGAACGTACTTGATGGTCTGGATCGTCTGGGCGTCATGATGCCATTGTCCGGGCCCTGGTAGTAGTTCAGCTGACCCAGTTCCTGCTGCAGCTTCACCACTGCGGCCGAGGGCTTAGCCGGGGTCGTGGGGTGGACCGGGCTGGTCGGCTGCAGCTGCCCCGGACGCCCTCGCGCGCGCTTCCGTCCCCGCCGCCCCACCGTCTTCTGGCTGACCGGTTTGGAGTGTTCTCTGTCCCAATGAGGCGTCTTTGATATACCTTACGTAGGTAATAGTTTACCTGGCGTAGTCATCGACCAACTGAAAAGGGTCTCGCATGCGAGAAGGCTTCAGGCGCCTGTGCCTGGCGGGCACGGCCATCGTCGTCGCGGTGCTGGTAACGCTGGCGCTGCCCACGGCCGTCCGAGCGGACCAGGCAGACCAGACCGTCCAGGCAGACCAGGCGGGACAGGCCGTCCAGGCGGGACAGGCCGTCCAGGCAGGGCAGGCCGTCCAGGCAGGGCAGGCCGTCCAGGCGGGACAGGCCGTCCAGGCGGGACAGGCCGTTCAGGCGGACCAGATCCGCCCGGCCGCCGCGCCGTCCAGCGGGCCTTTCGTCGCGCTCGGCGACTCCTTCGCCGCCGGAGACCTGATCCCGTCCAGCCCGACAGGATTCCCGGCCGGGTGCCTGAGGTCGAGCCATGACTACGGCGCCGACGCGGCGGCCGCCCTCGGCGTTGCTCGCTTCATCAACGCCACGTGCACCGGCGCGACCACCAGCGACATGACGCAGCCGCAGTCGGTCCTGCTCGGCACGAACCCGCCGCAGCTCAGCTTCCTGGCCGCCGACGACTCGGTGGTCACGCTGACCATCGGCGGCGACGACATCGGGTTCCTCGGCATCCTGGAGACCTGCGCCCAGCTGAGTCTCACCGACCTGTTCGGCAACCCGTGCCAGCGACACTACACGGCGGGCGGCACCGACCAGCTCCTCGCCGCGGTCAACGCCACGGCGCCGAAGGTGGCCGCCGTGCTGCAACAGATCCACGCCCGGGCGCCCTACGCGCGGGTCCTGCTGGTCGGCTACCCGGACATCCTGCCCAACACCGGCGACGGCTGCTGGCCGCTGGTGCCCGTCGCGTTCGGTGACGTGCCCTACCTGCGCGGCATCGAGCTGGCCGTCAACCAGATGCTGGCCAGCACGGCCGCCGCCAACAGCGCGACGTTCGTCGATACCTACCAGGCGACCATCGGCCACGACGCCTGCCAGGCCGCGAACGTCAAGGACGTCGAGGGGCTGATCCCGACCTCCCCCGCCTACCCCTTCCACCCGAACCAGCGCGGCCAGCAGGTCATGGCCGACCAGGTGCTCGCGGCGCTCGGCCGGTAAAGCCGGCCAGGCTCACCGCACCGAGAAGTAGATCAGGCAGCCCAGTCCGACGATGAGGCTGTAGATCGCGAACGGCGTCAGGGTCCGCTTCGGGTCGCTGAAGTACCGCATGAGGAACCGCAGGGCCAGGTACGCGCCGACGCCCGACAGTATGCTCCCGAACAGCACCTGCCCGTGGATCCCCGCGCCAAGCGGCCCGGTCAGGTCGGGGATCTTCAGCACGCCGGCCGCCAGGATGACCGGCGCCGACAGCAGGAACGAGAACCGCGCCGCATCCTGCCGGGACAACCCCCGGAACAGGCCGGTGACCATCACGATGCCGTCCCGGCTGATGCCCGGCAGCAGGGCGAGGATCTGCGCCGCGCCGAGGGTGAAGGCACCGAACCACCCGACGCCGACGAGCCGCTTGTCGGACTCCACCGCGAGGCTGGCCTGGTGCTGTTTCAGCGCCCGCTGCCCGGACGAATGCCGCCCCCCGCTCCCGTAGGCTCCGGCCGCCACCGCGGCCTTCTGCCGCTCGGCGACCACCTGCTCGTCGGCGGCGATCTGCTGCGCCTCCATGGCGGCGTGGCGCCGCCGCGCCCGCTCCCCGGCCAGCAGGATCAGCCCGTTCGCGAACAGGAACAGCGAGGTGAGAATCGGCTTGCTGAACAAGACCCGGAACAGGTGCTCCAGCGCGATCCCCGCGATCCCCACCGGGATGGTGGCCAGGACGATCATCCAGGCCAGCTTCTGGTCGGTAGTCTGCAGCTCCCAGCGCTCGGTCCCCGGATCGGGGGCGGCGACGTGCTTCACCGACGCGAAGAAGGCCGCGATGATCCGCGCCCAGTCCCGCCAGAAGTAGATGATCATCGCGAGCGCCGTCGCCACGTGCAGCCCGACGATGTACGCCAGGTACGGCGACTCGGCCTTGGACACGTCCAGGTCCTGGGCCCACTGCCCGCCGATCAGCGCCGGGATGAGCACGCTGTGCCCCAGGCTGGACACCGGGAACAGCTCGGTCACGCCCTGGATCAGGCCGATAAGCCCGGCCTCGCCGTACGTCAGATGCGACATGCCAGCCCTTCGCTCCCCACCGCACTGCCCGGCTCAGCGGAAACCATTTTCCCGAACGGACAGTGGTATCACTCCCAAGAACAGATCCGGCCCCCGGCGAGTCGGGTTCAGCGGTAAACCCGCGCCGGGCCATCAGTCATCGTAGCCGGGCGCCACGCGCGCCGAGGCCCGGTTTCATCCCGTCTTAATGTGCCCCACAGCCGCTCCTCCTGGCCTCCCCCAAAGGTATGAAAGTTCGCTTTCCTGGCGTCCCTACATTCCCGAACGTCACGAAAGTCCGTTTTCATCACCGTGCTGGCGCGGTTCGCTCCCGGGACCACCCCCGGATCCCGGCTACCTGGTCCGAGCCAGCGCCCGGCCTGGTCGTGATCAGCTGCCGGAACGCAGACGGCGCGCCGACGGAGATAGGTCCCCGGCCGGAGGAGTGTCCTTGTGCTTGCGGCGGGTGATCTTGTCGCCGAGCCAGACCAGCGGGTCGTACTTCCGGCCGACCACGCGTTCCTTCATGGGGATCAGCGCGTTGTCGGTGATCTTGATGTGCTCCGGGCACACCTCGGTGCAGCACTTGGTGATGTTGCAGTAGCCGAGGCCGAAGTCGTCCTGGGCGATCTCGCGCCGGTCGGCGGTGTCGGCCGGGTGCATCTCGAGTTCTGCGATCCGCATCAGGAACCTGGGGCCGGCGAAGGCGCGCTCGTTGTCCGGATGGTCACGGATCACGTGGCACGTGTTCTGGCACAGGAAGCACTCAATGCACTTCCGGAACTCCTGTGGCCGGTTCACGTCCAGCTGCTGCATCCGGAACTCGCCGGGCGCCACCGACGGCGAGGGAGTGAAGGACGGGATCTCCCGCGCCTTGGCGTAGTTGAACGACACGTCGGTGACCAGGTCCCTGATCACGGGGAACGTCCGCATCGGCGTGATCGTGAGCGTCTCGTCCGGCTCGAAGACCGACATCCGGGTCATGCAGGCGAGCCGCGGCCGCCCGTTGATCTCCATCGAGCACGACCCGCACTTGCCGGCCTTGCAGTTCCACCGGATGGCCAGGTCGCTGGCCTGGGTCGCCTGCAGCCGGTGCAGGACGTCCAGCACCACCTCGCCCTCGTTGACCTCGACCTGGTAGTCGGTGAGCGTCCCGGCGCCCGCGTCCCCGCGCCACACGCGCAGCGCAGCCTGGTAGCCCATCAGTTCGTCCCCTCCGCGACGCTGTCCGCGCCCTGTCCATCAGTGCCGGGCCCGCTGGTGCCGGGCCCGTTGGCGCTGGGCTGATCGGTGCTGCCAGCGGCGGCGGGCGCCGCCGCCCCAGGCAGATCGGCCAGCTCCTCTTCGGTCATGTACTTCTTTAGCTCGGCCACGTCGAACAGCGCGAGCAGGTCCGGCCGCATGGCCGGAATGGGCTGGCGGCGCAGCACCACGCGCTCGTCGGCGCGGAGCGAGCAGAGCAAGTTGATCTTCCGCCACTGCGGCGACATGCCCGGGTAGTCCTCCCTGGTGTGCCCGCCCCGCGACTCCTGGCGTTCCAGCGCCGCAAGCGCCACGCACTCCGCGATGAGCAGGATGTTGCGCAGGTCAAGAGCCATATGCCAGCCGGGGTTGTAGGCCCGGCCGCCGGGCGCGCGGACCTTTGCGGCCCGCTCGCGCAGCTTGTCCAGTTCCACCAGCGCGGCCTTGATCTCGCCTTCGCGGCGGATGATGCCGACCAGGTCGCTCATGGTCTGCTTGACCTCGGCGTGCACCGCGTACGGGTTCTCGCCGTCCGCGCGCTCGAGCGGGGCGAGCGCCTTCGCCGCGGCGGAGGCCAGCGCCGCGGCGGGAATGACGGGCCGGAACGGCAGCGCGGACACGTACTCGGCGGCGCCGAGCCCGGCCCGGCGGCCGAACACCAGCAGGTCGGACAGCGAGTTGCCGCCCAGCCGGTTCGACCCGTGCATGCCGCCGGACACCTCCCCCGCCGCGAACAGGCCGGGCACCCCGGTCGCCGCCGCGGTGTCCGGGTCCACCTCGACCCCGCCCATGACGTAGTGCTGGGCCGGGCCCACCTCCATCGGCTCCTTGGTGATGTCCACGCCGGCCAGCTCCTTGAACTGGTGGTACATGGACGGCAGCTTGCGCAGGATCTCCTCGGCGGGCAGCCGGGAGGACACGTCGAGGAACACCCCGCCGTGCGGCGACCCGCGGCCGGCCTTGACCTCGGCGTTGTTGGCGCGGGCCACCTCGTCCCTGGGCAGCAGCTCGGGCGGGCGCCGGTTGTGATCCGGGTCGGAGTACCAGCGGTCGGCCTCCGCCTCGGTGTCGGCGTACTGCGCCCGGAACACGTCCGGCACGTAGTCGAACATGTAGCGCCGGCCCTCGGAGTTGCGCAGCACCCCGCCGTCGCCGCGCACTGACTCGGTGACAAGCAGGCCGGCCACCGACAGCGGCCAGACCATGTGCGTGGGGTGGAACTGCACGAACTCCATGTTCAGCAGGGGCGCGCCGGCCAGCAGGGCGAGCGCGTGCCCGTCGCCGGTGTACTCCCAGGAGTTCGAAGTGACCTTGAACGTCTTCCCGATCCCCCCGGTGGCCAGCACCACGGCCGGCGTCTCGAACACCACGAACCGGCCGGTGTCACGGAAGTACCCGAAGGCCCCCGCAAGCCGCCTGGGCGCGGCGGGCCGACCCGGATTACCCTTCTCCAGGATCAGCTCGGTGATCGTCGTCTCCGCGAAGACCTTGATCATCGCCTCCGGGTCGCCGAATTCCTCCGCGTCCGCCTGCTGCAGCGCGACCACCTTCTGCTGCAGGGTGCGGATCATCTCCAGGCCGGTCCGGTCGCCGACGTGCGCCAGCCGCGGGTACTCATGCCCGCCGAAGTTCCGCTGGCTGATCTTGCCGTCCTTGGTCCGGTCGAACAACGCGCCCCACGCCTCCAGCTCCCAGACCCGGTCCGGGGCCTCCTTGGCGTGCAGTTCGGCCATCCGCGGGTTGTTGAGGAACTTGCCGCCGCGCATCGTGTCGCGGAAGTGGACCTGCCAGTTGTCGCGCGGGTTCACGTTGCCCATGGCGGCCGCGCAGCCGCCCTCGGCCATCACCGTGTGAGCCTTTCCGAACAGGGACTTGGAGATGATCGCGGTCTTCTTCCCGGCCCGCCGCGCCTCGATCGCCGCCCGCAGCCCGGAGCCGCCCGCGCCGACCACGACCACGTCATAGGCGAAGCGGTCGATGTCGTCGGCCGGCGCCGCGTCGCCGGCCACCGCTATCTCGTCGGCGGACACCGCGTCGCCGCCAGCTGCCGCGTCGCTGTTAACTTCTGCGTCGCTCATGACTCTGCCTCTTCAAGGTTCGCGTTATTCAGTTCTATGTCGTGGTGCTCGCCGGTCACCCGCACCGATTCTCGGGATGCTCGCGTCATCCAGGCTCCCGCCGCGGTCCTCGCCGTAGCCTGGCACCGGCCGCTCGCACGGGCCCGCGGGCCCGTGCTCGCTAGCCGGTCCTGGATGACGCTCCCGGGCCACTCGCACGGGCTCAAACGGCCGGTGCTCGCTAGTCGGTCCTGAATAACGCTCACCACTGCCCGTTCGGTTAATTGAAGATTCTCGGGTCGGAGAAGACCCCGGCCGCCAGCAGAAGGATGTAAAAGTCGGTCAGCATCAGCGTGCCGAGCGTGATCCAGGCGAACTGCAGGTGCCGCGCGTTCAGCCACGAGATCTTGGTCCAGGCCCAGTACCGGATCCGGTGCGTGGAGAAGTTCTTCAGCCGGCCGGCGGTGATGTGCCGGCACGAGTGGCAGCCCAGCGCGTAGCACCACAGCAGGATCACGTTGGCCAGCATGATCAGCGAGCCCAGGCCGAACCCGAAGTTCCCGTCCGGCCCGCGGAACGCCTGCGCCACGTCGTAGGTGAGCAGGATCCCGACCAGCACGGCCGCGTAGAAGAAGTAGCGGTGCAGGTTCTGCCCGATCAGCGGGAACCTGGTCTCGCCGGTGTAGGAGGCGTGCGGCTCACGGACCGCGCACGCGGCCGGCGCCCGCCAGAACGCCCGGTAGTACGCCCGCCGGTAGTAATAGCACGTCAGCCGGAAGCCGAGCACGAATACCAGCGACACGATCGCGTACGGGATGATCGGCGGCACCGCCGGCCACCAGTGGCCCAGGGCGCTCGAGCCGGGCACGCATTCGCCGCTGACGCACGGCGAGTAGAACGGCGTCAGGTAGTGGTACTGGGGCACGTAATACCAGTGGCCCGTGAATACGCGCACCGTCGCGTACAGGACCCAGATCGTGAGCCCGACCGCGACTATCCGCGGCGAGTCCCACCAGTGGTCCGTGCGGAACGTGCGTTCGGAGATCTGCGCCCGCGTCCTGGCCGGGGCTTGCGGTGCTTGTGTCATGCTCAGCGTCCTCGCTGCTTTCGAGCGTAAGCGTAACGCCACGCGCCGCAAACCGGGACCACGCCGGACCGCCGCGTGTCTGATGCCCAAAACTTATTCCAGTCGGCGCGGAAAAAAAGTGACGGAAGTCCCATCTTGCATGTGACTCTTGCTACACAGCACCTTGCCGGACAACAGTCTTGCTACATGCACCGCTGGTCGCGACTCGACCGCGCCAGCGCCATTCAGCGGACCGGGCCGCGTCGCTGTGCTTCCGAAGTTCCCTTCAGCAGGGTGACGATCAGGACCAGCAACCCGGGGAAGAAAGCCCCGATCACCGGCGTCACGTAACCGACCACCATGAGCAGGACGCCGGCGAGAATCGACACGGGCTCCCAGCGGGTCCGCGCGGTCCGGGCGAACCACACGACGCCGATGACCGTGAACAGCACCCCGGTACGAAGCCACCAGCGGATCCGCCTCATCCGGCTGGGCCGCCTGCCGCCGCGGGCCCAGGTCTTACCGGCCGGGCCGGCGGACGAACTCCACACGACCAGGCTCCGGCGACGCGGCCGCAGTCTCATGCAGCTTCCCGAGATCCAGACAGCACCGCCCGATCCATTCGGGCGTTTCTCCCACCATAAGCGCTCGGGGGATTACGTCAATGGCGACCCGGGATACCAAGCGCCCGGCGGAGGAAATCGAGCTGCAGCAGCAGCAGGTTCTCCGCGACCGTCTCCTGGGAGGCCATGTGGGTGATCCCGGTCAGGGGCAGCACCGAATGCGGGTACCCGGCGGCCAGCAGCGCTCCCGACAGCCGCAGGGTATGCGCCACGACCACGTTGTCATCCGCCAGGCCGTGAATGAGCAGCAGCGGCCGCGGCGCAGCGGGTCCTGGGGGGCTTGTCCCTCCCCAGGGGGGTCCGGGGGGATGGGTCCCCCCGGTCGCGGGGGGTCCTGGGGGGCTTGTCCCTCCCCAGGGGGGTCCGGGGAGATGGGTCCCCCCGGTCGCGGGGGGTCCTGGGGGGTCGTCCCCCCGGGCCAACACCGACCGTTCGGCCAGAATGATAAGAGAGGACCCGTCGTAGGCCTCACTGTCGTAGTCCGGAACACCTAGGTAGCGCTCGGTGTAGTGGGTGTCATACAGGCGCCAGTCCGTGACCGGGGCGCCCGCGACAGCAGCGTGGAACACGTCGGGTCGGCGCAGCACCGCCAGCGCCGCCAGGTAGCCGCCGAACGACCAGCCGCGGACCGCTACCCGGCTCGTGTCCAGGTCAGAGAAGCGGTCGGCGGCGGCGCGCAACGCGTCGACCTGATCCTCCAGCGGCGGACCGGCCAGGTCGCCGGCCACCGCGCGCTCCCAGTCAGGCCCGCGGGCGGGGGTACCGCGGCCGTCCGCGATCACCACCGCGAACCCCTGCTCGGCGAACCACTGCGGCGTGAGGTAGGCGTCGCGGGCCCTGACGACCCGCTGCGCGTGCGGGCCCCCGTACGGGTCGAGCAGCACCGGCAGCTTCCCCCGCCCGGCCTGGTACCAGGACGGGAACAAGACGGCGGTCCGGATCTCGCGCGGGCCGGCCTGCAGCAGGACCGGCCGGGGCGCGGGCAGCGCCGGGCGCTCGGCGAGCGACGGCACGCGGGCGGCCGGGCTGCCGTCCCGGTACACGCGGACGCTCACGCCGTCGTGGTCCAGCGCGCGCCGCCAGGCCACCATGGTCCCGCCCGCCTGGGTTCCCCCTTCGACCCCTTCGCCCGCGCCGGCCCGGTTCAGCCCGCGCGGCCCGAAGCTCCACAGCCCGATCTCGGTCGGCTCGGCGGACGCCTGGAACAGCACGGTGTCACCGTCGACGTCCAGGATGCCGCGCACCTGCAGGCCCGGCGGGGTGACGGGAACGGGTTCCTCCCCGGGCGCCGCGAGCACCAGACGGCGGGTATCCTCCTCGTCCCTGGTCCACACGATGCGGCCGTCTTGCGTCCAGGCGGGCACGCCCGGAACGATCTCCAGCCAGCGCGGGTCGGTGTCCTCGTGCAGCACCTGCGTCTTGCCGCCGCCGGGGTCCACGCCCAGGATCCGCATGGTCCGCTGGTCCCGGCTCTGCACCACGATCAGCGGGTCGTGCGCGCCCTGCCAGCAGGCCGTCACCAGGTACGGGAACTCGGCGCGATCGATCTCGACTTCCGCGCTGGTGCCGTCGAGCCCGGCGAGCAGCAGGGACACGTCGGCGTTCGGGGTGCCGGCCGCGGGATAGGCCACCTGTTCGGGCGTCCGTTCCGGGCGGGACGGGTCGGCGATGTGCCACCTCGTGACGGGCGTCTCGTCCACCCGCGCGACGAGCAGGGCGGAACCGTCCGGCGCCCACCAGTAGCCGCGGTGGCGGCCCATCTCCTCGGCCGCGATGAACTCGGGCAGCCCGAACGTCACCTGCGCCGCGTCCCTCGGGTCCGCGATCAGCCGGTCCTCGGCGCCGCCGGCGAGGCCGGTGACTCGCAGGGCGCCGGCGCAGACGTACGCCAGCCACCGCCCGGTGGGGTCGGGACGCGGGTCGAGCGCCGGGGTGCTCGTCGCCACCTCACGGGCGGGTTCGCCGTCGCCGGCCAGCGGCACCGCGTACACCCGGCCGGACAGCGCGAAGGCGGCCACCGTGACCGCCTGGTCGGTCGCGTAGGCCACGATGCCGCCCGCCTGCTCCCTGACCCGTTCCCGCCGCGCCCGCTCCTCGGGCGGCAGGTTCCCCTCATCCAGGCCGAGCGTCCTCGGATCCGCGGCCAGCCGCTCCTGCCCGCTGCCCATGTCCAGCACCCACAGGCACGTCACCGGGTCCGTGCCGCTGTTGGTGCGCAGGTAGGCCACCCTGGTGCCGTCGGGCGAGACGCGGAACGCGCGCGGCACGCCGAGCGTGAAGCGCCTGGTCCTCGCCTCCTGCCGCGGGAAACTCTCGGTCATGGGATGAATTTAGCCAGTTCCGGCCGTTCCCCGCTGCGCGGATAGGCTCACTGGCATGGGTTCGGCTGACGGCCCCCGGCGATTGCTCCTCGTGCACGCGCATCCAGATGACGAGTCGATCTACACCGGGGCGACGATGGCGAAGTACGCCGCGGAAGGCGCGCAGGTCACCCTCGTCACCTGCACGCTCGGTGAGCTCGGCGAGATCATCCCGCCCGACCTGGCGCACCTGGCCGCGGAGAAGGAAGACCGGCTGGGGGAGTACCGGATCGGCGAGCTGGCCGCCGCCTGCGCCGCGCTCGGCGTGACCGATCACCGGTTCCTCGGCGGCCCTGGCCGGTGGCGCGATTCGGGCATGATGGGCACCGACGGCAACGACGACCCGCGCTGCTTCTGGCGGGCCGACGTGGACGAGGCCGCGGATGCCCTCCTGGACGTCATTCGCGAGACCAGGCCGCAGGCGCTGGTGACCTACGACGCTGACGGCGCCTACGGGCATCCGGACCACATCCAGGCGCACCGGGTCGCCCGGCGCGCCTTCGAGCGCGCGGGCCCGGGCGGCCCGGTCAGGTTCTACGCCACGGCCGCGCCGGAGTCTGACCAGGTGACCACCGAGATCGACGCCGGGGACTGCTTCGCCCGCAAGCTCGCGGCGATGCGCGCGCACGCCACGCAGATCACCGTGTCGGCCCCCCTCTTCGCGCTGTCCGACGGCGTGCCGCGGCGAGCGCGCGGCACCGAGTATTACACCCTGCTGGCCGGCCCGCGCGGCCCGACCCGCGGCCCGGCTGGGCGCGAGGCCGATCTGTTTGCCCAGTAGCCTGCTGGTATGAACGTCACGACGAGCAGGAGGGGGACGCGGTTGCTGCTGACCGCCGCCACCTACGTCGTGCTGTTCCTGCTCGGCGCGGTGGAAGGCCTGGTCGGCAGTTTCCAGTACAGCCGGACGGTGGGATCCGTGCCGGCGGCCGCGATCGTGTCCTGTGCCCTGATCCTGGCCACGTGCCTGCTGGCGGCCTGGGCCACGCGCTCGGTCAGCGGCGCGTTCGCGCCCGCCGCGGGCTGGATCGTCGCGTCCCTGGTGATGTCCATGCCGGTCTCGAACGGCAGCGTGATCATCTCCGACTCGACGGCGGGCAAGTTGTACCTGTACGGCGGCACGATATGCGCGCTGGCCGGGGTGGGCCTGTCGTTCGGCGGCTGGATCCGGGCGCAGTCGCGGTGAGCGCCGTCGACCAGGCCTCTTTCCGGCGGGCCACGGGCCGGTTCGCGAGCGGCATCGTGGTGGTCACCACCCCGGCCGGTCACGCTATGACCGTCAGCGCGTTCACGTCGGTATCGCTGGACCCGCCGCTGGTGCTGTTCTGCGCGGAGAAGATCGCTCGTTTCCACGACGCGGTGCTCGCGGAGGGGGCCTGGGCCGTATCGATCCTGGCCGGGGACGACGAGAAGACCGCGCGCTGGCTGGCCACGCGGGGACGCCCGGTGGACGGGCAGCTGGACGGCATCGCTCATCACCCGGGCCCGGTCACCGGCGCGCCGGTGCTCGACGATGCGCTAGCCGCGCTGGAATGCCGGACCACGGCCGTGCACGACGGCGGCGATCACAGCATCATGGTCGGCCAGGTCGTCGCCGTCGTCGGCCCCCGGGACCCGGCACAGCACGGCCCGCTGGTGCACTACGCAGGCGGCTACCACCGCGTGGAACCGGTAGAACCCGCAGATCCCGAAGATCCCTGACCCAGGCCTGTGCGGGCCGGCCTGGCCCGCGGCTAGCGGAGCGCGTCCTCGATCTGGTCCAGCCCCCAGTCCAGGTCGGCCTCGCCGATGACGAGCGGCGGCGCGAGCCTGATCATGTTCCCGTGGGTTTCCTTGGCCAGCACGCCGCGAGCGGCCAGCCGCTCGCATACCTCGCGCCCCGGCAGGGAGGCGAACTCGACCCCGGCCCACAGCCCGCGCCCGCGCACCGCGCTGACCACGTCGTACGGCAGCCCGGCCAGCCGCACGTGCATGTGCTCGCCGAGCCTGGCCGCGCGGGCCTGGTACTTCCCGCTACGCAGCATCGCGACGACCTCGCGGCCGACCGCGCAGGCCAGCGGGTTCCCGCCGAACGTCGATCCGTGCTGCCCCGGCTCCAGGACACCCAGCACGGGCCAGGTAGACACCATCGCGGACACCGGGACGATGCCGCCGCCGAGTGCCTTGCCCAGCAGGTAGGCGTCGGGGATCACGTTCTCCGCCGTGCAGGCGAAGGTGTAGCCGGTGCGGCCGAGCCCGGACTGGATCTCGTCCGCGATCATCAAGATGCCGTGCCTGGTGCACAGCTGCCGGATGCCGGCCAGGAACCCCGGCGGTGGCACGATCACCCCGGCCTCGCCCTGGATCGGCTCGACCAGCACGGCGACCGCGCGTTCGCCCAGTTCGCCGGCGGCGGCGGCCAGCGCGTCCAGGTCGCCGTAGGGCACGATGCGGAAGCCCGGCGTGAACGGCCCGAAGTCGGCCCGCGCGTCGTCGTCGGTGGAGAAGCTGATGATCGTGGTGGTGCGGCCGTGGAAGTTCCCGCTGAACACGATGATCACGGCCTGATCGGCGGGGACGCCCTTGACGGTGTAGCCCCACTTGCGCGCGACCTTGATCGCGGTCTCCACCGCCTCGGCGCCGGTGTTCATCGGCAGCACCACGTCCATGCCGGCCAGCTCGGCCAGCTCGGCGCAGAACGGCCCGAACTGGTCGTGGTCGAACGCCCGGCTCACCAGGGTGAGGCGGTCGAGCTGCTCCCGGGCCGCCGCGATGAGGCGCGGATGACGGTGGCCGAAGTTCAGCGCGGAGTACGCCGCGAGCATGTCCAGGTAGCGTCGCCCCTCGACGTCGGTCACCCAGGCGCCCTCGGCCTCCTCGATGACGACGGGCAGCGGATGGTAGTTGTGCGCGGCATGCGCGTAGCTGAGCTCCATCAGGTCGGTCATGCTGCCGGTGATCGTTTCGGTCATGGTCACCTCTCCCTTACGCCGTGCCTGGAAACCTCAGGAGCGCAGCTCCAGCGTGCGGCACTTAGGGCCCCCGTGCACGCTGAGTTCCTCATCGATCATGAGCCCAGGGTAGGGGTTAGGCGGCAGTGGATAATACACGTCGATCATGCGTGTCGGCGGAGAATTATTGCGTAAAGATACGCCTTTGCGGGGATTTATTGCGCGCATGGGCCGATCCCGCCGACACCATGTGACAGCGTGACAGCGGCGCCGGCTCGTCGACCGCGCGGCCAGCCGGCGCCGCCGGGTTCTGGGCCTAGCCGTTCTGCAGGACGAGCGGGTTAAACGAGCCGGACTGGCCGGTGGCGCCGACCGCCCAGACGATAGCGGCACCCGGATTGGTGGCCACCGAGTTGAGCGTGTCGAAGCTGGCCGGGTTGGGGCTGGCGACCACGCTCCACGCGGTGCCGTTCCAGTTCAGCGTGAGGGTTTGCGGGTCGACGGACCCGGCCGGGGTGAAGAATCCGACGGCCCACACGTCGTTCGCGGCGTTCGACGTGGTGACGCCGTCCAGGACGGCGGTCGCGCCGGGCGACGGGCTCGGCACGACGCTCCACGCGGTCCCGTTGAAGTGCTCGATGAAGGTCGTGTCGTTGTTGGCGTCGACCGTGCCGCTCTCGCCCACGGCCCAGACGTCGGTCGCGCTGTTGGCCTTGATGGCGTTGAAGTCGAAGCTCGTGCCGCTGGGGGACATCGGCATCGGCACCACGGACCAGGCCGTGCCGTTGAAATGGATCGAGAAGGTCTCGAACTGCTCGTTGACCGAGTCAAGGTAGGTGCCCACGGCCCACACGTCGTTCGGGCCGTCGGCGGAGATCGCGTTCAGGGTGGTGTTGGTGGGGGCGTTGGGCGGCAACGGCACGGTCACACTGGACCACGTCGTCCCGTTCCACTGGGCCAGATGGCCGCGGGGGATCGTGCTGTTATTGCCGATGGCGTAGGCGTCGGTCGGGCTGATGTCCGCCACTCCCACCGCGTAGGCACCGAGCGCGCCGGAGAAGCTGGACGAGACCGACCAGGCGGTGCCGTTCCAGTGCAGGGCGAGCCCGCCGAGGATGGACTTGTTGTTCTGCGAGCGCCCGACCGCCCAGGCGTCCGTGGCGCTGCTCGCGCTCACCGCGTTGAGCAGGGCCGTGTTGCCCGGCGTGGTCGGCGTCGCCACCAAAGACCAGGCCGTGCCGTTCCAGTTGTCGATGAGTACCTTCGCGCCGATGTTGGTGAAGGCGGCGCCGCTGTGGAAGCCGACCGCCCAGGCGTCGCTGTCGGATACCGTCGCGACGCCTTCCAGCGTGGCGTTCTGGCCGGTGGGCGGGGCGGTGACGACCGTCCAGCCGCTGGCCGCGAGCGCCGAGCCGGCCCCTAGGATCAGTGCGCTGCCTGCTGCCGCGACCGTGAACGCGGCCCTTCGGTGAAGCGTCCGGAGCATGTAGAACCCTCCCTTGATGTCGGCTACATCTCCACCCAGGGATACGGCTCCCGATTGTCAAACGTTCAAAGAACCTGGCGCGGCCAGTCGTTTCGCCGCGGCCGCGACCCGCTCGTCGGTGGCGGTCAGCGCCACCCGGACGTGCCGGGCCCCGGCTGGCCCGTAGATCTCGCCGGGCGTGACGAGGATCCCGCACTGCGCGGCCAGCAGCTCAGCGGCCGACCAGCAGTCGTGCGAAGGATGCCTCGCCCACAGGTACAGCCCGGCCTCCGAGTGGTCGATCGTCCAGCCCGCGCCGGCGAACGCCGCGCGCAGCACCGAACGCCGGGCGGCGTACCGCTCCCGCTGCGCCACGGCGTGCGCATCGTCGTCGAGCGCCGCGGTCATCGCGGCCTGCACCGGGTCCGGCACGATCATCCCGGCTTGCTTCCTGATCGCCAGCAGCTCCGCCACCAGCGCCGGGTCGCCGGTCACGAACCCGGCCCGGTAGCCGGCCAGGTTCGACCGCTTGGACAGCGAGTGGACGGCGAGCACCCCGGCCCGCGACGTGCCGCAGACGTCGGGGTGCAGCACGGAGACCGGCGAGACGTCCCAGCCCAGCGAGATGTAGCACTCGTCGGACGCCACCACCGCCCCGCGTTCCCTGGCCCATTCCACCGCCTTGCGCAGGTGCTCGACGGGCAGCACCCGCCCGGTCGGGTTGGACGGCGAGTTCAGCCACACGAGCCGCACCCGCGCCGGGCCAGCGGCCAGCAGGCTGTCAGAGGCGACCGCGGCCGCCCCGGCCAGCCGCGCGCCTATGTCGTAGGTGGGGTACGCCAGCTCCGGGTGCACCACCACGTCACCCGGCCTCAGCCCGAGCATGACGGGGAGCCAGGCGATGAACTCCTTGGTCCCGATGGCCGGCAGCACATCGTCCGGCGACACGGCGACTCCGTGTGCCCGCGCCAGCCATCCGGCGGCCGCGGCCCGGAGCCGCGGAGTACCCCACGTGGCCGGGTACCCGGGCGCGTTCGCCGCCTGCGCCAGCGCGCTGCGGATCAGGTCCGGCACCGGGTCCACGGGCGTGCCCATGGACAGGTCCACCGGACCGTCCGGGTGAAGCCCGGCCTTCTCGCCCAGCGGCGCGATTCGGTCCCAGGTAAACGCGGGCAGCCGGGCGGCGAGGGTCATTCCTCCGCGGCTTGCGGGGGCAGCGCCGCTACCAGCGGGTGGTCCTTGCCGGTCTTGCCGGTCTTCGAGGCGCCGCCCGGAGACCCGAGGTCTTCGAAGAAGTCGACGTTGACCTTGTAGTACTCCTTCCACTGCTCGGGTACGTCGTCCTCGTAGTAGATCGCCTCGACCGGGCAGACGGGCTCGCACGCGCCGCAGTCCACGCACTCGTCGGGGTGGATATACAGCATGCGCTCGCCCTCGTAGATGCAGTCAACGGGGCATTCCTCGATGCATGCCTTGTCAAGCACATCAACGCAGGGCTGCGCGATG
>Ga0187780_10000821_pt1 | contig 23096 bp, 20 predicted proteins | sample 1015_Q2_SP10_20__FD_132429 | JGI IMG/M metagenome (GOLD analysis project Ga0187780, IMG submission 132429) | Tropical peat soil microbial communities from peatlands in Department of Meta, Colombia - 1015_Q2_SP10_20_MG | ecosystem: Environmental > Terrestrial > Soil > Wetlands > Peat | place... | reverse complement strand
GTCGGTTCTGTTTGCAGCGCGCGACGAGGCCGCCAACCTGCCCGGCGCGCTCGCGACTTTCCTCGCCCTCGATTACCCGCGCTACGAAGTCGTGGCGGTGGACGACCGCTCTGAGGACGCCACGGGAGCAATTCTCGAAAGCGCGGCGTGTGCCGATGCGCGGTTGAAGGCCGTGCGGGTTGATTCCCTTCCCTCCGGGTGGCTCGGAAAACCGCACGCGCTGCAGGAAGCTTATGAGCACTCGACCGGCGAATGGCTTGTCTTCACCGACGCGGATGTGCATTTCGCGCCCGGCCTGCTGCGCCGCGCGCTGCGCGTTGCCCAGGAGCAGGGCTGGGACCACATGCCGCTGCTCGGCGCGCCTAAGATGTTTACCGCAGGCGAAAAAATCGCCATGACATTTTTCGGAGTCGCGCTCATGGCAGGGACACGGCCGTGGAGCGCCATGGATCCGCTCTCCGGCGGTTATGCCGGCGTCGGCGCTTTCCAACTGGTCCGGCGCAGCGCGTATGAGAAGCTAGGGACACACCGCAGGCTGGCGATGGAAGTCATTGACGATATGAAGCTCGGGAAGCTGGCCAAGCAGGCTGGAGTCCGTTCGGGCATCGCCAAAGCGGGCGCGGCTGTGAGCGTGCACTGGCACGTTGGCCTTGGGAATCTGGTTCGCGGCACCACAAAGAACTTCTTTGCTGCTTCGCGTTTCAAGCTTCGGGTCGCGGCGTTGCATATCTTCGGGATGCTTGTAATGTGCATTTTGCCGGCCATGTCGCTGCCATTCGTTCACGGCTGGACGCGCGTGGTAGCGGCCGTTGCTGCCGGCGTTCCGCTGGTCATCGCGGGCGCGGTGGCAAGGGAGTTCAAGATTTCGCCGGCCTGGGCTTTCACCTATCCGGTGGGCGCGCTGATCTTCGTCTGGATGCTAACGCGGTCGGCCATCGTCACGCTGTGGCAAGGCGGGATCGTTTGGCGCGGAACATTTTATCCCCTGGAAGAATTGAAACGCGGATTGGTGTGAGCTGAACTTCCTGCGCGGTCTCTCACCTCCCCCGGCGCAGCGTGTCATTGCTCGTTTTGCTGCTCATCGTCCTCCAGCCTCTTCTGTCAGTCGTACCCCGAAAAGCAGACCCTCACCTGCTCCGCACACCGCCCGACAGGGCTCACGTCGCTTTCTCTGAGTGCCGATAAGGCTGTAGTGAGGTTTGCCACGTCGTGCTGGGGGACCCCTTGAGGAAGTTCCGGTTGGCGGCAGCCACGCTGGGAGCGGCTGCCGCGGTGTGGGTGGCGGGCTGCTCGGAAACTGGACCGACGATCACCTCCCTGCACGCCGCGACAGTCCCTTTGCGGCCGCTCGCGACCGGCCGCAGCGACCCGATCAAAGATTACCCTGACTTGTTTCCCCTGCAGGTGGCCGTTCTGTGGACCAAATCCGAGGAATCTCCGCTTGCTGTCGTGCACTGCCTGAAACAAATGGGCATTCCCTTTTTCGTGACGCGCCGCGTGGAGCAGGCCGTGAAGCATCCGCTGGTGATAATTCTTCCAAGCGTGGATGCGACGACCTTCACCGAGCCGGATGTAGAACAGCTCACGCGCCTGGTCGAGCGGGGCGGATCGATTGTGGCGCAGAACGTTTTTACGGGAACGCTCAAGCCGCTATTTGGGTTTCGAGACTTCGTGCCGTCGCGACGGCGTTACCGCGTGAAATTTTCGAACGAAAGCGAGCCCGTCTTAAAATACCTCGACCGGCCCGAGGAACGCGAGACGCCGCTGGGCAGCCCGCAATATTCCGAGGTCATCTGGAGCAACGGATATCTCCCCGATCCCGCCGGGTCGGCGCTGGGGCGCTTCGAAGACGGCACCACGGCGCTGCTGGCTAAGCCGGTCGGCAAAGGGAAAGGCTATCTCCTTGGCATAAGCCTGACCGACGTCGTCCTACGCCCGCAGTCCAACCGCGATTACGAGGCCGAGCGGCATTATGTGAACGCGTTCGAACCCGGCGCAGACGTGTGGATGCTGCTCCTGCGCGCCTGGTACGAGACCTACGCGTCTAACTGGATTCGTCTGGCGACGATGCCTGATGGCTTGCGGTCTGTCCTGCTCATCACCCACGACGTGGATTGGAGCGGCTCGTTCCAGCCTGCACTGGATTTTGCGCGCCTGGAAGACGCGAACGGGATTCGCAGCACATTCTTCATCCAGACCAAATACGTGAGCGACGCGAACAGCAAGGCGTTCTTCTACGGCCAAAACCTCGCCGCGGTCCGCGATCTCGCGGCGCGCGGGGTGGTCATCGGCAGCCACACCGTGATCCACGCCCGCAATTTTCACCACTTCGAGCTGGGCACAGGTGAAGAAACCTACGCGAGCTACCGCCCGCGCGTGCTGGCCGGCGAGCGCGTCTCCGGAGGAACCGTCTTCGGCGAAGTCCGTGTGAGCAAGGAACTGCTCGACGGCGAAATTCCCGGTCAGCAGACCATTCTTTTTCGCGCCGGGCACCTGCGCGTGCCCGTGTCGCTGCCCGAAGCGCTCGAACGGTCGGGCTATGAGTTCGATTCGTCGTTCACGGCGTGCGACGTGCTCACGAATTTCCCCTATGCGCTTCCCCGCGACCTCGGATTCGAGGAGGACAGCGAGCTCTACGAGTTTCCCGTGACCATCGAGGACGAGGAAGCGCCGCCCCTCGTCGAGCGCGTGTCGCAGGCGCTCGACATCGTTCAGGCCAACGCCGACAACAACGCCGCGACCGTCGTGCTCATTCACACGAACGAGGCCAAATCGAAACTAGTGGCGGAGCAGAAGCTTCTAGCGGGACTCCCGGACGGCGTGGGCGTGAGAGACATGCTGAGCTTCGCGCGCTTCTGGCGCGGGCGCGACCGTTTGATTTGGACGGCGGAGTTGCTGCCGCAGGAAGTTGTCCTCACCGTCCAGGCAGAGGAACCCGTCTCGGGACTTACCTTTGAGACCGCGCGGCTCATTGGCTCAGCCCCGAAAGGCGCCAAGCTCCTTCCCGATCACCGCCACATCGTGCTGCCGCAACTTCAGCCGGGCCAGCCCATCTCGTTTCGTCTACCTTACGCGTCGCAGCCTGCTAGCGGAGGAGAGAGGTGACAGCTAGGTAGGAGCGCATGCGTGGATCGAGCCAGTCGCGCAGGGCATCGCCGAGCAGGTTAAAGGCAAGCACGGCGGCCATCACCGCGAGCGCGGGGAAAATCACCAGGTGCGGGGCGTCGAAGAGATGGCTGCGCGCATCGTTGAGCATTGCGCCCCAGCTCGGCATAGGCGCCAGCACGCCTACACCCAGAAAGCTGAGCGTGGATTCGGCCAGGATGGCTCCGGCCATGCCCACCGTCGCCTGCACCAGCACGGGCGGCAAGATATTGGGCAATAGATGGTGGATTACAATCCGCGCCGGAGAGGCTCCCAGCGAGCGCGCCGCGAGGACGTATTCCATTTCGCGCGCCTGGAGAATCTGGGCTCGCGAGAGGCGCGCGTAACCCGCCCATCCGGTCACAATCAGCGCCAGAATCACTTTTCCGATTCCCGGCCCAAGAAAAGCGGCGAAAGCGATGGCCAGCAGGATTCCCGGGAACGAGAGGAACGCGTTGATTAGGACGACGTTCACGAACCGGTCGAACCATCCGCCGCAATAGCCCGCCAGCGAACCGATCGCCAGCCCCGCGAGGCCCGCTCCGAGCACCACGCTTGCTCCTACGAAAATCGAGACGCGCGCGCCGAAAAGAACGCGCGAGAGAATATCGCGGCCGAGCGCATCGGTGCCCAGCCAGTGCGCGATGCTGGGCCCGGCGAGGCGCGCCGGAAGATTCTGAGCCGTTGGGTCGGCAGGGCTGAGCCACGGCGCTGCCACGGCCAAGGCGACCAGGAACAGCGTGAGCGCAAAGCCCCAGCGTCCCGGGCCGCTTTGGCGCAGGAATAGCCCGAGCGCACTCATTCGAACCTCAGCCGGGGATCGGCCAGGGCGCAGACCAGATCCGTAAGCAGATTGACCACCACGTAGGAAACCGCGATCAGAAGAATGCAGCCCTGCAGCAGGGGATAATCGCGCGCGGAGATGGCCTGCACGGTCAAACGTCCAATTCCCGGCCAGGAGAAGATAGTCTCCGTGACGATGGCGCCCGCCAGGAGCGTGCCAAACTGCAAGCCCAAGACGGTGAGGATGGGAATGAGGGCGTTTCGAAAGGCGTGGCGAAAAAGAACGGCGCGCTCGGAGAGCCCCTTGGCGCGGGCGGTGCGAACGTAGTCGCTGGCCAGTTCCTCCATGACTGAGGTGCGGACCATGCGCGTGAGGATAGCGGCGAGCGCCGCGCCCAAGGTGACGGCGGGCAAGACCAGATGTGCCACGCCATCGCGCCCGGCTACCGGCAGCCAACCAAGAATCACCGAGAACACCAGAACGAGCACCGGGCCCAGCGCGAAGTTGGGAATCGAAAGGCCTAGAAGCGTGAACACGCCTACCGCATGGTCGCTGGCCGTGCCGCGGCGAGACGCTGCGAGCACTCCCGCAGGAATGCTGATTGCCGCACACACCAGAAGCGCCACCAGAGCAAGCTCGAGCGTGGCGGGATAGTGCGACACGAGAACGCGCAGCACCGGCTCGCGGAAGCGGAACGAATCGCCTAAATTCCCGCGTACGACGTTGGCAGTGTAGCGGACGTACTGCGCGCGCAGAGACAGGTCCAGCCCCAGCGCGTGCCGGAGCTGCACGACATCCTCGGCGCGCGCGCCTTCACCGAGCATTTGTTGCACCGGATCGCCCGGCACGATGTGCGCCAGCAGAAAGACCAGCGTCACAATCAACCACAGCGCCGGCAGAGCCAACAGGAACCGCAGCGAAAAATAGCGCATCATGGCTTGGGGGCCCTCTGATGGCGTCTCCTCGGGGCGCCCGCCGCGGCGCGGGCAGGCCCGCCTGGGCGAGCAGGCGCGGCTGCTTCTGGCGGCGTGGCGGAAGGCGCGGGGGCTGCGGTTTCCGGAGCTGCTTCTCGGACAGCAGGCGGCTCCCCAGAGGGCGGGTGGAGCGGCTTGACCTTCACGCGGGAAACGCGCCGGCGGTCCATCTCCAGCACCGTGAACAGGTAGCCTTCCGCTTCAAACGTCTCGCCGCCGCGAGGAATGAAACCCAATCGGCTGAGAACAAAGCCGCCGAGCGTTTCGTAGGAGGCATTCTCGGGTACGAGGATATTGTGCTGCGCCTGGAGATCCCGGACGTTGACGGCCGCGTCGAAGACCACGGATCCGTCCGGAAGAACCTGCGGGCGCTCCACCACGTCGAATTCGTCGTGAATCTCGCCCACCATCTGCTCGAGGATGTCTTCGAGCGTCACCAGCCCGAGGATGCTGCCGAATTCGTCCACGACCATGGCCAGGCCGGTGCGGCGCGCGCGAAATTCCACGAGCAGCTCGCTGGCCGGCTTCGTTTCCGGAACAATCAGGACATCGCGGACCAGACTTTTCAGGTGAAAGGGAGGGATCGGCAGATGCTCGGTGGAGCGCCGGGCGCGATCGAGCAAACTCCAAATCATGTCCTTGATATGCACGAAGCCGATGATGTGGTCGAGCGCGCCTTCGTAGACGGGAATGCGGGAGCGCTGGGTAGTGGCGAACATCTTCATGGCGTCTTCGAGGTTCGCTTCGACGGGCAGCACATGCATGTCCGGCCGGGGCACCATGATTTCGCGCACCTGAACTTTGCCGAGCTCCATGGCGTTCTGGACGAAACGCACCTCGGCGGCCGGGAGGAGTTCGCGTTCCAGAGCCTGCTGAATCAGGACGTGCAGTTCTTCGGCCGAGCGCACCAGGGTGTGACTGTAAGGCGCGGCCACTCCCAGCGCGGCAACAATCTTTTCGGCGAAGCCGTCGAGCAGATCAATGGCCCAGCTAAACGTGTTCAGGAACCAGTGAAACGGCCGCGCCACCAGTAAAGCCACGCGTTCGGCGCGGGCGAGGCTGAGCGTCTTGGGAACGAGTTCGCCCAAGACGACCTGGAGGAAGGTGAGAAAACCGAACACGACGACCAGCGCCGTTAGGTGAGCCAGCACCATGGCCCACGGACGCGCCAGGCTCGCCAGCAGCGGCTGGAGAATCGCCGCCAGCGTAATCTGTCCCAGATAGCCGAGCGAGAGGCTGGCGATGGTGATGCCGACCTGAACGCCCGAGACCACGCGACTAAGATCGCCCAGAAGATGCTCGACCACTCTCGCGCGCGCGTCGCCCTGTTCCACGAGCTGGCGGACGCGGGAGAGGCGGACGGCCACGAGCGAGAACTCGACGGCGGAGAAGAAGGCGTTCATGGCGACCAGGCACAGCACGCCGAAGAGGTGAAGAGCCGTCATCCCACGCGATTCTATCAGGACGGGGGGTTAAGAGGGAGGTGCCCGCAGAACCAGTCGCGTCACCAGCGAAACGCTAGCGCGGCCACGGCGCGCCGCTGCCCGCACCAACTCGGGCGTTGAATTCCGCGGACTTGCCGCGCGGAACGCTCAAGGACGTCCAGCGACTGCCGGCAAAGTGTTTTGCCAAATAAACCATCTGACCGACGTGATAGGCATAATGCGCGACTTGGCGATGGATGGCCTGCATCACCGAATGAGCTTCGTTGCGGATCCGGACAGTGCGTACGAGGTCGGTGTCGGTGAGCGGTGTGAGGGCCTCGAAGACGCATTTCCAGCCGGCTTCCCACAGGGCCATTATCTCGGCGCGAGTTTGCGGCGGGGCCTCGAATTCGGTGTCACGATTGCGGTCCGGCTTTTCGCCGTCGGTCGTGAGAAAGTCGGTCCAGCGCGAGCGCATGTTGCCGGCGAGGTGTTTCACGATGATGGCGATAGAGTTCGATTCGGCGTCCAGGACGGTCGTGAGAGCTGCGTCCGGCGCCTGCGCGATGGCTCGCTCGCCGAGCCTCTTATAGCCCCGCAGGACCTCGAGCGAGTCCTTGAGGTAGGAAGTCGTAAATTCGTGAGGCACGGACAGATTTTGCACCTTCCGGCCAGGTCGCGCAAGGCGCAGCGTTAGACCAAGGGTATGGCAGGCCTGCGACAGCGAATACGCCCTTCGTGTACAACGGCGTTGTTGACTTTCTGTGACGTGCGCTAGAATGCGTCTTGCCTCGGGTGACCGCCGGCCACGGATCGAAACGGGTATCGGCCGGAGGGACGGAGCATCATGAGCTCACCAGCGAACAAGCCAGCCGAACCCCCGCGCAAGGGCGACTTCGAAAAGTCGCTGGCGCGGCTCGAGGAAGTCGTGAAGCGCCTGGAAAACACGGAACTTTCGCTCGACGAAGCGATGAAGCTTTTTGAGGAAGGCGTGAAGCTCTCGCGCGAGTGCCAGAAGCAACTCGAAGAGGCGGAGGGCCGCGTGGAAATCCTCCTGAAGAAAGCGGACGGCAAGATCGCGGCAGAGGCATTCGAGACGGAAGATGAAACGTCCTAGCCGGAGCTCGGCACTGTCTCGTCTCGCCGGCCGCGCCATTTGGGTCCAACCGCACGCATGATGCTCCCCGATTTCTACGAGACAGACCGGGCCGCCATCGAGGCGGCGCTCGAACAACTGCTTCCGGCGGAGACCACGCCGCCCAGTTCGATCCACCGCGCCATGCGCTACAGCGTGTTCGCCGGAGGCAAGCGCGTGCGGCCGGTGCTCTGCCTCGAAGCGGCCCGGATGTTTACGAGCGAACTCGCCGCCGCGGTGCAGGCAGGATGCGCGCTCGAATTCATCCACACCTATTCGCTCATCCACGACGATCTGCCGGCGCTTGATAATGACGACCTGCGCCGGGGCAAGCCCACAAGCCATAAGGTGTTCGGCGAAGCCCTCGCCATTCTGGCGGGCGACGGATTGCTGACCCTGGCGTTCGAGACCCTGGCTAAGGCGCCGCTGGACGCCGACCGGCGCGTGCGGCTGATTGCTGAGATCAGCACCGCCGCAGGCACGGTCAAAGGAATGGTAGGCGGCCAGGTAGCGGACATCGAAGCCGAAGGAAAGCCGGTAGACGCCGCGACGCTCGAGTACATCCACCGGTCGAAGACGGCCGCGCTGATTCGCGCCTCCATTGCCGGAGGAGCCATCGCGGGAGGCGCCGCGACCGATGACGTCGAACGCCTGCGCCGCTTCGGCGACCGCATCGGCTGGGCGTTTCAGGTCGTGGACGACGTCCTGGACGTAGAGGAATCGTCCGCGGCGCTGGGGAAAACAGCGGGAAAGGACCAGGCTCAGCGGAAGGCCACCTATCCGGGGCTTTACGGCCTGGAAAAGTCGCGAGCCATCGCAGCGGATCTCGAAACCGAAGCTCTCCGCGAACTCGACAGTTTCGGCGCACGCGGCGCGCAGTTGCGGCAATTGGCGCAATTCTTGGTGGCGCGGCGCTCTTAGCGCCGGTGTGGGGTTGCGCGTGCGCCATCGTGCGAAACATGCGGGTGCCAAGGCTTCCGGCGCGGCGCCGGCCAGAGTTGCCAAGCCGGGCAAGGCGCGTTTGGACGTACTGCTCGTAGAGCAAGGCTTGGCGCCGTCGCGAGAACGCGCCCAAGCATTGCTGCTGGCGGGCCAAGTGCGCGTCAATGGCGCGCGGGCCGATAAGCCCGGCATGCAAGTCGCCAGGGACGCGCGGATCGAAATCGCGGGCGAAACGCTGCGCTACGTGAGCCGGGGCGGCCTGAAACTCGAAGGGGCGCTCGAAGATTTGGGCGTCAGCCCGCGCGGCAAAGTTTGCGCGGATATAGGCAGCTCCACCGGCGGCTTCACCGATTGCCTGCTGCAACACGGAGCGCGCAGGGTGTACGCGGTGGACGTGACCATCGGCCAGCTCGATTGGAAGCTCCGGCAGGACGAGCGCGTGATCCGGGTGGAGCGCAACGCCCGTTACCTGCGGCCCGACGACATCCCGGAGGCCGCGGAATTCGTAGCCCTGGACGTCTCGTTTATCTCCGTGACCAAGGTGCTTCCTGCTGTCGCGGCCGTGGCGGCGCCCGGCGCCGATTTCCTCATCCTGGTCAAGCCGCAGTTTGAGTTGGAGCGGCGCGAGGTCGGCAAGGGCGGAATCGTCCGCGACGCGGCGCTGCACCGCAAGGCGATCGATCGAGTAAAGGCGGGAGCCATCCAAGCGGGCCTGGAAGTTATCGGCGTACAACCCAGCCGGCTGGCGGGCGCCGAAGGAAACCAGGAGTTTTTTCTACACGCGCGCCGCCGCCCGTAGAATACAATGCTGCCTTCAAAACGATGATTCGCACCGTCGGCATTATCTGCAAACCCGCCCGGGACATGGTGTCCTCCGTGGTGCCACCACTGATTCAATGGCTCGAGGGGCGCCAGTTGGGCGTATACGTGGACCGGGAAACGCAGGAGTGTCTTGGGCCGAGCCCGCCCGCCCTGGCGCGTGAGGCGCTTGCAGAAAAAATTGACTTGCTCATGGTGCTGGGAGGCGATGGAACAGTGCTCTCGGCAGCGCGCGCACTGCGCGCTCACCACGTCCCGATTCTGGCCGTCAATCTGGGCGGGCTGGGATTCCTCACCTGCGTGACGCTCGAGGAAGTCTATCCCCTGCTCGAGCAGGTGCTCGCGGGAAACTTCCAGACCAGCGAGCGCATGATGCTGGATGCGGAAATTCACCGCGCCGGCCGCCCTGCCGAGCGCCAAACGGCGTTGAACGATGCCGTGGTCAACAAAGGTACGCTTGCGCGCATGCTTGACTTCGACGTGTACGTGGATCGCAATCACGTGGGCCGTTACCGCGCCGACGGACTCATCGTCGCTACTCCGACTGGCTCCACCGCCTATTCACTCGCGGCCGGCGGACCCATTATTGAGCCCGAGCTCGATGCCTTCGTCATCACGCCGATCTGCCCGCATATGCTGACGAACCGGCCCCTGGTTATTCCCGACTCGGCCAAAATCAAAGTGGACTTCACGCCTTCGGAGGCGCCGGTTTACGTCACTTTGGACGGGCAAATCGGTTTTCAGCTCGACCCGGGCGACCACATCGCCATCGAGAAGTCCGCCAACCGCGTGGCCCTAGTGCGGCCGCCCAATAAAACGTATTTCCAAGTTCTGCGAAGCAAGTTGCGATGGGGCGAGCGCTGAGCTGTTGCACGGATCACCCGCCAACCGCTCCCCGGCGCGAAATCACCGCACCTTCAGGACGATGAGGGCGCGGTCGTCCACGGGATGCGCGCCGCCAGAGAACTTGTCCACTTCCTCCAAAATGCGGTCTGCGATGCTGTTGGCGGCCAATACATGATGCGCGGCCACGATCTGCGCGACGCCTTCGTAGCCAAAGAAATCCCCGGATCGGTTTACCGTATCCACGATCCCGTCGGAGTACAACACGACAACGTCGTCTGGATTCAGCGCGAAGCTGCGCTCGTCATACGCGGTGTCCTCGAACATCCCCAATGGGAAGCCTGAAAGCGGAATCCTCTCGCAGCGCCCGCGTTGATACAGTAGCGGCGGCTCCTGTCCGGCGCTGGCGATGCGCAGGCGGTGCTGCCGGCGGCTCCACGTGGCAAAACACAAAGTCATGAAGCGCCCCTCGACCAGGCGTTCGGTGAGGAATCCGTTGAGGGCGCGGAGCATATTAGAAGGACGGGGCTTGAGCGAGCCGAGACTGCGGAGCGTTCCGACGGCCACGGCTCCGTATAACGCCGCCGCGCTGCCTTTTCCGCTGACGTCGCCCAGCGCAATGCCCAGATCTTGCGGGCCGTATCGCAGGAAGTCGTAGAGGTCCCCGCTCAGCTCGCGGGAAGAAACCAGGCGCGCGGCGATGTCCAGGCCGCACTCGGAATCCGGCAGGCGCGGGAGCAGCGCGCCCTGAATACGCCGGGCGGCGGTGAGATCGCGCTCCATGCGGGCCTCTTCGCGGGCCAGTTGTTCGTAGAGGCGCGCGTTTTCAATGGAGACGGCCAAGTGCGCCGCCAGGATGGAAAGCACCTGGACGTGGTCGGGCGTGAAGTAGTTGAGCTGCGGACTTTCCAGGTCCATCACGCCGACGACGCGCGACTTGTACATCATGGGCACAGCCATCTCGGAGCGCGTCTCCGGATTCGCCATGCGGTACCGCGGATCAAGAGCCACGTCGGGGACGACCACGGCCCTACGCAGCTTGGCCGCCGCGCCAACGATGCCTTCGTGGGCGGGCACCGTGAACTTTTCCTGAACGCGCTGGCCGAACTTCACCGTGACCCGGCGTTGAAAGGAATCGGAAGCCGCGTCGTAAAGCAGAATACTGAAAATCTGGTAGTCAATCAGGCGCTTGGCGAGTTCGGCGGCGCGGCGAAGTACCTCCTCCACATCGAGCGAGGCATTGGCTTCCCGGCCGATCTCGTTCAACAGGAGCAGCGTCGCAGCCTGCTTCTGCGCGTTTTCGAACAACCGCGCATTCTCTACCGCCGTGGCGATGCGGCTGGCCACCAGCGTGAGAATGGTCTGCTGGGCGGGCGTGAAGTAGTCGGGCTGACGGCTTTCAATGTCCACCACGCCGATTACCCGCCCGCCGACCAGCAGCGGGACAGCCAACTCCGAGCGGACCTCCTCCACCGCGGGAAGATACCGCGGGTCCTTCAGCACGTCGCCCACGCGCACGGCCTGTCCCGTCCGCGCCGCGGCGCCGATAATGCCGTCGCCGACGGGAATGCGCCAGTGCTCCACCACTTCGGGACGATGCCCGATGGCGAAGCGCACGTAAAGATTGTTCGTGTTTTCCTCGATCAAGAGGACAGAAAAAATTTCGTAATCAATCAGGCGTTTGACCTGCGCGGCGGCCGCGGCCAGGACCTGATCCAGGTTGAGCGAGGAGTTGATTTCGTGGCTGATCTCGGCGAGGACGGCAAGCGTCTCCGCCGGCATTTCCAGCATCGGATCAAGGACGTTCGGGTCCATAGGCATCGGACGAGCGCCACCCTCCCCGGTGCTTCAGCGCGTCCCCATGCACCGGGCGTGGGCGCAAGCAATTATAACAGGGCCGCAAAACCCGCTTGGATTGTAGATTGCAATCGAAAGGATGCGGGGAATGGATGATGCTCTCCCCCGCCTCAAAGGCGCGGGACGGGCCCGCCGGCCGCGAAAGCCGCCCGAGCCTGCTCGAGAATTTGCACGCCCGCGCTGGTCCCAATGCGCGACGCGCCCGCTGCCACCATTCTCTGAACGTCCTCCCAGGTGCGCACGCCGCCTGCGGCTTTCACGCCTATGGCGCTGCCCACGACTTCGCGAAGCAGACTCACGTCTTCGACGGTAGCGCCCCCGGGACCAAAACCCGTGGAGGTTTTCACGAAGTCTGCGCCCGCGCGACGGGCAGCGAGCGAAGCCTGCACTTTTTCCTCTCGCGAAAGAAGAGCAGTTTCCAGAATCATCTTCACCATAGCGCCGCCAGCATGTCCGGCCTCTACCACGCCTCGCATATCCGATTCCACGGCTTCGGTAGCGCCGGATTTCAACGCGCCGATATTGATGACCGCGTCAATCTCGCGGGCGCCCAGCCGGATGCACTCCTCAGCCTCGAAGCGTTTCACTTGCGGCAAGGTCGCTCCCAGCGGAAAGCCCACCACCGCGCACACGCGCACGCTGCTTTGCCGCAGGAGCCGCGCCGCCTCAGCAACATTCCACGGATTGACGCATACGGCGGCGAAACGGTACTGCAGGGCCTCTCTGCACAGCCGCTCGATGTCCTCGCGAGAGGCTTCGGGTTTTAGCAGAGTGTGATCAATCAGGCCGGCAATGGCTGCAAGCGAGTTGGGCATAGGGAAGTTCACCGGGACGTCGCGCTCGCCGCTGGCCCTTCGCTCGGAGAAAGGCGCAGGATGCAGATGTCTTTCAGATGGCGATAGCGCTCCGCATAATCGAGGCCGTAGCCGACCACGAATTCGTTGGGAATGGTGAAGCCGACGTAGTCGGCCTTCACCTCTTTCAAGCGGCGCGACGGCTTGTCGAGCAGTGCTGCGACGCGGAGACATTTCGGTTGTCGCTGGCGCAGGATGCGGAGAAGATAGCTGAGCGTGAGGCCGGTATCGAGGATGTCTTCGACCAGCAGCACGTTCATGCCGGCGATGCTGCTGTCCAGATCCTTCTGCATGCGCACCTGGCCGGTGGGTTCGTGTCCGGGGCCGTAGGCGGACACGGCGATGAAATCAATCGAGGTGTCGAGCTTGATTTCGCGCACCAGGTCGGCGAGAAAGATGCAAGCGCCCTTGAGAACGCCGACCAGATGAAGCTGCTGGCCCTTGAAATCCGTGGTGATGCGGCGGGCCACGGCGCGGACGCGTTTCTCAATGGCGGCGCGCTGAATCAGGACCTCGAGGCGATCGCGTCGAGCAACCGGCATGGCCTTGGCGCTCCTCCCGGCGAGGCGGGTACTCTATCCTACCGATGCCGGGCAGACAAGCAGGCGCCGCCACAACGGTTTCTCTACAGCGCGCCGAAAATTGAGGCTTCCGCTCACGCGCCGCATCCAAGATGAACTGCGGCCGCCAAGCGAACGCAGCAGCACGGGTATGGAGGATCAACGGATGAGCCGGCTTTCGTTATTCGGGCTGATCGCAGTAACGGCGATGGTGGCGTGCTATGCTCTGGAAAAGCGCAGCCGCTGGTTCGTGCTGGGATTTGCGGCGTCGTGTGCGCTCGGCTCGGTCTACGGTTTTCTGCAAGGAGCCTGGCCGTTCGGGCTGGTCGAGGCGGTGTGGTCGGCCGTGGCGCTGCGGCGCTGGTGGGGCAGCGCCCGCGCGAGCGGAACGGCTGCCTCGACAACCTGACGCGGCAGTTTAGGAAAGCCCGACCACGCGGCCCGTCTCGAGATCAAGATCAATCTCGTAGTACCCGGGACGCGTCGAGAGCCCCGGCATCGTGCTCATCGTGCCGAGCAGCGGGTACAGGAATCCCGCGCCGACGCTGGCGCGAATATCCCGCACCGGCACTGTAAAGCCCGTGGGCGCGCCCTTCAGATTCGGGTCGTGGCTCAGGCTCAGGTGAGTCTTGGCCATGCACATGGGCAGCTTGTCGAAGCCGAGGCGGTTATAAAGTTCGATCTTCTTCTGGGCCTCCGGCAGATACTCCACTCCGGCGCCGCCGTAGACCTTCTTCACGATCGTCTCGATCTTGTCCTTGATGCTCATCTCCAGGGGGTAGAGGAATTCGAACTTCGACGGCTTTTCGCACGCGGCGACCACGGCTTTGCCGAGGTCCACTGCACCCTTGCCTCCCTCCGCCCAGTGGTTGGCCATCACAGCATTGCTCGCGCCGGCCTGCAGAGCGAGCTTGCGCACGATCTCGATTTCCGCCGGCGCGTCGTACTGAAAGCGGTTCACTCCCACGACCACGGGTATGCCGTAGAGCCGCGCGTTCTGAATCATCTTGACGAGATTGGCGCAGCCCTTTTCGACGAGCCCGAGGTTTTCTTCCGTGTAGGCGTGATCGAGCGGCTGCCCGGCCACGACTTTCGGGCCGCCCCCGTGCATCTTCAGCGCGCGGATCGTCGCCACCAGAACGACGCAGTTGGGCACCAGCCCGCTGTAGCGGCACTTGATGTTGAAGAATTTCTCCATGCCGATGTCGGCGCCGAAGCCCGATTCGGTCACGACATAGCCGTCCGGCCCGACCAGCTTCAGCGCGATCTGGTCGGCGACGATCGAGGAGTTGCCGTGCGCGATATTCGCAAACGGCCCGGCGTGCACAAACGCAGGCGTGCCTTCGAGCGTTTGCATCAGGTTGGGGAAAATCGCATCCTTCATCAGCACGGTCAGTGCGCCGCCGGTTCCGACGTCATCCGCGGTGATGGCCTCACCGGCGCGGTTCGTGCCGATCACCATGCGGCCCAGGCGCTCGCGCATGTCCGCCAGGCTCGTCGTAAGGGCAAGAATGGCCATGATCTCGCTGGCTACGGCGATGTCGTAACCCGTCACGCGCGTGAAGCCCTTTTCTTCGGGGCCCTGGCCGATCGTGATCTGGCGCAGCATCCGGTCGTTGGTATCCGTGACGCGCCGCCAGGTGATGCTGGCGGGATCAATGTCCAGGCGCGCGAAACGGCTGCGCTCTTCTTTGGTCAACTGGTTCGGATCGGTCTTCGTGATGCCCAGCTTGCGCAAGCGGCGCAGCATGACCGGAGTGAACCGCCGGCTGCCGTCCTTGGCGGGCGGGCACAGCCGCTCGAACAGCGCATCATCCTTCTGAGAGCTTTCGTGAAACATTCGCGTATCAATAGCCGCGGCCAGCAGGTTGTTCGCGGCGGTGATGGCGTGGATGTCACCGGTGAGGTGGAGGTTGAACTCCTCCATGGGGATGATCTGGCTGTAGCCGCCGCCCGCCGCACCGCCCTTGATGCCGAACGTGGGGCCCTGGCTCGGCTGGCGTACGCAGGTGAATACCTTCTTGTCCAGATGCGCCCCCAGCGCCTGGCTCAGGCCGACCGTCGTCGTGGTCTTGCCTTCGCCAAGCGGCGTCGGCGTAATCGCCGTCACCACGATGTATTTCCCGTTGGGAACGTTCTTGAGCCGGTCGCGGACCGAAAGGTTCACCTTGGCCTTGCTCCTGCCATACAGCTCCAGCTCATCCGGGAGAATGCCCGTCTCAGCCGCTATCTGCCCGATGGGAATGGGCGTGGCGGCTTGAGCAATCTCGATGTCACTTGGCACACGGGCCAGTATGTTCTTCAACTTATGGGGCATCCCTCTCTCCTTCCCGCAGGGAGAAAATGTGCGTCTTGACTGTCAGATTTCGCTCCGGCCGAAGAGCCGTGCGTTCGTACGGTCTTGCGGAAGCCAGTCAGGCGACCGAATAACGTATACGGAGGATTGCTGGGTTGTCAAGGCAAGTGTGAAACCCACGTAGATTCAAGGCGGGTGCATCCGCCATCCGCCCCATTGCATACACGGCTAGCGGAACGTCCTTCGGCGCCGGTCTGGACTGCCCTGGACACCGGACCGGTTCCTCAACCGTTAGTCGTTGGCTGCCAGCGACGTCTTCGCCAGAGACTGCGGCGGCGGCACTTTCTCTTTGTGGAATTGCGCCGCTTCGGTCGAGCCTTCGAGGGCGATGGTGGAAGCCGTGCCGCCCGTAATCACTTGCTGGACGGCGTCGAAATACCCGGTGCCGACAAACTGCTGGTGCTTGACGGCCTCATAGCCGTGCTCGGCTTCGCTCTTGAATTCCTTGTCTTGCAAGCGGCAATAGGCGGTCATACCCGTGCGCCTGTAGGCGCGAGCCAGCTCGAACATCGAGAGGTTGAGGGCGTGGAAGCCCGCCAGCGTAATGAACTGGAACTTGTAACCCATGGCGGCAAGTTCGCGCTGGAAGCGCGCGATGGTGATATCGTCGAGATTTTTCCGCCAATTGAAGGAAGGTGAGCAGTTGTAGGCGAGCATCTTGCCCGGGAACTTGGCGTGCACGCCTTCGGCAAAAAGACGCGCCTCGTGGATATCCGGCTTTGAGGTTTCGCACCACAACAGGTCGGCATACGGGGCATAGGCCACCGCACGCGCTACCGCGGACTCCGTGCCGCCGCGCACGCGGAAGAAGCCCTCGCTGGTACGGTCGCCCGTGATGAAGGGGTGGTCGCGGGGGTCAATGTCGTTGGTCAGGAGCGTGGCGCTATCGGCGTCGGTGCGGGCCATCACCAGAGCAGGCACGCCCATCACGTCCGCGGCCAGGCGCGCGGCAATCAATTTCTGAATCGCTTCGACTGTGGGAACGAGCACCTTGCCGCCCAGATGACCGCACTTCTTGGCGGACGACAACTGATCCTCGAAGTGCACGCAGGCGGCGCCGGCCTCAATCATCCCCTTCATCAACTCGAAGGCATTCAGATTGCCGCCAAAGCCCGCTTCCGCATCGGCGATCAGCGGAGCAAACCAGTAAGTGCCGTTTCTCCCTGCCGCGTGATGAATCTGATCAGCTCGCGCGAGCGCCCGGTTAATACGCCGCACCAGTTGCGGCACGCTATCGGCCGGATAGAGGCTCTGATCCGGGTAGGTCTCGGCCGCTTCGTTGGCATCGGCGGCGACCTGCCAGCCGCTGACGTAAATGGCCTGCAATCCGGCGCTCACTTGCTGCACGGCCTGGTTGCCGGTCATGGCGCCCAGCGCCGCAACGTAATGATCCGATTTCAGCAGGTTCCACAGGCGTTCTGCCCCGAGGCGTGACAGGGTATGCTCGATGTGTATCGAACCACAGAGTTGCTCCACGTCCTTCGCGCTGTAGGGGCGCGTGATACCCGCCCATCGCGGATTGGTTCGCCATTCTTGTTCCAGTTCCGCCGGCCTGCCATTGTTGTTCACCATGATTCCTGTCTCCTATCGATCCGTTGCCAGAGCATGAGGTCGCGGGCCCGTTTACATCTCATTAACAAAGGGATTCTGAGGGACCAGGACTAGTAAGTCAAACTGATTGTCCTTATCGCCGAAATAAGAATATGTTATCATCTCTCAACGCCTGAAATGTCCCTGCAGCCAAAGGGCCGATTCACGGCTGGGTGCCCATGGAAATAGACCAAATCGAGACTTTTCTGGCAGTTGTGACCTACGGCGGCTTCCATCGCGCGGCCGAAGCCCTTCACGTCAGTCAACCTGCTGTAAGCGGGCGGATCCGGGCTCTCGAACATTCCCTGGGGGTCAGCCTGTTCATGCGCGGCCACGCCAATCCGACGTTGTCGCCGGCCGGCAAGGCCCTTCGCCCCCACGCAGAGCAACTATTGCGGACGCTAGCTATGGCGCGGCAGGCTGTCCACGAGCTTCAGCCTCTCACCGGCGGAGCATTGCGGGTCACGGCGTCGCTATCGGTGTGCACCTACCTGATGCCCGAGGTGATGGAGGAATACAAAGCAGCCAACCCTAAAACAATGGTTCACCTGCGGTCCGGGAATTCCATGCAAGTCCTGAAAATGGTTTTGGACGGCGAGGCGGACATCGGAGTCGCGCGTTCGCTGCACCATCCCGAGGTTGAAACCATGACGCTGCGCGACGACCCGCTCATTTTGGTCGGTCATCCAGCGCACCCTCTAGCGAGCCGCCGCCAGGCGCACCTGGAGGAGGTGGAGGAGTGGCCGCTCATTTTCTACGATCGCGGATCGAGCGATTGGACGCTTACACAGGGCTTGTTTCGGCGCGCCGGTTTGTTGCCCAACGTGGTGCTCGAGGTGGAGACGATCGAGGCGGCCAAGCGCATGGTCGAACGAAAGCTGGGCTTTAGTTTTCTCCCTCAAATCGCCCTCACCCACGAATTGAGCCACGGGAAGCTGGTGTCCATTGAGATTGTGGACGCTGAGCCGCTCAGCCGCAATTTAGATGTCATCCATCCCCGCCACCGGCCGCTCACGAAAGAGGCGCAGGATTTCCTCAACCTGCTGCGGGCTGCAGCCGATACCGCGCTCGCGCAGGGCACTCCCATGCGGCAGCGTAAGGACGCCGCGGAATAGAACGCCCTCGCTGCAGCACCCAAGAAGCGGTTGAAGAAGCTTTCCCAAGCCGCCATTACTGAGCGCGGTGTGCCCGCGGCAGGCGGACGAAAAATCTCTTCTTGTCGAACGTCCAGCGAGAAGAAAGAGCGGTTCTCGGCTTTATTCGACGCGGCAGAAGCAATAAAGAAATTGCTGCGTAGCACCGAACGGCGTCCGGTGCTGCTCGAGCGAGCTTTCGACTAGTCGGAAGTGCGCGCCGAACTCGTCGTGGAGGGATTCAGCGTCATAGCGGACCACCTCCAGCCCGCTGCATCGCGTGGGGCCTTCCGGGCCAAACGCTGCCACGATGACGTGGCCGCCGCGTTTGACGGCATGAGCAACCTGGCGCACATAGGCTAGGCGCTGCTGCGGATTCGTGAGGAAATGGAACACGGCGCGGTCGTGCCACACGTCGTATGCCGACGCCTCCAGCGCCAGCTGTGTGATATCCCCAACGAGCCAACGAACCTGTGCGGCCCGGGGCCCCAGCCGCTGCTTCGCGGCCTCGACAGCAACCTGGGAGATATCGAGGACGGTGACGTTGCCGTATCCGCGGGCCAATAAATCATCCACCAGCGTGGATTCTCCGCCGCCAACGTCAATGATGGAAACCGAGGTTTCTGGCGCCGCACGCTCAATCAATGCCAGCGACGTTTCCAGATGCGGCCGGTACCAGCTCACCTGGTCCGGAGCCTTGGCCGTGTAGATTCTTTCCCAGTGCTCTTTGGTGTGCATGTTCACGCTGCCAATAGACAACAGGGCTGGCTACGTGCCGCTGCGCCAACCCCCAGCGCAGTTGCACCGCCGCAGTCAGGCGGGCTCGGGAGCCCGCCCGGCTGGCTCTGGCCTTGCTTGTTATTATCGCACGCCGTTACCTGGCTGGCGTGACCGACGCGACCATCACCACGTTGCCCTTCAGCGCACCTTTCACCGTTACTTTCTGTGCGGCGTACCTATCCAGCTCGGCCTCGTGGCCTTGCAACGTGTAGAGTTTCTTGTCCACGAGCAGTGCGTACTTTTCTCCGCTCTTGACGCACATGCGAATGCAGTCGGCCGGGCTTTTGTCCTTGGCCATATGCGCTGCGCCGCACATCGTATCGCTAATCACCCCCGTGAGGGTGGTCTCCGCGTCTGCTCCCTGCCCGGAGACCCCTCCGCAATTCAGTAGGAACGCCCCGCACGCCATCGCGATTGCCCGCCGTGAAAACATCCTGGTCATGACTCATCCTCCTCCTTGTAGTCGCATACAACCTTCCCTTCCACTTGCATCCCTGCAAATCGAAAAACTCAGCTACGCCTTCTCCTCCAGTGCACTGCTCCGCAAGGTACCGCGCCGTAGCGCGCGCTCCTTCATCAGCGCAAAGAAAACGGGAACAAGTATCAGCACATGAACCGTGGAGGTGATCATCCCGCCGACGATCGGCGCGGCGATCGGCTTCATCACATCCGCACCCACGCCGCTCTCCCACAGGATGGGCACCAGGCTCGCCAACACCACTGACACCGTCATCAACTTGGGTCGCAGACGCTGCACGGCTCCTTCCATGACCGCCGCCTCGATGTCCTCATGGCGAAGCGCCGCGCCCGTCGCCAGACGGTGATCCAGAGCTTCGTGAAGGTAGACCACCATCACCACGCCGGTCTCCACGGCAATCCCGAACAGAGCGATGTAACCCACCCACACGGCCACGCTGAAGTTGTAGCCCAACAGCTTTTGCAGGATCAGGCCTCCTGTCAGCGCGTAAATCGTGGGGAAGATCAATACGGCAGCCTCCACCACGGAGTGAAAGACCATGTACAGCAGCAGGAAGATGCCGAAGAACACGACGGGCAGAATCAAGCGGAGGCGCTCTTTGGCGCGCAGTTCGAATTCATATTCGCCAGACCATTTGTAGGTATAGCCCGGCGGCAGAGCGAGCTTCTCCCGCAGCGCCTGGCTGGCGCGCTCGACGAAGCCGCCATAATCCTTGGTGTTGAGGTCAATGTAGACGTACCCCGTCAGCGCCCCGTCTTCATCGCGCACCATGGCTGGCCCGCGCGAGAAAGAAACCGACGCCACCTCATTAATGGGAATCTGCGCCCCGGCGGGAGTGCCAATCAGCACGCGCCCCAACTCTTCCACGCTGTCGCGGTAATCGCGGTTGTAGCGGACATTGACCGGATAACGCTCGCGGCGCTCGATGTTTTCGGTCACCACCTCGCCGCCGATTCCCGAACGCACCGCCTCCTGTACGTCCGCCACCGTCAGCCCATAGCGCGCTGCCTCGGCCCGGTTAACCTCGATGTTGATGTAGAACCCTTGCGAAACGCGTTCGGCGAACACCGAGCGCGTCTCCGGCAGTGTGGAAAGCACCTGCTGAATTTGTGCGCCAACCTGCTGGACACCTTCCAAAGTAGGCCCTTGGATTTTCAGCCCGACCGGCGTCTTGATGCCGGTCAATTCCATATCCAGCCGGCTTTCCACGGGCATGGTCCAAGTATTCGTCAGTCCGGGGAATTGCAACTTGGCGTCCAGTTCCTGAATGAGCTTTTCGAAAGTCATGCCTGCACGCCACTGCTTGCGCGGCTTGAGCATGATGGTGGTGTCGTACATGTCCAGCGGGGCATTGTCAGTCGGGCTATCGGAACGCCCCACCGTGCCGAAGACGCTCTCCACTTCAGGAAAGGACCTGATGATCCGATCCTGCTCTTGCATCAGTTGCGAGGCCTGCCGGATGGAAATGCCGGGCAAAGATGTCGGCATGTAAAGAGACGATCCCTCGTACAGCGGCGGCATGAACTGGCTGCCGATCCGGAGAGCAAGCGGCAGCGTCAGCGCCAGAAACAGCAGGTTCACGAACAGCGTGGTCTTGCGGTAGCGCAGGCACAACCGCAAGACCGGCAAATACAGCGCCTGCGTCACCATGGAAATCGGATGTTTTGACTCGGGCCGCAGCCTTCCGCGAATGAACAACAGCATAAGCACCGGCACCAGCGTGATGGCCAGAAGCGACGAAAAGCCCACCGCCAGCGTTTTCGTCCACGCCAGCGGACTGAACATGCGCCCCTCTTGCGCCTCCAGCAGGAAAACCGGCAGGAACGACACGACAATAATCAGCGGCGAGTAGAAAATTGCCGGACCGACCTGCTTCGCTGCGCTGATCAGAACGCGGCGCCGTAACTTTTCGGAAATCGCGCCCGCGCTGCTCGCTTGTTGCTCCGAGAGATGCCGGTAGCCGTTCTCCACCATCACGATGGCGGCGTCTACCAGCACTCCAATCGCCAGCGCCAGCCCGCCCAGCGACATGATGTTCGAGCTGACGTGCAGGTAGTACATCGGCAGAAACGATGCCACCACGGCGATGGGCAGGCTCAGAATCGGAATGAACGCCGAGCGAAAGTGAAACAGAAACACGACAATCACAATGCTGACGATCACTGCCTCTTCCAGCAAATCCTTCTCCAACGTACCGATGGAAGCCTGAATCAAACCCGAGCGGTCATAACCCGGAACCACCTCGACGCCCGCCGGCAACGACGCCTGGATTTCCGCCAGCCTCCGCTTGACGCCGTTGATCACTGTCAGCGCGTTCATCCCATAGCGCATGACCACAATGCCGCCGACGGTTTCGCCTTCTCCCTGCCACTCCGCCGCCCCCTCACGGATGTCCGGCCCGAACGACACCGTTCCCAAATCACGAATCAACACCGGAGTGCCGTTCTTTGTGGCCATGGGCACTGTTTCGAGGTCGCTGAGCGAGCTCAGGTAGCCGAGGCCGCGAATCATGTAGTCGGCGCCGCCTATCTCCAGCACGCGGCCGCCGGTCTCGCCGGTGCTGTCCCGCACTTTTTGGATCACCGTCGAAAGCGGAATCCCGTAGGCCCGCAGCCTTTCCGGATCAAGATTCACCTGGTACTGGCGAACAAAGCCGCCGATGGTGGCTACTTCAGCGACTCCCGGGACGGTCTCGAGCTGGTAGCGCAGGTACCAGTCTTGCAAGCTGCGCAGCTCGGCCAGGCTGTGGTCGTGGTTGCGATCCACCAAAACGTATTCGTATACCCAGCCCGCACCGGTGGCGTCCGGCCCGATCATTGGTTGCGCGCCCGCGGGCAATCTTCCCTGAAGCTGTTGCATGTATTCGAGCACGCGCGAACGCGCCCAGTAGATGTCCGTCCCGTCTTCGAAGACAACGAAGATGTAGGCGTCGCCGAACATCGTCTGCGCCCGCACCGACTTCACATGTGGCGCGGCCAAGAGCGTCGTCACAATGGGATACGTAACCTGGTCCTCAATGAGGCTCGGCGGCTCGCCGGACCACGGGACGTGCACAATCACCTGCACATCGGAGATGTCCGGCAAGGCATCGAGAGGGATATGGCGCAGCGCCCAGATTCCCGCCAGCACCAGCAGAAAGGTCAGCGTGAAGACCAGGAAACGGTTCCGCGCGCACCATTCAATCCACCGCGCAATCACGTTACATCCCTCCCGTCGCCGTCAGCGACACTTGCTTGCTGCCGACTACCTGCCCGCTCTGGCGTGCCACGATGGTCACCTGCCACGTGCCCCCGCTCTCGAGCCGCCCCGAACCTTCGTACGTCCCGCTTCCCTTCTCCGCGAGGCGAATCTCCGCGCGCATGGCGGCCATTCCCATGGCCGGCATGGCCGGCATGAAAAACGTCGCGGTGACCTCCGCGCCGG
>Ga0187780_10000820_pt1 | contig 23121 bp, 22 predicted proteins | sample 1015_Q2_SP10_20__FD_132429 | JGI IMG/M metagenome (GOLD analysis project Ga0187780, IMG submission 132429) | Tropical peat soil microbial communities from peatlands in Department of Meta, Colombia - 1015_Q2_SP10_20_MG | ecosystem: Environmental > Terrestrial > Soil > Wetlands > Peat | place... | reverse complement strand
TATGTCGTGCGTGCTGACGCTCAGCTCGTCTCGATAATTGGGAAGGTAATTTTCCAGCATCGATTCGAGGGGGGAAAAAGTAGTTTGAATGCTTCTCCGAGGTGCTGGGCAAAGAACGTCTCGCAAAAATTCTTCAGTCCACAACATGCTGGAGGGCCCTCCGAAGTGACGCCCTCGCCGATTCTGAAGCAGTGCCGTTATGGGAATTTGCACCGACCAGTCCGGCTATTTTAGATTGCCACTCCTGGCGGAAAGGAGTAGAGTTCAGTCGCTCAATAGAAGATCTCCCATGAACCCACTCCATCTGCGGTGGCGCCTTTTGAGCCTTGCTGCGGTTGTGTGTCTGACTTGCCGACTCTTCACGGTTGCCGCGGACGAGACAACCCTGACCAAGGAACAGATTAAGCAGTTCCTTCTTACGGCCAAGGTGGTGCGCAGTCAGGAGTCCAAGAAGGGTATCACTCATACCTCGCGGCTTACTCTCTCCGACGGCACTATTACCCACGACGCCTCTTTCCAACCCATTGATGAACACAAAGCCGCGATGCCGCTTCCCAGTGGCACCGAAATAGGTTTCGTGGACTCGTACAAATACAATATCGCTGCTTATGCCCTGGCTGAGTTGATTGGCATGGACGACATGCTTCCCGTATACGTCGAACGCAAATGGGGCGGTAAGGTGGGCTCGCTCAGCTGGTGGTTGCCAGTGAAAATGGATGAGGTGGAGCGTCACAAGCAGAAATTAACGCCGCCGGATCAGGACGCCTGGAACAATCAGATGTACAAGATTCGGGTCTTCGATCAATTGGTTTCTGATTCCGATCCCAACCTGACCAATGTGTTGATCGGTGAGGATTGGAAGATTTGGAGGATTGATTTCACCCGCGCATTCCGCCTCAACAAAGAACTGAAAGCCCCCAACGACTTGGTACGCTGTGACCGGCAGTTGTTGGAGAAACTGAAGGCGCTGGATGCGAAGACGCTGACAGAAAAAACGAAGAATTATCTCACCAAGGAGGAAGTCAGCGCGGTAATCGCCCGACGGGACGCGATTGTGGCGCATTTCCAGAAAATGATCGCTGAAAAAGGTGAGAAAGAAGTGCTGTACTGAATTATCTGAGCACTCGAATAAACTGCACCGCACAACTGAACGCGTGTGCCTCTTCCAGGGGAACAGCTTTGGGCATGGCGAGTACTATGTAGAATGCAGCCGAGACGGTGGATTGGAAGCCCAGGTTTTGGCAGCTTGTTTTTTGGGGTCCCTAGGTCTAGTGTTTTTGTTACACATCAGGTCTTCCCGGTAATTTGGAGACAAGGAGAAGAATATGCTCAAAAGACAACTCACTCTGCTGTTCGCGTTGGTGTTTACTTTCCCCCTGGCGATGGCAGTGGTCGGGCAAGAGGCTCCTGCCAAGGCGAAAGAGGCCCGCTGGGAGGGTACTATTATAAGAAGTAATATGGATGATTCTACTTTGACTGTTCGTGAGGCGGGTGCAACGGCGACTACTGAGAGGATCATTAAATACGACAGCTCGACGAAATGGGTCAGTCAGTATCACGGCGATACTAAGATCAACGAAATTACTCGCGACCAGGTTAAAGAGGGTGACCGCGTGATTTGCACGGGCACTTGGGATAAGAACATGGTGCTTCACGCAACCGTGATTTCTAAGCGGCTCTCCCACTCGCCCAAATAGGCGAGTTCGGTTTTGTGACGCAAGTTGAAACGTTCTTGTGAGCATCGAAGTTCACTTAGTTACCAGATCGCGGAGCCTTTCAATGATGGCTTTTCCGTATCGATCAGAGCCGTTTGAACGTCGGGGTCGTCGAACGCTCTTTTGTCATTAGGGGCTCGCCGAGTGGCGATTCAGCGTCGGCTGGCTTCACGGCGAGATCGCCCCCGTGGAGATGGTCCGCCCGATGAGCGAGTCGGTCCCGGTGTCCGGTAAGCGTTAAGCAGTCTAAGGCCCAGGTGAGTTCCGTGAGTGCTCCCCGTGAGGCCAGCCGTGGAAGTGAAAATCACTGCAGCCAATAGTGCGCCTCCGACGAGCGGTGGAGCGATGCCTGCTGTACTCGCGCGTATGAGCGTGAAAAACGTGAATTTTTACTATGGCGAGAAGCAGACCCTCTTTGACGTGAACCTCTCCGTTGCGACCAACAAAGTGACCGCGTTGATCGGGCCCTCCGGTTGCGGCAAGTCCACGCTTGTGCGGGCCATGAACAGAATGTACGAAACGGTTCGGAATGCACGACTCGAAGGCGAAATACTCCTCGATGACCAAGACATTCTTAAGCAGAACGTGACGATGCTGCGGCGCCGCGTCGGCATGGTCTTCCAGCGGCCCAATCCTTTCCCCAAATCGATATTCGATAACGTCGCCTATGGTCTGCGTGTCAATGGATTCAAGGGTTCGGTCGATGAGGTAGTGGAGAAGAGCCTTCGCCATGCTGTGCTCTGGGATGAAGTGAAGGACATTCTAACTAAATCGGCTTATGAGCTCTCCGGTGGACAGCAGCAGCGCCTTTGCATCGCACGTGCCCTTGCTGTCGAGCCCGAGGTGCTTTTGCTTGACGAACCCTGCTCGGCGCTTGACCCTATCAGTACCACGAAAATCGAAGAACTCTTGGTGCATTTGAAGGAACTCTGCACCATCGTTATTGTTACCCATAATATGCAGCAGGCTGCGCGCATTAGCGACTTCACGGCCTTTCTGCTTATGGGCCGGCTCATTGAATTCAGAGTGACGGGGCAGCTCTTCACCACACCAGCTGATCCGCGCACCGAGGGCTACATTACCGGCCGCTTTGGATGAGAGCTGGTTGTAGGTCGGCTTACGGCACCCGCCTTGAGAGAAAGATGGCATGGAACGTCACTTTGAAAAGGATATCAACGACCTGAAAGAGCGCTTGGTGTGGATGGGCAGCTTGGCGGAGCGCGCCGTCCACCAGGCGGTTCACGCGGTTTTGGAGAGCGACGAGCAACTCGCCAAGCAGGTCTTGGACGAGGAAGACGCCATCAATGAAATGCAACTGGAAATCGACGACCGCGTTGTGCAACTGCTCGCGCTTCATCAACTGATGGCTTCAGACCTTCGGTTTGATCTCGCCGCTTCCCGCATCAATAACGATCTCGAACGCGTCGGCGACCAGGCCGTCAACATCGCGCAGGGCGCTCTACGCATCCTCCGGCATCCCCGTGTCAAACCCTATGTCGATTTACCACGCATGACCAACCTTGTTGAGGAGCAAGTGCGCAATTCCCTCAAGGCCGTCGTCTGCCGTGACGTCGAGCTCGCTCAAAAGGTCATGGCCAATGACGATCAGGTTGATCACTACCGCGATCAGATTTTCCGTGAGCTACTCACCTACATGATGGGAGATTCCAGTCTCGTCTTCCCTGCTTTCGAACTGATCCTTGTTGCCAAAAATCTCGAACGCGTCGGCGACCACGCCACCAACATCGCCGAGGACGTCGTCTACATCGTGCAGGGCCTAGACGTCCGCCACCCAAGCGTCGACCGAAGGTGAAGCGTTGGCAAGCCAGCGGCATCTGTCGCGGAGAAGAAGGCCTGCCGAAGGTAATACGATCGCCAACGAGATAGCCGAGTCCAATCGATGCTGCCCTTCTTTTGTCCAAAACATAGCGCCTTGAATTAATTGCACGATTTGGTGTCAATTCCCCAAGCAGTTCGCGTTGTCGGTGCCGTTTCTGCTTCTAGGATTAAGTCGCGAGGGTGACGTTCTCATCGCCTCAGAGTGATTTGGTGGCCCTTTCTTGGCCCGAGGAGAGTGATTCCTACTCAATCGAACAGCCCTTCCTTCAGCAGCTTCTTACCAGGCAAGAGCGGTGTAGAAACCCGAGAATACCGGCAGCTTCTATCGCAAGTTCTTCTCGCGCAAGCTCAAACGCAAGCCAATTAGAGAAAAATCTGTACTGTGAATTGTACTGTGTCTCCTTCGGAAGTCATATAGATCGTTGACCACTGCAGGAAACTCCAGATCATTCAAGTAGCTGCAAACACTTGCCTACCATGCACTTGTGACACGGGAGATCACCCCTTACCATTCCTGATTAAAGACTGATCCGCCCTGTCACGGCAGAGGTCGCGAGTTCGAGTCTCGTCGTCCCCGCCATATTTTCAATAACTTGCAAAGCCAAATTCCCTTCTCGGTTGCACACGCGTTGCACACTCTTCCTACTGAATCAGGCCCGAAACCGCGCCGCCGTTTGGCCCGGGCTGTCCAGATACTCCCGCTACCGCGTGCTCGGTTGCATCTTGCGGTTCTGCGAATACAGCCTTGACGGGAGCGACCGCACCTTGAGCGACATTCCCCAGCTCTCCCTTGCCCGCGTTCCACACACGTTCGCCGAGGCCGGGCTGCCGTTTGGCCCGGCCAAGGTGCGCGGGGAACCTCCACGGCTAGTAGCCATCCTACGAGGCCCCCCATCAACAGAGGAGCATTTGCCAAAAGTATTTCCCTATATGCTTAAGAAGAATTGGAAGGGTTGAGGAGGCGAGAAATGGAGTTTCTTAAGGGAGTCGGGACGGTGATTGGCGGCGTATTCCTAACATGGGAATTGGAATCGGAATCTTCCTGGTGGCAGGCTCCTTCGCCGCGCTCTGCAACATGCTCGTGCGCCATGCTATGAGGATGCGTGACCTATGACTGTCTGGCTTGTCTTTATTCTTTGACCCTGAAGCTTACAGCCCGCGTTGCGCCGCGGGAAGAGAGGCCGCCGCACTTCGCAAATGGTAACTCACTACCACGGCACAGTTTTTTTCCAGGAGGATTGACTTGAGAGAATGGTGCCGGGGGAGATCACCTTTGGGGCCACGGACTAAAGCGCTAGCCATTGCTTCCAGGTGGTCCGCGCACGCCCCCTTCTCCCGCTCCACCGCTTGCCGGTCCACGCGGTCAAGGGCGGCAGCAATTACTGGATATAGGTCCTCCATTAAATGAGCAACACACTTGGGCAGATCGTCGGCTGTAAAGAGATACTTTATCAAGATAGGCTGTGCCAGTTCCTTTGCTTCCTTCTCCCAGTATTTCTCCCGGTCGGTCATGGGGATTCTGCGATTGGGTAAGCGTGACTGCGCGTCCCTTATATCCTTTCCCCAATAGTCGCTCTCGCTCATGGTTTGGCCTCCAATCAGTCGGTTAGCTTCGGCTGATTCGCTGGGCATCAATCGTGAACTTTTCCAGTTTTTGCCGTATTTTGCAGCGCGGGCAAATGGGCACGCTTTTATTGGGCAGCCCTCGCCCATTCGCTTCAATGCACTCAAGCCTTACACCGGGAAGGTATTCAAATGCGCATGAGGGCATCTCTTCAAGCATTTCTTCGAGAATGTCAGTCTCAGTCTTGGCTTTTCGCCTCATGGGTATCGATCATTAGGGCGTCCAAGCGTTGCTTTACCTTGCAGCGTGGACAGATTTTCTCAAATTGGCGGCGGAGCCCTAGACGGTCTGCTTCCAAGCAATCCACAAATATTCCATTGTGGATCCTGAGATTCATCCACCGCATATCAGGCTGTGCAAGCATCTCCATCAAGAACTCAGCTTCGCTTTTCATGGGCATTTGCAAGGGCAAAATTCAGGCTTTCTTCTTTAATTTCTCCTGCTCCAAGATGCCCTGCAATCGCCGCCAATTCCGACCGCTATTCTCCACTCCCAGTAGTGCCGCGTTCTTGTACTCTTGCGTTCCTCCACAGTGGGCATTGCATAGCGTACTAAGGGCGTCGATATAGGCGTTAGCCACATCCAGCACTTCTTGGATTGTTATTTCTCGCTCCATAAAATCCTCCCTTGGCCTCCACTCCATTCCCCCTCTACGGATAGCAGTAGGTATCCGGGCCGGCGTCAGCAGTAGGCGGCAGGGGCTTTCCCTTTTCTCTAAGTGCAAAGCTGAAGCTCGCTCGCTTATCCCCGTTGACTAATTCAAGTTTCGGGCCGCCTGCTTTAATACCGGCACAGATAAGCGCCAGGGGTTCTTTATCCTCTTCTCTTGGTTTCCACTTCGACAGTTTTCGCAGTCGTGCCTCACGGAAATTAGTGGGCTTGGCAAAGCATCTTGCCGTGGTGCGATCCAGAACAAACTCGAAGCCGTGCGCTTCAACCGTTTGCACAATCGCAAGGGCTAACCGGATAGCTTTCGAATCGAATTCGTCGAACAGGTCTTCTAACACCATTCCGGCCCCCTTGGATCACTTGAGGCTTTTTCGCCCAGCCTTCTGGCCTCTTCCATGACTTCGGGCGTCATCACGAGTTCTGCTTCTTCAGCATCGCGCATTTTTTCCTGCATCAGAATTTCTAACCCCTTAATGATCTTGCGGACCTCTTCCCGCTCCATTCCCCTGAACGGCGCATCTTTCATCCATTCATCAATCACCCGCTCGAAATGCTCTTTTGATTGCGTCCCTACGAACACATACCCCCCCCGTTCGCTCATCACTTCTGCTCGATGATGAAAGAGAGTTTTATGCGCTTCTTGCCATCCACAACTTGCGGAACGCCGAAATAATTCCTTGGCAGATTTTTATTGGGGCCGCTGGACGCGCCAAAACCGGGTTTAGCCGGGGGCCGCTCAGCATTTGGATCGTAGGTTTCCATAAACTTCTTACGCGCTTCCGCCCAGTACTCTAAATCGCATTTCAGCCCAGAATAGGCACAAATCCTCGTCGTAGTCCGATAAATAAGCTGAAGCGTTCGCTCGAAACTCTCGTTTTCCCTAATTTCAACCGTAAATTTCTCTGGCATGTTCCGCCCCGCGGGGATTGTACATCGTATCAGGTGCTTTGGGCGCAACTACGTTGACATGGGCCTTACCGGGCGTAAGCTCTCCGGCACATCTCATGGTCTCCTGACGGGGCGGAGTTTTGGACATGACCTGAGACTTCGCCCCCTTTCACTCCCGTTGACAACCACCCTACAGAGAGTAAGCTCCTTGCAACTCCTAGACGAGGCGGAGCCGCTCGTCATGCATCTCCGCTGTCGACCTCCGCCACCAATTCCCTGCTAATCCTATACAACTTAGAAAGCAGTATGAATGTGCGCGGTTTGCTCGTATTCAAACTCCACTTGTAGCTTTAGACCGTCCTTGCCCTCGATAACGGTTTTTGCAAGCGTATCTTCGATCTTCCCGTGATGAAGATTCACGCGAATCTTGCCGCCGACTTTGAATTTGCGTTCCGGGTGGTTGGTTGGCACGGCCGAGAGTTTATGCCGGTACTTAGCGAAAAGCGAAGACAGTAGGCAGGCCAAGTCTTTGACTCAATTCTCTTACTCTGCATCGCAACATTGACAGAATACGGCGGCGTCCAATGCCAATAAGTGTCACTTTAGGACCCTCAATAGCAGCTTGTAACAATGTGACACGGCATCGTGGCGAGGACCATCGGCTTTCTCCTCTACGTACTGGAAAACCAATCAGATACAAGTGTAACGTGGCTCAATTCTTGCTCTTAACATCCGTGCTCTGGCAGCAAAATTCTCTCAAGGAGATTTCATGAAGAAGCAGAAGGGCTTTTCACTTATTGAGTTGCTGATCGTCGTGGCGATCATTTTGATCATCGCGGCCATCGCAATTCCAAACTTGATGCGTTCGAAAATGGCAGCGAACGAATCCTCAGCAGTCGGCTCACTTCGTACGATCAATACCGCAGAAGTGACGTACAGCACAAACTACCCGACGATTGGCTTCACCCCGAACCTGAGCGACTTGGGCGGAGCGTCAGCTTCGGGCTGCGCTTCGGCGGCCGCCTCCAACGGTGCATGCTTGATTGATACGACGCTCTCCAGCGGTACGAAGAGCGGTTACAGCTTCGCCATTGGCGGCACGTCCGGCACGCCGTCGGTTACATATACCTCCTCTGCGCAACCGGTTGTTCCTGGGCAAAGCGGTCAGCGTTATTTCTGTTCGGACCAGTCCGGTGTGATCCAGTACAACCTGACGGCTGCTTGCTCCGGCAACGGCAGCGGCACACCTCTCTAAGGTGAACCTCCCACTTCTGGTGTCTAGTGGGGCGGAGCGCTCCCGGCCCGCAGGGTGCGCTCGCCCCGCTGCACACGCGACGAATATTGTGGCGGCCGAAATTCAATCGTGACGTCCTGTTGAGCTTGGATCGGCCTTTTGTCCAACAGAGTGGGCCCATAACGCCACTGGCGAATGGCTCTCAGTGTGGCAGGAAGGAGAGAGATCGAGCCGCTCAAGAACTTTACCTGCTGCACCTGGCCAAGCTGCCCGATCGTGACGCGGACCCTTATTGTTTCAGCCAATCCATATCGATCTCCCGGTCTTGGATAACGAGGCCAAACGAAGGAGACAAGGTCGCCAGCTTCTAAGCGAACGGGTTTATGAGCCACAGTAGGCCCGGGCTCCGGCGCAACGATAACAGAAAGCTGTGAGGTCATCGCGAAGGAAGACGTGGCGGCGACCGCTTTTTCCGGGAAACTCACCCTGAACGGTTGGCTTCCCCGGCCTGGGACAGTGACAAGGATCGCGGAAGGTATCGGCAGACGCGCCGCTGCGCCTATCTTAGGAGTTGGCCTGTATGGGGCGGGACTTCTAGGCACACTACTTAGTGCAGGTTTGGGACTCTCTGAAGGCTTCGCGCCACTGGACTCAGCATTGACCTCTGGGCTAGCGGATGGTTTAGATTCTGTCGCCAGAGATGAATCTAAATCAGTGGAGTGGACTTCCGCGAAATGTTCTGAGCCCCGGGTTCTCTCCTGGGGCTTTTCTTTGGTAGGCGCAGCGTCGTTGCGTCTATTGGTACCCACGGAGTCATCTGAACTTACCACCAGCGGAGTGGGAGTTCGCGAAGCCGATTCGTCCGCTGCATCAGGGAGCGTCGGCGACTTAGCATCCTTAGCGAGCATTGATTTCGGGGCCTCCCGGAGGCGCCTCCCGAGCGGGCCGCGTCCGACGGTGAGCCCAATGGTGAAAGCGATCACCGCGAATAAAAACAGTAAGGCAAATGCAGCGACGTGAAATGCGGATATTTCAAGAGTAGGAAAGCGCGAGGGCGAGCCCTCAAAGCAATCCACGGACGATTGGCCCGTTCGGGCTTGCGCCACAAGAGCGGCAAATTCGGGGGAGTGGGGCCCATCTTGCTGAGGATGTTCGACGAGCGATGGAGAATCCATATCCACAATCTCGGAGGTATCGATCTCATATTGTTGGGACGCAGTATGTGCCATCGGTTCTGCCAAGGAGGCTTGGTCTTGCTCCGGGAAAACATCCTTAATCGACACGGCCGGGAACTCGTCGGCGTCGGCGCAAGGATCTGTGCCTTCCTGATCCCGAACAAACGGGCCATTAAGGACACCTCCGTCTCCCAGGGATTGCTTGTCGTGGTCAATTACGCGTTCGGCTCGGGACACAGTTTCTTCCCCCTGTGCCTGGGGGGCAGTTTCGTGCTGCGCCTTATTCCGTTTCGCGAATTCAATGAGCGTTGCAAACCTGCCGCCCGCAGCCGAAAGAGCGTCAAAAACATACGCAACGTTCTTTGAGTTGAACTGCAGCTGCCGCGCAGTAAGAGACAGCCGGAGGCTGTCGTCAATTTCGATTCGCTGGCTTTCTGAGAGATAGCCGCGTAGTTCAAAATAGAGTGCTCCGTTCTCGTAGTTCTCTCTCCATTCATGAATGGCTTGGAGACGACGATTCGTATCCTTCTCCAATTCTTGTTCCTGTTGTTCAGCGCTTTCGGTGAACACTTCTGCTTCGCCATGGGGCAATGCCATACCGATTTCTCTCAGCCCACCTCGCAGTTCCTGAACCTTGTTGGACGGCAGAGATGTTTTTCGACACACCCACTCTCCGCGCTTCTTGTCGAAATCAACCGTAGCGCGATACGCAATTGTTTCGTACTTGAAAACCGGCAACGGCTTGAGCGGTGGCCACGTACCGGCCAAGATGGATTTCATCTCGGCTTGTTGCAGTGGAGAGGTGAGTCCAGCAATGTTTGCCTTGCTCAATCTCATGGTTCGGGCCAAGGGAACTCTATCCGTCACGCGACCCTGTCGGTGGCGACCACTCTGTCCTGTAGACCCCAACACCATCCGAAGAAATTAGTTTCTCTGCCCCCCGCGAAACCTTTTTGAGGCATTTTCAGGGAGCTATGACTACCGCAGGATGCGAAAGTCTTGCTCCTAGCCCGGTCAAACTCTTCCTTTTGAGATGCATACAAGGTAGACGCGATGAGGCTATCGGCTGCATGCCCGACAAAAGCACAATCCCTGGACACCGTCGAGGCTTGAGAGCATGAACGGACAGACAAAATGCACCGTGGTTGCAGACTTCTGGGAGGCATCCCGCCCTACCGACCGAACTCTGGTGATCAGGCCTCAGGACCACTGTGAGCGTCTATTGACAGATCGCTCGAAATGGAGATTTCCACTTCGGTTCCTGCCCCCCGCTTGCTCCATATCCGGAGTCGTGCACCGATGGCTAGAGCGCGCTCGTGCATTCCCAGAAGTCCCCAGTGCGAGTCCCGCTCCGACCTTAGTTCCTGATGATCGATCCCGCAGCCGTTGTCCCTCACGACAACGCGCAACTGACGCGGTAGGTACTCCAACTCAGCCTCGATGTTTTTCGCGTGAGCATGACGCAAAGCGTTGAACAGGGCTTCCCGCCCAATCATGTACACTTGTTCCTGAATGGTTGGCTTTAGTGCGACGGTCTGTCCCGAGACCGAGACTCGCAGTTGTGCCCCATGGGCTGGTGCGAATTCTTCGAAGAGATCGGAGAACGCCTGTTCAAGACTGCCAGATACGGTCGCTTGAGTACGAAGTCCCTGCAGAACGAGGCGAGCTTCTTCGATGACGCGATGCATCAGGCACAAAGTGCGGCTGAGTGAGGGCCTAATGGGGGAATCCGCTGGTAATTGTTGAAGCGTGTTGTCCAGTAACAGGGATGCACCTAGAATGCTTTGAAGCAGGGTGTCATGTAACTCGCGTGCGATGCGCGCACGCTCCGCACGAAGCTCCTCCAAGCATAGATTGAGCTCGTGGCTCAATTGCTCCCGATCGGGCTGACGGAACCATCCTTGAATTCGTTTGGTTGCCGACGAGATTAGGTCGCGGCCAAGCGCGTTTCTGTGGACCGTCGCGTTTGGGGATCGCTCAAGACTACGATTCATGGCTTGTATCTCTCCCTGCTTCAATCCACTCGCGGATATAAGGCGGGCAGTTCATCAGCGTGATACCCCGAACTTCGCAAGCAGCAAGAAACCGGACGGTCTCTCGATCAGCCAGCGTGACTTCTCCCAGGTCAAGTGTTATGCCTGCTTCGTTTGCCTCGGCATGAAAAAGCCCTAGCAACTCGGACACGTGCTTTTCCTCGATTCGCCCGCTTACGGAAAAGGTCGCGAGCCCCTTGTCTTCGGATCTGCGAATTCTCAGCATCTTGCTCTTTACGAGAGCAACACGAGGGCCATCGGCAAGTCGCTGATAGCAGACAACTTTATAGAGTATTGGGCTCACGAAATTCGTAAATTAACGAAGATCGGGATTCTGGAGGTGACTGAGGCCAAGCCTTAAACGACCTTAAATCGGTGCTTATCAATCCCTAGAGTTTTGATCTTGGAGTCTAGCGTGGAAGGAGGAACGCCAAGTTTGGCGGCTGCCCCTGTTGGCCCCGATACCCGGCCCCTCGAGTCGGCTAACGCCGCCTCGATCGTTTTCTTCTCCTCAGATGCGGGCATTCTGACGAGTGGTCGTGTGGCGCGGTCTGTTTCATCAACACTCCGTGGAAGCCAACGCTCATCGACTGTGATGGTATCTGTCTCAGAGACAATGACAGATCTTTCGATCACATTTTGAAGTTCGCGAATGTTACCCGGCCAGGAGTACGACATGAGTCTGTCAAGTGTCGTCCTGCCAATGCCACGGATTTTCTTTCCTGCCTTGTTGGCGTAGCGAGCGATGAAGTACTCGACCAGGAGCGGGATGTCTTCTATTCTTTTGCGCAGAGGGGGCATCTCAATTGGAAAGACATTGAGCCTGTAGTAGAGGTCGCTGCGAAATGTTCCGGCATCAATGGATGCCTGCAAATCGCGATTGGTCGCAGCAATCACGCGCACGTTTGTGTGAATCACTTTGCTGCTTCCCACACGCTCAAACTCGCCTTCCTGCAGAACCCTCAGCAGAGCGATTTGGACGTCAGGCGAAAGCTCCCCGATTTCGTCGAGGAAAATGGTGCCCCCTTCGGCCAACTCGAAACGGCCAAGGCGTCGTTGCGTGGCGCCTGTGAACGCGCCTTTCTCGTGACCAAAAAGTTCCGAGGCGATCAATGAAGGCGGAATCACGGCGCAGTTCACGCTCAGGAAGGGCCGCGAGGTTCGGTGCGACCTCTTGTGTATCGCCCGTGCAATAAGCTCTTTGCCCGTCCCGGTCTCGCCAGTGACTAAAACCGTAGAATCCGTCGGCGCGACTTTTGTCACTAGGGCATGGATTGATCGCAATGCGGGCGACTCTCCTACAATCTCCTCAAACATTGAGGCCTTATCGATTTCTTCTTTCAACGCAACGTTTTCTTCGTAAAGCTGATCCTTCAACTTCCTGATTTCAGCAAGAGCATTTTGGAGGTTCTCCTCCGCCCGCTTGCGCTCAGTAACGTCCCTCACGGCTGCGGAGACAAGAGTGCCCTCTTCTGTCTCCAGCGGACTGAGGCTGATCTCCACCGGAAACTCGGTTCCGACTTTGCGTTGTCCATACAGATCCAAGCCTTCACCCATCGGCCGCACACGAGGCTGGGAGAAGAACCCCGTCCGGTGCGCAGGGTGGGGACCTCGAAACCGCTCCGGCACAAGAATCTCAATCTCCTGCCCCAGGAGCTCTTCCCGCCGGTACCCAAACACTTTCTCCATCTGTGCGTTGACCAATACGATTTTGCCCTCCCGATTCATCACGACCATTGCATCCGGTGCGGATTCCAGAAGCCCTCGGAATTTCTGCTCCGCCCGCTTGCGCTCGGAAATGTCCGTCACTGCTCCCACGAACTCCAGGCAGCCGCTTTCGTTCTCGGAGGGGCGGCCTACGACATGCACGTATTTGACTGATCCATCAGGCATCCGCAGGCGATACTCGATATCGAACTCCCTCCTCTGTCGTGAAACTCTTTCGAGGAGTTGCTGCATAGCCGGTCGGTCATCCGGGTGAACTCGTTGCATGGCCACTTCAACAGTGACCTTAGTTGTTGGTTCAAATTCAAATATGCGAAAGGTTTCTGGAGAGCAGTAGATCTCTCCGCTGACCACATCCCAGCCGAAACTGCCTGTGTGGCTCAATTTCTGTGCCTCGGCCAGGTAAGCTTCGCTCCGCCGCAGCTTTACGTGTGCATGCTTGCGTTCTGCCCTTTCTCTCGCTTCGCGCAGCGCGCGGACCACGGATGGCACGAGCCTCGATAGCCGCGTCTTCAGAACATAATCCGTGGCGCCAACCTTGAGCGCCTCAATCGCCACTTCTTCTCCCAGTGTTCCGGAAACGAATATAAAGGGGACTTCCGGACAGATTTCTACAGCTAGCTTTAATGCGGAGAGGCCGTCGAACGAGGGAAGCGTATAATCCGCCAAAATTAGATCAATCCCGCCCCCCTCCAGGGAAGTCAGCATCGCGGTTTCAGTATCGACTCGGGTCACATCGCAATGGATGTCTTCCGTCTCGAGCAAGTCCCGGATCAGCTCTGTATCCTTTGGGTCGTCTTCAATCGACAGAACCCGCAGTGGCCGTCTCATACTCACTTATGTACACTCCCCGGCGGCGGCTCATTGATGAGTGCCCAGAAAACACCTAATTCCTTGATGGCATTAACGAACTGATGAAAATCAACTGGCTTTACTACATAGGCGTTCACTCCGAGCTTGTAGCTAGATACCATGTCCTTCTCCTCGCGCGACGAGGTCAGCACCACCACAGGAATCAGTCTTAACCTTTCGTCTGACTTAACCTGTTTCAGCACCTCTAGCCCATCGACCTTCGGTAATTTGAGATCGAGTAGCAGGACAGCAGGATTGCTATTCTCACGTTTCGCAAACTTAGCTCGGCAGTAAAGATAATCCAGGGCTTCCTCGCCATCACGAGCGACGATAACCTCGTTTGCAAGGTTATATTCTTCCAGGGCGGTAAGGGTCAGCTCCACGTCTTTGGGGTCGTCTTCCACCATTAAGATGCGTTCCATAAATCGGAGATCCTTTCTACTTTGAAAGTGAGAAATAGAAAGCTGCGCCCTTATCCACCAAACCCTCGGCCCAGACCCTGCCTCCATGTCGATGAACAATACGCTTGACGGTCGCCAGCCCGATGCCCGTACCTTCGAACTCCTCCGACGGGTGAAGGCGCTGGAACACCCCGAACAGTTTGTTCAAATACTTCATATCAAATCCGACTCCATTGTCCCGAACAAAGACCACCAGTTCATCCCGTTCCTGGGCCATACACCCTATGTGAATCTCAGCCTGTTCCCGCGGGCGTGTGAATTTTACAGCGTTCGAAATCAAATTGACGAGGGCAAGCCGGAGCATGGAACGGTCTCCATGCCAGGTCGGCAATCCGTCAACCTTCCAGACTATATTGCGGCCGTTTGTGTCTGCCTCAACTTCGGTGACCACTTCCTTTACCAGCTGTTCCAAGCTGACCATGGTTTTGTGGGTTTCAGCGCGGCCTATTCGGGAAAACGCTAGAAGGTCGTCGATCAGGTCTCCCATCCGCTTTACGGATTCCAGTATCATCCTCATGTATCGTCGGCCGGTCTCATCTTGAAGGATTGAAGACGCCTTCTTTTGGAGTAGTTCTGAATAACCCGACATATGGCGAAGCGGCGCACGTAAGTCATGTGAGACGGAATAGGCAAAGGCCTCTAATTCCTTGTTCATGGCTTCAAGCTCGGTGGACCGGCGCGCAAGTTCCTTGTTGAGGCTGCGAATTTCCTGCTCCCGGCGCTTGCGCTCCGTGATGTCATTGTTCGTTTCCAGGACAGCAGCGGGCCTCCCCAGTTCGTCTTGCCGCAACGACCATCGGCTGGCTACGATTACTTGGGTTCGGTCAGCCCTGGTGTTCTCGAGCTCGCCTTCCCAACGCCCGGAGCGCAGCAACTCCGCTCGAATCTCCTCGATCGGCGCTGGAAAGATCGATTGCAAAAGCTGGTGGGCGTTCTTGCCTATCGCTTCTTCCGACGTCCACCCGTATAACTCCTGCGCTCCCCGATTCCAGTACGTGATGACATCACCCATATCGCGTACAAAAATCGTGTCATGGGTGAGATTCAGCAAACTGGCCTGCTGGATTCTTTCCGCCACTTCGATTTCGAGTTTCTCGCCAGCCCGGCGGAGCTCTTGCTCGACTCGGCGCCGCGCAGCACTGAACCAGCTGACTAGCAACGCTAGCGAGGTGAAGAAGATGAAGTATGGCAGGTCATAAACCGTGAAATGGAGCGAGTGAACAGGTTCTATAAAGAAGAAGTGAAAACTGAAGCAGGATGCCAGTAGGGCCAGCAGAGCGGGTCTAGTCCCTCCATACCAGCCGGCCACCGTGATGGCCAACAGGAAAGGCGATATGTTGCGGAGATGGAGGCGCTCCAAGAGAAGGGCCGTACCCAGGGCGAGGGAGACGGAAAGCACTGCAATGCCATACCGTTGAATCGTAGAGAGGGGCCTCGTCAATCCGGGCTTCCGCTGCAACATGGCCAGCCTCGTGTCCATACTCTATGGCATTTCGCGGCCCCCAAGTATAACGCGTTCCCTTCCCAAAGCCTCGCTCCACACAATCTTGGCAAGGACGGAAGCACTGGCAAGCAAGATAGCTCCTGGCTAGTGGGTTTTCGTTTAAGTGCTTGCCGGTTACGACTTTGCGCCGGTATGTGAGCCTACTGATTTTGGGACATCTGCGTCGGCTTGAGTGCCGCGGCTCCAAATTTCACACTGAACCGTTTGCACCATATGGACACCACGCGATACTTCGCCAGGTCCAAATCGCTGGCAAGCGCGTAGTCCCCGATAACTCCCTTGATCACTCCCAAATCAACGAATCCGGCTTTTTCCACGGTTGCCGCGTCCTTCGCATCGTCGGATGGCGCCGAATGGCGACTCACTCCGGCAAGGGGTAAAAGACAGCACGATAAGCCGACTGTATTCTTGAGCGTCAAGTTGCCGCGTGTGTCGAGGATTTGGCCGGAGTGGAGTGCGGCTGAATTGCCGGTGGCGGAGACTGAATAGCGTCCTTCAGCAGCTGAGTTCCTCGCTCGAACAGCGTTTCTTTTGAGAGTCTGCCTGCGTCCACATCGGCGAGTATCGCTCGCTGTGCCTTGTATTCGCGATTTTCAATCCCGGCTTTGCTCTGCAGCATGCGCCACGCCTTTCGACGTTCCACGCAGAACAAAACGAGCTGCCGCGAGATCGCCCTATACTCGATATCTCCGTTCGATCCTTGGATCTTGATGTAGACACCAAAGTCGGGGACATAAGCTCGATGATCGGGGTTCAAATAGCGGCGATAGACCACGTCCTGTTGTGTAATGGAAACCAGCATATTTTCCAAATGGATCAGCTTGGCTGCGTCACTCTCCTTAATCTTCTTGAGGTGGTTGCGGAAGCGAGCCTCGGTCGCGCACCAGTGCGCCACAGTGAATCGGTATGGTTCGCCGCTAGCCTTGAATTTGGTCTCATACCAATCCAGTTCAAGTGACGGATTGCCCTTGAGATCAAGGGTCTCGTGATAGGTCTCGCCGAGGCGTGGATTGAACACAAATTCGGGAGCGCCTCGCGAGTCGCGAACGCGCTGGGCCTGTGTAAGGGACATGTCGTCGCCAACGCCATGTTCCGGCTGGCAGGTCGTGAAACATTGCAGAAAAGCGGTGCCGCGATATTCGAGGCTATCTAGTATGGCCCGGTAAAGTTTGGGCGGATTCGCAATGGAAACCTGAGCAACGAAGGGAGAACCGTGTCCAGCAAGGAACGTTTCAGCCACGGTCTTCTTTTCGACGCTCTTCCCTTGCGTGGCCTCGCCGAAAACATTCATGTCAGTACCGCCGAGCATCGGAGTGGAGTCTGAGTTTTGCCCGCCGGTGTTGGAATAGACCTGCGTATCCAGCATAAGAGCTTTGACGTTGGGCCGATTCTGGAGGATGACCTTGGAGGTGTTTTGATAGCCGATATCGCCCATGCCGCCGTCGCCACCTACCGCCCAGACCTTGGGAAGCTCCAGAACTTCCTGATCGGTCATCAGCGCATCGCTGAAATGAGCGAATTCGTAGTACTCCCGTGGAGTAATGCCCCCTTTGTCGCGGTGAAGGAGAGCATCCGCGAGCCGCTCGGGAATTACCGAGCGCCGGCCATGGTCCACAATGAAACTCTCCCCCAAGAGCCAAGCGACAGTGATGCCATCTTGGAAGAGCGAATTCATCCAGGGATAAGGATGTGGGTTGTTGGGAGGAGTGGAACCGTAAACGGTGTTGCATCCGGTGTGCGCGGCCATGGCCATGACGCACATTCCGTTGGCCGCGCGACCGTCGACGGCTTGCAGTCCTTTGTGGTTGAAAGCCTCGGTCAGCATGACCTTCGCGAGCGCGTCGATGATCTCGTTATCGGAGATAGGTGCATGAACAGCAATGCGAGCCTTCGTGTCCTGGTCGTTTTCACCGCCCAGGCCCATCAGGAAGCCGGCCACGGCCTGCCGAAATAGATCGTGTTCTGCAGGATTGCGTTCCTTGAGAGCGGCGAGCTTCTGCACGCCCGATCTCTCGAGTTCGGCGGCTTTCGATTGCAAGCGGTCTGCCTTGGCGTGGTAGATCGGGCGCATATACGCCTCAGTGACGGCCGCAACTGCCCGCAAGATGCTTTTCTCCCCGCAGCCAGCGCAGGCGCCGTCTCCGGAGACCAGCGCGTCGTAGTTTCGCCGCACCATCAGCATATTGCGCAAAGTCGCCGTTTTGGAATCCTGCGGCCGCGCGTCGTTATAAAGCCCAAGGTATTTCTGCGGAGTGTCTGGGAGTAGATTGAGAAAGGCGCTACCGGTTTCATGCTCCGCGTTTACTGCCTCGGTTTCGGGCACCATCTTCAGCGCCGCATGATCACCGCAGGCTGTCACGCAGGCGGCGCAGCCCTTGCACAAATCGGAAACGAAGATGGAAAAGATGCCGCCGTCCCCGGAGTGTTTTCGCTCCGGCGTGGAAAAGATCGCATGCGTCTTCTGGAACGCCATCGGCACTTTGTCGAGGATGGCAAACAGCTGCTGCCTGGCCTCTTCACCAAATCCGTCGACTTCGTCCGTGACCTGGTGAAGAATCTGCGGGAGCGGTGTAAAGGAGCTCTTTGCGACCGCGTCGCGCATCCGTTCGCGTGTGCGCTTCTCGATCTCAGGCAGCGAACGCAACATTTTCCCCCGCTCGTGAGGATCCCTGACATATTGCGTGATGGCTGTGCGCAGGATCGTCTCCATTTCCTGCGAGCAGTTGGGCAAAGCGGTATCCGGGCAAACGGTGATGCACTCCATACACTGCGTGCAATTCTCTGGAATGAAGAGAGGAGTTTCGCGGCGAGCCACATATTTCGAGGCGGTGTCACCGCTGGCAGCGGCAATCACGCCCACCGAGGCATAGGCAGAAGACGGCTGATTGTATCCGAGGCCCGAGCGGAATTCGGCATTAAAGCTTGCGACCTGAGTAACCGGTGTGCGTTCGTGCTGCAAGGCCGGAACCGGAGTGGAACGGCACCCCGAGCGGCAGCCTTCACCGCCCTGATCGGAGACAAGTGGTAAGAGCGCTTCTCCACGAAGCGTGGATCGGTCTGGAACTCGGAGATCACCTACCTGAATTTCGCGGACTCGGTCGAAGCCCTGGATCATGACTTCCATATTGGAGTTGACGACAGCCTCTCCCAACCGGCCGAACTTCTTGACGTACTGCTTGTGGACGACGTCGTGAAACTGATCCTTGGTAATTCGGAAATCGGCAAGCAGAGACGAAACCGCAAAGAAGGCGCCAAGGAACGCGTTGCCCTGCATGCGCAGTTGCAGGTCGGCGCGGTCGGTTGCCTTTTGCGCAATCTGGAAGCCGGGAAGAGTGAATACCCGGATGTGCTTCTCCAGAATTTGATGGCGCGCCCACATTGGAAGCCGTTCCCACGCCTGTTCGCCTTGCTCCTCAGATTCCCAAACCAAACATCCCCCTTCGGACATGCCGTCGAGAGGATTGGTGTGTGTGAAAGCCTTGGGGTCGCAGCAAAGGACCACGGTGACGTGACGAAGATCGCAGTTGACACGAATGCGCTCTGGAGCTGCGACCATGAAATAGGCCGTAGGAGCGCCTTTCTTCTCTGAGCCGTATTTGGGGTTGGCACTAACGTGAATGATTTCGCGAGGATTGCCAAAATCGTCGACCAATTTGTCGCGCTCGTAGAGAAGGTCGTTGAGATCGCCAAGGATGGCTCCAAGATTTTTGCCCGTGGTGATCGCACCCCAACCACCGATGGAGTGGAAACGAACGGCGATCGCGCCCTCGGGAAGCAGCGAAGGAGCATCGCCGGACTTAACTTCGTAAGGGTGATCAACACCGAGAACAAAGAAGGAAGTTCCGTCCTCGGCGCGTTTGCCGTCTTTCCTCGAACGCTCGCCAATTGCAAATTCGTATGCACCTAGAATGTGTTCCGGTCGAAAATCGCGAGAACCCAAACCGTAGATGCCGGAGAAAAGACGAGGCATCTGATCGGCAGAAATGGGGGGCAGGCCATTGGCCATGGGGCGGCCGGGGAGCTGCATAGATTTGTTGAGAGCGGTACGGATGTCGCGCCCCATGGGATTGTCGCCAGCCATAGGCTCGTCCGTGCGTTCGAGGACGATGACATTCTTCTTTCCTTTGATGGCTTGAATCACAGCCGCATCGGGAAATGGACGGATGACATTCAAGTGTATTGAGCCGACCCTGGCATTTCTGCGCGTGCGGAGGTAATCCACTGCGGCTTCGATATTCTCTGCGGCCGAACCTAATGAAACAAAGACCGTATCGGCATCTCCGGTTTTGTATTGAGAAACCAAGCCGTAGTAACGCCCGGTGAGTCTGCCGAATTCCCTGTGTGCTTCTTCCAGGAAGGACAGGATCGGTTCGGTGAAGTGATTCCGGCGCGCGGCGACACCTTGCATGTAATGTTCCTGATTCTGGACCGGTCCCAGCAACACCGGATTTGTCAGGTCAATCATGCAAGGAACGCGGCGACGTTTGGGTCCGAAAAGGATCCGCTGGCTCTGGGTCGGACAATCGATGATGTCGTCGGGTGCGCCCAGAAACAGGCGAATGAGTTCCGCCTCGTGCATATAAAACGTCCGTTCCAAATGCGACGTGAGAAATCCATCCTGCACATTCATTCCCGGTGTCAGGCTTAGCTCAGTGACACGGCGTAATATCAGCGCTTGGTCGGCGGCTTGCTGCGCATCCTTTGCGAACAGGATGATCCAACCGGTGTCGAGCGCACCGTAAACGTCGTCATGGCCGCAGTGGACGTTGAGAGCATGCTTTGTCAACGCACGCGCCACTACCTCCAGAACCATCGTGGAACACTTGCCAGGGGCGTGATAGTACTGCTCAACCCCATAGACGATGCCCTGGCCGGATGTGAAGTTTACGACTCGCTTCCCACAGACGGAGTGAGCGATAGCACCGCCCTGAGCGGCGTGTTCCCCCTCAGCTTCCACGGCCAGGCTACTCCGCCCAAATACGTTTAAGCGCCCTTCGGCAAAGGATTGCTGGTAAAGTTCTCCTCCCTCAGTCGACGGGGTAATCGGGTAGAAGACTCCGGCGTCGGCAATACGTGCTTCGGTGTGATACGAGACGAGTTGATTGCCATTCGCGGTGATCCGTATCCCTGGATAGGGAGGTGCAGACGTCATGGAGCCCTCTGTTGAAGGACACGGGCCCCACCCGGGCGGAGAGACGTGCCCCGTAGGTAACTGTTATTCTAGTCCCGGGGTCGCGCGCCTGCAAACGTAATCGGATGAACGAGAGGAATAGATAAGGTCAACTCTCTAAATCCGGGAAGACCACGAGCAGAAGAGAACGACCGGCCTGGAAATTCTACGCGGCAGGTTTCTAGAGGATCCAATGGGGTGATTCAAGCCCCTAGGGATTTCCCCAGTTGTAGAGATGTTCTTCGCAAAAATAGGATAAAGCCAGAGAGTTGTTTCTGAAGGAAAGTGGCGGCGAACCGCTAATGCAGGACCGGTTCGCCGTTAAGCTCTTCACCGCAGTGAAAGCCATGGGGGTCCACACGGCACTAGATACCAACGGGCTGCTGGGCAGCCGTCTGTCGCAGGAAGAACTCCAGCACGTTGACTTGGTGCTGTTGGATATCAAGTCATGGGATGCACAGCGCCATAAACAGATCACCGGTCAGCCCATCGGGCCCGTGTTGGAGTTCGCGAAGCGGCTGGCCGCGAGTAAAAGACCCGTTTGGCTGCGTTACGTACTCGTGCCGGGTCTCACAGATAAAATTGAGGACATTCCCAGCTTGCTAAGTTTGCGAGCGGCTTGGGTAACGTGGAGCGAGTCGACGTCTAACCGTTTCATCAGATGGGCCGATTCAAATGGAAGGAACTGAAACTCAACTACAGACTCGACGGCATCCAGCCTCCAAGCCGCGAAGTGGTTGACAGGACATGTGCAGAGTTTCGAGCGGCTGGACTTAGGGCTTATTGATCGCGGATGAGCAAGCTTTATTCTGTTCGATAAGGTTGACGTCGCGAAGCGCGCGGGGACAACGTCCGGAACCTATCGTCCAAGGAATTTGTCAATCTTCTGAAGCTCCGCCACAGAAAACTGCGGATTGTCCAGTGCCGCTACGTTTTGTTCCACTTGCTCGACGCGGCTTGCGCCAATCAGGGCGCTCGTCATGCGCGAATCACGCAAAAGCCAGGCGAGAGCCATTTGAGCGACGGCCTGGCCTCGCTCGCGCGCTACCTCTGCGAGCGCTTGAACCTGGGCAAGTCGAGAGCTGCTGATGTCCCCTTTTTTCAGAAAACCGTGGGGCTTGCTTGCCCGGGAACCGGCGGGGATCCCGTGCAGATAGCGATCCGTGAGCAGACCTTGGGCCAGCGGACAGAAAGCGATGCAACCTATACCTTCCTTTCCCAGCACATCGAGCAAGCCTGTTTCGATGCTTCTATCAAACATGGAGTACTTGGGCTGGTGAATAAGACACGGCGTGCCAAGGTTCCGGAGAATGCTTGCCGCAGTTTTCGTTTGCTCGGGATCGTAGCTAGAGATTCCAGCGTAAAGAGCCCTACCGGAGCGGACGGCGTGATCCAGGGCAGACATAGTCTCTTCCACTGGAGTCTGTGGATCGGGCCGATGTGAATAGAAAATGTCCACATAATCGATCCGCATGCGCTTGAGGCTCTGATCCAGGCTGGAGAGAAGATACTTGCGTGAGCCCCAATTGCCATACGGCCCAGGCCACATGTCCCAACCGGCCTTGGTGCTAATGACGAGTTCGTCGCGGTGCGCCGCAAAATCCGCGTGCATAAGGCGACCTAAATTTTCCTCCGCGGAACCGGGAGGAGGGCCGTAATTATTCGCCAGGTCAAAGTGTGTAATGCCAAGGTCGAAGGCACGCCGCACTATTGCTTGGGCGTTTTCGAACGAATCCACGCCGCCAAAATTGTGCCACAGGCCAAGGGAGATGGCAGGCAACAGCAAGCCACTGCGTCCGCAGCGGCGATATTGCATCTTGTCGTAACGCGAACTGGCAGGCGTATAGTTCAAAACAGAATCCTTTGCCAAATTGTATGCAGGACAAGAGGCGCAGCGCACACAATCGCGGCGGCCGGGACTAGCGCAGCGTCGCTTTGACGGCGACCGTCTTCGTTCCCGGCGGCGGCAGCGGCACAAGGTTGCCGTGCACTGGTTTTCCGTCAACTTCGAGCGACACCTGGTTCCCGCAGCCTGCGCGCTGAACCTCAATCTTATAAATCGCACTGCGGAATTTGCGGGTGGCCTTGAATCCGCTCCAACCTTCAGGAATGACGGGAGCAATACGTAGTCCGTCGAAGTCTGTGCGAATGCCAAGTATCCATTGCGTGATGGCAAAGTAATTCCAGGCCGCTGTGCCGGTGAGCCAGGAGTTCTTGGCCTCGCCGTGAGTG
>Ga0187780_10000819_pt1 | contig 23133 bp, 21 predicted proteins | sample 1015_Q2_SP10_20__FD_132429 | JGI IMG/M metagenome (GOLD analysis project Ga0187780, IMG submission 132429) | Tropical peat soil microbial communities from peatlands in Department of Meta, Colombia - 1015_Q2_SP10_20_MG | ecosystem: Environmental > Terrestrial > Soil > Wetlands > Peat | place... | reverse complement strand
GGACGCATTGAACGCAATCGTGATCGTTTGGTTAGCTTGTATGAACAAGGCTATGAAGACGCAAAAAAACAAATAGAAGCACTTCAAGAATTTCTTCAAATAGAAAAATCGACTTGCTGAAGTCGATTTTTTGTTTTGACTCTGTTTTATTTCGTCCGCAAAGTGGCGGATTCGCATGAATATCAATAATATTGGTTAACAGAGTCCATTTTTAATTTACCTTTTAATCATCATCATCTTTGTTTTCAGATTTTTTATTATCTTCTCGTTGATTATGTTGTTGTGCAAACGTGAAATCAAAATCAAGAAATGGCTTCATACAACCAGTGCATCGTCTTCTAACTCTACAACAGCAGCAACATCTTCTCCGCCTACGACAACAGCACTTATGGCATCGGCAATCATCAAAGTCACAGTCTTTACGGTGGAAACGATCACAATCAAAGTCACAGTCACGATCGAAACGTCGATCATCTTCATCAAAGTCACAGTCACGATCAAAACGTCGATCATCTTCATCAAAGTCGCGGTCAAAATTTCTAAATTCTCTCCGACGCTCATTAGAAGATTTATTACGTGAAGAAGAGCTACGAACATTTGACCATTCATTACGAGAACTACGATTATTATTACAATTACACATTCAGGAACACCTCCTTGAATATCCTACATATTACTCATATTCGGCTAATGTGGATAAGGTACAGGCTACTGTCTGTCCTACCAAAATAAAAAAACGTTCCGCAATAAATTTTGCGAAACGTTAAGATTAAACTATTTATTATTTTAATGTGTAAAAAAGATCAAATTAATTAAGAAAAGAATAGCAAATACATAAATAATTGGTTTTACTTGTTTTGCTTTTCCTTTAACAATTTTAAGCAATGGATAAGAAATAAATCCAAGTGCAATACCAGTCGAAATGCTTGATGTAAGTGGCATTGTAATAAGAACCATAAAAGCAGGGAATGCTTCCTCGAATTGCTCCCACTCAATATGTCTTACGTTACCAATCATTAAACTTCCGACGATTATTAATGATGGACTAGTTATCGCTTCAACCCCTGAAATAGCATTTACTAATGGGCTAAAGAAAGCTGCGAATGCAAATAAAACGACAACTGTTAGAGCTGTTAAACCAGTACGTCCACCTGCTGCAACACCAGCTGTTGATTCGACGTATGCAGTAGTTGGTGATGTTCCAAACATTGAACCGATTGTAGTAGCTAGGGAATCTGAAATCATTGCTTTCCCCATACGAGCTTCTTGTTTATTTTTTAATAAACCAATTTGAGAAGCTACCCCTAAAAATGTACCTGTTGTATCAAAAATTGTAACAAGTAAAAATGAAAATACTACTGAGTATAAGCTATGACTAATTACATCTGAAAAAGCAGTAATTGGATTAGAGATGATCATTTTATCAGGTAGTGATGGAGCTGAAATAAAACCATTAAAGTGTAGTTGACCAGTAAAATAGGCGATAATTGCCGTAACTGCCATTCCTATAAACAGTGCGCCATTTACATTTAAAGCAAAGAGCACTATTGTAATTCCTAAACCAATTAATGTTAAGATAACATCTTGTGAATGAAGATCACCTAAACCTACTAAATTGTCCTTATTTGCAACAATGATATGTGATAGGCGTAAGCCTAGAAAAGCGATAAATAAGCCAATTCCAGAAGAAATAGCATATTTTAACGTGTCAGGAATTGCTTCAATTAGTTTCGTACGGAATGATGTTAATGATAAAAGCAAGAAAATAATACCCGTAACAAATACTGCTGAGAAACCTAATTGATAAGTAATTCCATGTGTTTTTGAGACAACAGAAAACGCAAAATACGCATTCAAACCCATTCCTGGTGCGATAGCAATTGGGTAATTTCCTAAAAATGCCATACAAAGTGTTCCAACAATAGTTGCAATAATTGTTGCAGTAAATGCTTGTTGGAAAGGTACACCAGCTGAAGATAAAATAATCGGGTTTACAATAATGATATAAGCCATTGTCAAAAACGTTGTTAACCCTGCTGTAACTTCAGTTTTTATTGTTGTGTTTGCTTTGTTTAATCCAAACATACTAAATCTCCTTGTAATTACGAATAATTTTACCAACAATTATTTATAATATTCGTTTTTAGGTGAAAAGACAAGTGTTTTAGTAATTCTTTTTTTGTTTTTTACAATAGTGTTTCCCAACTGTTGGAATGGGTATCCTAATGGATGTATTTTATAATTAGGAGGATTATGATGAGCCAAACTAACTATCCAACATCTTTTCCAGCTCAACATCAAGCAAATCAACCAGGAATAGAACATGAAATGAATCCAATTCCAGTAACAGATAATCCAAGTTATATTGGTGCGAATAAACTTAAAGGAAAGACTGCCATTATTACTGGTGGAGATAGTGGAATTGGAAAAGCAGTAGCCATTCTTTTTGCAAAAGAGGGAGCTAATGTTGTCATTGTTTATTTTAATGAAGATAAAGACGCGCTAGAAACTAAAAAGATGGTTGAATCATATGGTGGGAAATGTCTTTGCATAAAAGGAGATTTATCAAAAGAAGACTTTTGTCAGCAAATTGTACAACAAACAATGTCCACTTATAATGGTGTTAACATTTTGATTAATAATGCTGCCGTCCAATACCCGCAAAAAGGAATTGAAGATATTACAGCTGAACAATTACATAAAACTTTTGCGACAAATATTTTTTCAATGTTTTACTTATCAAAGGCTTGTTTATCTCATATGAAAGCTGGGGATGCCATCATTAATACGGCATCAATTACTGCATACAAAGGAAATGAACAATTAATTGACTATGCCTCAACAAAAGGGGCAATTGTTTCGTTTACTCGATCATTATCACTTAATTTAAGTACAAAAGGAATTCGCGTGAATGCAGTAGCTCCAGGACCAATCTGGACACCACTTATCCCATCAAGCTTTGATGCATTGCAAGTTGCTACGTTCGGAAAAACCACTTCAATGAAGCGTGCTGGACAGCCAGTAGAAGTTGCACCTGCCTACTTGTATTTAGCAAGTGAGGATTCTTCCTATGTATCAGGTCAGGTAATTCATGTTAACGGCGGAGAAATCATAAATGGATAAGAAAAAGGGCACTAAAAAAGTGCCCTTAATTTGTTAAGTTGTTTAGAACTTCCTAGGATCTTCATAGGTTTTTCCTGCGATCTTCCTAATGTCTTTCTAAGTCCTTCAGCGGTTTCGTATTTTACATAAAATATTTTGGTTGGAAAGTATGACAACAAGTATCCCCACTATTACCAGCAGTACTTGTAAGTTCACCATCTAAAACAGCATTTTCAAATGACTCATTATAGTCATTTGAATATTCGTGAGCATCTGATTGAACGATAATTGAACTTGCTTGGCAAAAGTTCCCTTGGCCCCAGTGTGTACAATTTGATACACTACAACGTATTTCTGGCATTGTATCCACTCCTTTAAAGATAGTTTTTACATCGTTTGCCCTTATCATTCATGGGACAAAATGACATATAAAATGCGATCCCTTAATAGGAATCGCAAATTGTTTAGATTTCCGAAGTAATAAATTCATCTTCAGAAATTACTTCATTTTTTGTGGCATGGTCTATATGTTGAAACATTGATTTTAATTTCTCATCTATAACTGATATATTTCTTTCATATTTAAAAGCGTGTAAAAAATGTTCTATTCGTTTTGAAAATACTTCATCTTTTGTATTCACCATTAAAGTTAGAAGTTTATCCCACTGACAACAATACGTATAATATAGCGCTAAATCGTAATCAGATTGATATTGCATGCTGTACCTCCTTTTAGGGGGTACTTTTATTGTATGTGAAATCAATTGAATTAGCCTTGAGAGAAATTAACAGTAGTTAAAAAGCATGGAAATCAACTGTTTGTCGCATTATTCCAGTTTAATTTCACATTGATTGCGATTTTACCGATAAATTTATCCCGCATTAACGGGCAATAAGACTCTACCTCAAGATTGAGAGAGAGGAGAAGTTGATAGGTGTGGGATAACTGCCCATAATAGCCCGATTGGTTCAATTAACCATCAGTGAAGACCCCCCACTAATGGAAGTTTCACTTTATTGAAAATGTCTATTAAAAAAAATTAACATAAAGAAAAGAATTCTTTAAATATTGGTTAAGATAGTGTTTAAATCGAACGATTATGATTAGTTGTATAGATTGAATAAGTATGTAAAAATAAATTAGTGAAATCATGTATACAAAGCAATATAGATATTCCTAAAAGGGACCGGGAGGGAAATTTATGAAAAAAGTCCTTGTTATAGAAGATGAAAAAGAGTTAGCAAAATTTATTCAATTAGAGTTAGAATACGAAGGCTATCAAGTAACTGTTGAGAATGATGGTAGAGATGGCTTAAATAAAGCTTTAGGGGAAGATTTTGACTTAATCTTACTTGATTTAATGTTACCAAGTCTTAGTGGAACAGAAATATGCAGAAGAGTAAGAATGAATAAAGACACCCCTATTATTATGATTACCGCAAGAGATACCGTTTTTGATCGGATTTCGGGCTTAGATAGTGGGGCAGATGATTATATTTCAAAACCATTTGTTATTGAAGAGCTTCTGGCGCATATGCGTGCAATTTTTAGACGGATAAGTAAGATCGAAAAGCAAAATCTTTTAGTTTATAAAGATTTGTCACTTGACCCAGCTGCACGAATTGTAAAAAAAGGTGACGAGATGATTGATTTAACGAAAAAAGAATTCGATATGTTATTTTTATTTATGAAAAATGTCAATCGTGTTTTAACGAGAGAGATGTTATTAGAAGCTGTTTGGGGCTATGATGCATCAGTTGAGACAAATGTAGTGGATGTGTATATTAGTTATTTACGTACAAAATTAGATGATAAAGAGAACAATTTATATATTAACACGGTCAGAGGAGCTGGATATGTGTTAAGAAAGTAAAGGTGTGCTAATAATGAAGTGGTTTAACAACCTTACAATTCGATGGAAAATGACCATCTTATCAGCATTGTTTATGTTTCTTATTTTTATTACATGTAACATTATACAATTAGTTTTAATAAAGACAGTTACATCTAATCAACAACAAGATACATTAGAAAAAAAGGCACAAATGATGACTACGTATATCGAACAGTCATATGAAAAGTATTCTAATGAGAAAAAAGCATTTGCTGACGCGGAACAATATTATAAAAGTATCATTCAGCCTAATGAAAAGATAAAAATCGTTGATGGAAATGGGAATGACATCCTTACCATTTCGAAAGATTTACAAAATGAATTGCATTTTAATTCCTACAAAGAGGGATTCTATAAAACAGTAATACGTGATGATGAAATCCTTGTATTAAATACGCCAGTTCAATTAGGAAATACTAACTTCATGCTTCAGTTTAGTATGAATATGGAACTTTTTTCACATTTGGAAGAACAAGTTTCTTTAGTATTACTTTTTGGAACGATTTTTTCATTAATTTTAAGTGGATTAAGCGGTATTTATTTATCGAAAAAAATGCTTATTCCATTAAAAGATATGAATCAAACGATGACAAAAATTAAAAATAATGAATTACAAGAACGTGTGACAATTTATGATACAAAAGATGAATTCTCCGAGCTTGGTGAAATTTTCAATAACATGATGGATGAATTGGAATTATCGATTCGGATACAGCAACGGTTTGTTGAAGATGCATCTCATGAATTAAAAACACCTCTTTCAATTATTCATGGCCACTTATCACTTATAAAAAGATGGGGTAAGGATAACAAAGAAGTACTAGAAAACTCAATTGATTCTTGTTTAAATGAAACAAATCGTATGATTGTTTTAACAAAAGAATTACTACAGTTGTCAAAAATGGAAAAATCGAAGGAAGAGACCACAGTCACCACAGTCATAAAGCAAACCAATATAATGGAGGCATTAAAAGAAGTCATAACGAACTATCGTCTTCTTTATAGCGACGTCATAATTTCTCTTGATGACCTAGGACAGAAAGAGTACAAAGTTTTAATATCAAAAGAGCATTTTATTCAAATATTAATTATCATTTTAGATAACGCCATAAAATATAGCGCTGAAAATAAAAAAATTCAATTGTCTGTAACAAAAATAGATTCCTACTTAAAAATTAAAATTCGTGATAATGGCATCGGAATTCAAGAAGAAGACTTACCACATATTTTTGATCGTTTCTATCGAGTAGATAAAGCAAGAAGCAGAGAAAAAGGTGGTAATGGCTTAGGTTTATCAATTGCAAAAGAATTGGTCGAGAAATATGATGGAAATCTAACCATTCATAGTGTGTATGGAAAAGGAACAACTGTTGAAATTGATCTTCCACTTTTGGCGCAGAATCAATAGAGGAATCATTAAGAAGAGTGTAGAAACTAAAAAAAGTCTCTACACTCTTTTCATTACTAGTTTTTTGAAGCTTGAAATTCGGCCATTTCTTCTTTTGATGGACCGTAAACTCCCGGAACTTTTAAGCCTGCTTGCCTCATAAGTACAGTCATTTGGCCACGATGGTGAGTTTGATGCTGGATTAAAAACGTTAGGAATTGACCTTTTGAAATGTTAAAACCGAAAAAGTCCACTTCAGTGTTTAATTCACTATCAGTCCACTGCGTTTGAAGTGCCTCTACGAAAGCATCACTTGTTTTACGATAGCTTTCCGCAATAAATTGAGCTGATGTAGGCACAGGAGAGTTTGGTGCTGTTGCCTCAAAGTTTAAGTTTGCCATTGGACAAAGGCCTGTAATTGCAGTTGTTATATGCCATGCAAGTTTACCTAATGTCCAATTTTCAGTAACAACTTCCTGTTTTAATGATTCATCAGTTAGTTGATTAAATACTTTCTGTGTTAATTTTGATTCATGCTCCCACATCTTTAAAAAGCCTTCAATTGTTTGGAACATATTAACCCTCCTAAAGTTTTATGTATAACCAATTCTCTAAAACAATGGAAATTCCTCTAACAAAAACAGAATTACAATTAATCTTATAATTGATTGTTTCATTTTATTCGCTTTTTATTTTAAACGAGTGTCATACATAAGTTGAATTTGAACACCATAAGGATCTTGAACTATGCCATAAGCTTTGCTGAACACATTCTTAGAAAGAGGGACAATAATTTGAACTCTTTCATCACTTGTTAAATTAGTATAAAAGCCTTGTATTTCTTCTAAGTTTGCACTTTGAATACAAAGAGAAAAATTATTACCTATAGTGTAAATCTCACTAGGTTTCATTGTATTTTCAGCAATCATAAGTTTCGTTTTTCCAATTTGAAGTACCGAATGTGAAATATAATCTTTGTTTTCTTCTGTTAATACAAATGAACTATCACGCTTTGCCATATCTGAATATGTCACGAGTAATAACTCTTTAGCATTTAGATGTTTCTTATAAAAACTAATTGCCTCACTTGCTTTGCCATTCATAGATAAAAAGATTGCAATCTCTAATGTCATTGTAAAGACCTCCTATTATTTTTGTTGCTTTTAGAATACACTTAAAAGGTATCAAATCATGACACCCTTTAAGGAGTTTTTTATGAATAAATCTGAAAGATTAAATAATATGTTGCAATTCATTAATAATAAAAAGACTTTTAACCTTAAGGACTTGATGGAAAAGTATAACATATCTAGAAGTACAGCGATTAGAGACGTTCAATCATTAGAATTATTAGGAATGCCAATTTACGCTGAACAAGGTAGAAATGGGAAGTATTTGGTATTAGATAATCGTATATTATCTCCAATTATCTTTACTGTAGATGAAATGTATGCAATTTATTTTTCTATGTTGACTTTAAAAGGATATAAAGCAAAACCATTTGAATATGAAATAAGCAAGTTAGAGGATAAATTTAAACAAGTATTACCAAGTCAAGTGAAAAATAATATTGAGAAAATGAAGGAGTTAATAAGCCTTGAAATTACTAATCACAGTAATTTTAATCCTTATTTAAAAGATTTGATTCAAGGTATTATTGACGAAAAAATTTATCATGTAACCTATTTAAAAAATAAAGAAAAAATACAAATAACAGGTCAGTTTATTAAGATTAACTCTAAATTCGGGCAATGGTATTCAAAAATTTACAATGTTGATAAACAAAAAGTCCAAAATCTACGATGTGATAAAATCTTATCATTAGAATTGATTGAAGATAAGAATTCAATGAAATTAGAGTATTTATTATCACTTTTAGAGAATTATCACAAACAAGATAATGCTATTCAGTTCTCGGTAGTTGTAACAGATAGAGGAAAGGATTTATTTGATAAGGAACATTACCCATCAATGACAATTCAACAAACAGATGATAATTATACTGTATCGGGTTATTACAATTTGGACGAAGAAGATTTTATCTCAGATTATTTTTTACGTTATGGAAAGTCTATTGTTTCTATCAGTCCGTCCACATTAAAAACTACAATTCAAAATAAGTTGCATAAAATAATGATGCATTTAAATGAAATGAACTAACAGTAAGAGCCATTAGAAAAGGTGACATCTTAAGTGACATCACCTTTTTGTTCATCTTCTGGCTCAATGTGAATTAAAATTTGAGGCTTATAAAGTACTTTTTTTATGTCTGCTTCAATTTTATCGCATAGTCTATGAGCAATCCCAATGCTTATATTTGAAGGAACAATTAAATGAAAATCAACGTGTTCCTCTGCTCCAGAGCGGCGAGTTCGAAAATCATGGTACTCAATATATTGATCACGATAAGATTCGATGATCGTTCGAATTTTTTCTTCTTCCTCTTCTGACAGTCGTTCATCTAAAAGAGGGGAAAATGAAACCTTCCACATTTCAAGTGCTTCTTTCATAATATAGATTGCCAGAGCAATCCCAATAATAGGATCAAGTATTGTCCAGCCTGTAAATGTAACAAGTGCTAAACTGATTGCTACACCTAAAGAAGTAAAAACATCTGTTAGTAAATGAAATGCGTTTGATTGCATTGCAACAGATTTTGTTTCTTCTGCAATTTTTTTTACTCTTCTTGAGACTAAGAAATTTAATAAAGCTCCAATTAACATAATGATAATTCCTAAAAATGGCAACTGGATTGGTTCGGGATGAAGAATTTTTTGAATGCATTCATAAATAATCCAAATTCCTGCAACAAATATCAGAATTGTTTCAATGGTTCCTGAAACGTTTTCGACTTTTCCATGTCCATATGCATGCTTTTCATCTGCAGGCCGGTTTGCAATTTGGACAGAAAAGAAAGCGATCAAAGAAGCCATGAGGTCTAATGAAGAATGGATTGCTTCTGAAATGATAGCAACTGATCCAGTTACGATGCCAATGACTAATTTTAATATCACAATAAATGAATTACTGAAAACTGATAATGCAGCTGTTTTTGATGCTTTCATTTCTTAACCTCCATAATCAATTCAGTCATTAGCCTTGACATTTTTCAGGAAAAAAACACATTAGATTCGTTTAAAATTTACTGCCTCGGTGCCCAAATTATGATTGTAACTCCAATTAGACAAATAAATGCACCAATCCAATCATATAAATCAGGAGTTTTCCCATCGATCCACCATCCCCATAAGATGGATAATACAATAAAGACTCCACCATATGCAGCATACACTCTTCCAAAGCTAGGGAACTGTTGGAATGTAGGAATAATACCATAAATCACTAAAATAAAGGCTCCAAAAATTCCATACCAAACAGACAGGGATTCCCTTAACCATAACCAAATTAAGTAACCTCCGCCAATTTCGGCAAGGCCAGCTAAAATAAATAAGAATACTGCTTTCATATAAAATCTCCTTATTAGATGCATGAAAAATCCACCCATTTTTATGAGTGGATATACTTTATCTTATTTTAACACGTAAAACACGCATTGCATTAAGTACTGCTAATACAGTCACACCAACGTCTGAAATGACAGCTTCCCACATCGTAGCAATCCCAAACAAACCTAGCAATAAGAAGAAACCTTTTACAAAAAGTGCAAAAAAGATATTTTGCCAAACAATTCGTCTAGTACTTTTTGCAATCTTAATGGCATCCACAATTTTTGAAGGTTCATCGGTCATAATCACAATATCAGCAGCTTCGATAGCTGCATCAGAACCTAAACCACCCATCGCAATACCAACATCAGCTCTTGCAAGTACAGGTGCGTCATTCATGCCGTCGCCGACAAATGCAATTTTAGCATGATTAGCATTCTGCTTTTCAATCTCTTCAAATTTTTCTACCTTTTGATGTGGAAGCAATTCAGCATAAGTCTCATCTAATTGAAGCTTATTGGCAATTGAAACTGCTACGTTATTTGCATCACCTGTTAACATAACAGTTTTCCGAATACCTAATTGTTTTAATGACTTAATTGCATTTTGTGAATCAATTTTTACTTCATCCGCAATAACCAGGTATCCTAAATAGTTACTATCTTTTGCAATGTGTACAACAGTTCCTATGTCAGGTGAAGAAGAAAATGAGATATTGAATTTGTTCATCAGCTTTTCGTTACCAGCTAACACATGTTCAGAATTTATTTTTACTGATATGCCGTGCCCTGCAATTTCTTCATACTCATTTAGGATGTTTTCATCTATTATTTCATCAAATTGTTTTACAATTGATTGAGCAATCGGATGATTTGATAATTTCTCAGCATAAGCAGCGGTTTTTAGTAACTCTTCTTCTGAAAAGTTAGCAGAAGGTTGTATTGAAACGACACTAAATTCACCTTTTGTTAATGTACCTGTTTTATCAAATACAATTGTTTGAAGATCATTTAATGCTTCTAGATAATTACTTCCTTTTACAAGAATACCATTACGTGATGCTGCGCCAATTCCCCCAAAGAAGCCAAGTGGAATCGATACAACAAGTGCACAGGGACAAGAAATGACTAGAAAAATAAGTGCACGATAGATCCACTCATGAAAAGTTGCTCCAGATAAAAGTAATGGAGGGATAATGGCCACAAGTAGAGCACTGATAACGACAATCGGCGTATAAATACGAGCGAACTTTGTAATAAAGTTTTCTGTATTTGCTTTCCGATTACTTGCACTTTGAACCAACTCTATGATTTTTGAAACAGTTGATTCATTGTATCGTTTTGTAACTTTTATCTCAATAACACCTTGCTTGTTAATCATTCCACTTAAAATTTCATCGCCTACATTTACTTCACGTGGTAAAGATTCTCCAGTAAGTGCTGATGTATCAAGGGAGGAATTTCCAGCTATTAATATGCCATCCAATGGAACCCTCTCACCAGGTTTGACAAGAATAATATCGCCAATGGATACCTCTTCAGGCTGAACTTGTTTCGCTTGACCATCAACTTTTACATTTGCAAATTCAGGTCGAATGTCCATTAAATCAGTGATAGATTTACGAGATTTATTAACTGCAATACTTTGGAAAAGCTCTCCTAATTGATAAAACAGCATAACAGAAACGGCTTCTGGATATTGACCAATTAGAAATGCGCCAACTGTCGCTAGAGCCATAAGAAAGTTTTCATCAAAAACTTGACCTCTAAAAATATTTCGAATCGCTTTCGTCACGACTTCATATCCAGCAATCAAGTAGGCAATAATAAATAAGCCAATCGTAATACTTTCACCAAAAGATCCAAATATAGAAAGCAGAAGCAACAGTCCACTTGCAGCTAATTGAAAAACAATTTTCTTCGTTTCATTCTGTTGATGAGCATGAGAATGGTCATGATCATTAGGTTTATTTTTATCAATGATGTGAATTTTCGGCTCAAGTTTTTTCACGGTTTGACTAGCGTTTTCTATAACTGATTCTTCGTTTTTAGAATCAGTTGTAAGCGTCATTGTTTTTGTCGCGAAATTTACTGAACATGTAGAAATACCATCTACTCGTTTTACTCCGTTTTCGATTTTCATTGCGCAATTTGAGCAATCTAATCCTTCAAGTAAAAATTCACGTTTTACTTGGCTTTGTGATTGAGCTCCCATAACTCTTCCCCCATTCAGAACCTATTCAATTACATGCTCAAATGCTTGGTTAAAGATCTGCATAACATGATCATCTGCAATCGAGTAATAAACAACTTTTCCATCTTTACGATTTTTGACTAATTTTGCTTGTTTTAAGACACGTAGCTGGTGAGAAATAGAAGACTGTGTCATACCAAGTAAATAAGCTAAATCACACACACACATTTCAGATTGAACCAATGCTTGAAGGATGCGTGTTCTCGTTTTATCCCCTAATACTTTGAAAAGATCAGCTACATTAGCAAGTACTTCTTCATCAGGCATTTGTTGTTTCACATGCTTTATGACATGTTCATGAATAACAGTTTGTGTGCACTGTTCATCACACACGTCATTTAGTTGTTTTTTATCTTTAATCATCGTCTGCATCCTTTCTGATAAGAACGTATGAACAAGTATTCATATATTAATTGTTGCTATTATTATATGCGCAATCATTCATATGTGTCAAAAAAAGTGAAATATTTCTCTCTTCATGTTTTTAACAACCATTTCATAAACTAATATACTAGAGGAAAGGGAGGGGAGATTTATGAGAGATAGTGAACATATACAACTAGAATATGCGATTGAAGAAATTACGGAGATTGCGAAAGGATTTGGTTTAGATTACTTTCCAATGAGGTATGAAATTTGTCCAGCCGATATCATTTATACATTCGGAGCTTACGGCATGCCAACGCGTTTCTCCCATTGGAGTTTTGGAAAGCAATTTTATAAAATGAAGATTCATTATGATCTAGGGTTAAGTAAAATTTACGAGCTAGTAATTAACTCAAACCCATGTTATGCATTCTTGCTTGATACAAATTCACTCGTACAAAATAAGTTAATTGTAGCGCACGTACTTGCACATTGTGACTTCTTCAAAAATAATGTACGCTTCTCAAACACAAAACGAGATATGGTTGAAAGTATGGCAGCTACGGCTGAACGAATAAAAGAATATGAACATATATACGGAAAACAAGAGGTAGAAACATTTTTAGATGCAGTACTCTCGATACAAGAACACATCGATCCATCATTAGTCCGTCCAAAATTAGCATACGAATATGAAAAAGAAACACCTTCTAAAACACAAAAACCAATGTCTCCATACGATGATCTTTGGAACATTGACCAAACTAAACAATCCACTAAAGAAAACAATGTTATTCCAATCAAAAAAAGACAATTCCCACCACAACCAGAAAAAGATATTTTATTATTTATCGAAGAATATTCAAGAGAGCTAGAAGAATGGCAACGGGATATTTTGACCATGCTTCGCGAGGAAATGCTTTATTTCTGGCCACAACTTGAAACGAAAATTATGAACGAAGGCTGGGCAAGTTACTGGCACATCCGCATCATGCGTGAACTCAACCTTAGCTCAAGCGAAGCAATCGAATACGCCAAACTAAACGCAGGAGTCGTCCAACCATCCAAAACAAGCATAAACCCATACTACCTAGGACTACGAATGTTTGAAGACATCGAAGAACGCTACAACAATCCAAATGAAGAAATGAAGAAAATCGGTGTCAAACCAGGCTCGGGAAGAGAAAAAATGTTCGAGGTAAGAGAATTAGAATCTGATAGTTCATTCCTACGAAATTACCTAACAAAAGATCTTGTGATGAGAGAAGATATGTATCTCTTCCAACGTCAAGGTAAGGAATACAAGGTGATTGATAAAGGCTGGGAAGCAGTACGTGATCAGTTGATTGTGAGTCGAGTAAATGGGGGATTTCCTTATATTGTTGTTCAGGATGGAGATTATTTGAAAAACGGTGAGCTTTATTTAAAGCATTCATATGAAACGATGGAGCTGGATGTTAAATATGTAGAGAAGGTAATGCCATATATCCATCAGCTGTGGGGTAGAGGGGTTCATCTTGAGACACAGATTGAGAGTAAAGCTGTTTTGTTTACTTATGATGGGAAGAATATTCATCGGAAGTATATTTGAGCCACCTAGAGATAGGTGGTTTTTTTGTGTGGGGAGTCATATACCATGGTTTATTTGTGTATATGCATTTCTTTGTTTCGAATAAAATGATCAATAAAAATGAATCTAGTACAAATATGGTATAGTCTTGAAAAATTGATACCATATTTGCACTAAATCAGGATGTAAATGTAAATCAATCTTTTATAGTAAAAGTTTATAAATTTTCCTAGGGCGACCTTTTGTACTTGGATTTTCCTCAGCGATAACTTGAGCAAGTCCATTTACCTCTAACTCACTTAATATGCGTCTGGCACTGCGTGGTGTAATTTGCATATATTGTGCTAGATCATTAGCACTCATTTCTTCATTTAGCCGTTTTTTTATAATCGATTTCAGTTTATGAAGCGTAGTTGCACTGAGAGAGGTTTTTTCTCTAATAGAATTTATTTCTTCAGATATGTAAGAAAAAGTAAGTTGTTCTTCTTGACCAAGTGGGCCTGCAATTCTCTTATCATCAAAGCAAACTGCCCATGAACCTTTTCCCCATTTTCTACTCTGTAATAAAGCGTTCCATGCATTGATTTCAGCTTCATATGCTGAATGACCAATACCAATTCCACAAGTCTCCACTTCTTCATTCAATCCCCTAAATGGATCAATCTCTGCTATTTGTGTGAAGTCGTTGGTGATATCTTGCAAAAAACCTCTTGTTGAAAAAATCATATATCGACCTGGACCAATTGTAAGATAGGATCCTTGAATTTTATTTGAATATGAACGCAATTTATTCATAAATTCGAGTTCAATTTCATGAAGTTTGTGAGTTGTAAATGCTGTATTTGCCAAGCCTGCAAAAGCAGCATCATATTCAATAATTTGTACAGCAATTTGTGCTCGTTTAAAATGAAGCATTTCATACATTCTGCGAATTTCATTTACAGAAGATTCAACTGAAATCTCTGTCGGTAAGATTCGATAAGCAGGCACGCCAAGCTTTTTTAATTGTTCATGAATCGGATGACCTGTAACAGCCACTTTAGAATAGCCATTTTTATAGCATTGGTAGTGAAAGTCGATTAATTCCTGTAATTCTATCGTATCTGATTCAATATATTTTATCTTTGTTTTAATATCAGCTTCTTGTAAGACTCGTTCAATCTCATCACGCGAGCATGCATCGTAGCTTATTTCGTCAACGTTCACTTTATGTTCATGGGATATATATAGCAATAAGCTGTATATAGCAGAACCAATGAATGAAAGGTGGAAAATAGGGTCGGATAATTTCCCCCAATTTTGAACTATATTGTATGTAATTGGCCCAGTACATAGCCACATGGTTATATCATTTTTCCGTGGTAAAACACGTTTATCTAAATCCTCCTCGGTTATGCACTCTATTGGAATACAAGTTATGTTGTTGTATTTCTTCATATATTGTTGAACTACTTCAATGGAGTCACTTGGTCCAAGTAAACCTAGTAATATACTCAATATTCTTCGCTCCCTTCCTTTTATAGTTTAACAGAAATTGATTATTAGAATCTTATAAGAAATTTCGTGTTTTTCAGAAAATTATGGCATAATCTGAGAGGTATGCTATAATTAAGGGCAAGTCCTTAAATAGACCGGAAATAAAAAAGTAAAATTATTTATGGGGTATGTGAATTATTTAAGCAGATAAATAAGGGGGACAACTATGAAAAAGTTAGTATTGAGCAATGGAAAAGTTATAACGAGTGTTCGTTAGTGGTAAAAATCGAGAATAACAATAATGGTATTTTTGAAAGCGTTTTATCTGAGAATGCGTAAGTTGTATTCATTTCATTACACTTTATAGAGATACTGTGAATTTTATTAAAAATCATACAGTGGTGAAAGATATGGATTTTCGCGATCGATTATCAGAAATAATAGAAGCAAAGTGTCAAAAGCTTATTCATGTGAGTGATAAAATTTGGGGTTATGCAGAATTGAGGTTTTAAACCACTTCAATGGAATCACATGGTCCAAGTAACATAGTAATATACTGAATGTTCTTCGCTCCTTCTCTTATATAGTGTAACAGAAATTGGGTATTAGAATCTTTTTTAAACTAATATTTATTCATAATATTTTATATAAATACAAAAGGTATGTTATTATTAAGGACATAACCTAAAATAGTCCAAAAATCGAATTAAAGGTGAGCAAAACCTTTTATAGGATACATGAATGTTCTTTAAAAGATGATTATTAAGGGGGATAACCATGGAAAAAGTACAATTGAGCAAGGGAAAAAGTCATTTTATCTTTTCATTACTATTCTTAGGGTGGGTCGTTGATTCTTTGACGTTATTTGGTATGAATATTGCCATTATACCGATTGGTAAAGAATTACATTTATCTCAAACACAGAGTGGGATGGTAATTAGCAGCTTTTGGTTAAGTAGTGCGTGTATGACACTTTTTGCAGGGTGGTTCTCAGACAAGTTTGGCTCTAGAAAAGTGATTGTAATAGCAACATTCATGATCTCTCTCTTTTCATTGTTAACAGGTATGGTCGGGTCATTTGTTACAATTTTAGCGATACGCTTTATTCTTGGATTAGGTGATGGGGGATTGCCTACAGGTAGTAGTGTAGCAATTACAGAAATTTACAAAAGAAAAGTTCGCGCAAGAGCGAAGTCCATTTTACTTGCTGCTCAGTTAGGAGGATCGGTTCTCGCTTTATACTTTACTGGTTTAATCGCAGATACTTGGGGCTGGCGCACAATGTTTTATATTATTGGGGGCGTTGGTCTAGTTGTAACTCTATTATTAGCTAAATATTACAATCCTCCAAAAGTGGTAAAAACGATACAAGTTGATAATAACCTTCCTAAAATAACGATGAAAGACTTATACAAAAATAAAATGTTGTGGGTTCTTGTCATCATGTATTTTGGTTCAAGTATTGTACAATGGGGATTTTCGGCATGGATGCCGTCTTATTTAGAGAAAGCGCGTGGTTTAAATTTAACGGAATTAGGTTCTCTAGCAATGATTCCACAAGGATTTGGATTAGCATCTGCTATTTTAACAGGCTATTTAATTGATAAAAAGTTAGCAGGTAAAGAGAAGTTTATCGTTTTATTCGGCGCAATCCTGGCAGGTATTTGTTTACTTTTAATGTTTAATGCGTCTTCTATTCAAATGGTAATTGTCTATCAAAGTATTTTCTCTTTAGGATCATCAGCGCTTGGTATCACTATTTTATCAATACCGTTAAAATACGTTTCAGAAAATATTGTTGGGTCTTTTATGGGTACGATGTATTTTGTTGGTGGATTGGCAGGAATTATTGCTCCAACAGCGATGGGCACACTGATTGATGCGTTTGGTGGATCTTTTAAAGCTGCATTCATCTTCCTTATTGTAGCATTAGTTATAACGAGTGTTTGTTCGTTAGTGTTAAAAATTGAGAAAAATAATAATAGTATTTTTCAAAGCGCTCCATCTAAGGATGCGTAAGTTGCATCCATTTCATTACGCTTTATAAAGACACTGTGAATTTTATTAAAGATCATACAGAGGTGAAAGATATGGATTTTCGCAATCGATTATCAGAAATAATAGAAGGAAAGCGTCAAAAACTTATTCAAGTGAGTGATAAAATTTGGGGTTATGCAGAACTAGGGTTTCAAGAGGATCAATCTGCACAATTATTATGCAAAACATTAGATGAAGAAGGATTTTCCGTTCAAAAAGGTGTGGGAAACATTGATACTGCGTTTATAGGTAGTTTTGGAAGCGGAAAACCTATTATAGCGTTTTTAGGAGAGTTTGACGCTCTTTCAGGGTTAAGTCAGTCAGGTGGAGTATCACAATATAATCCACTGGAAACGGGTGGAAATGGTCATGGTTGTGGGCATAATTTGCTCGGAACAGGTGCACTTGCAGCTGCAATTGCGCTTCGTTACTACATGGAGGAAAACAATATAGAAGGAACAGTTCGTTATTATGGTTGCCCTGGAGAAGAAATTGGCGGTGGGAAGACCTTTATGGTAAGAGAAGGATTGTTTGATGATGTAGATATGGCTTTAACATGGCATCCGGGAACACGTAATGGTGTAATGTCTATGGCTTCACTTGCATGTTACGAAGTATACTTTAAATTTACAGGGAAAAGTTCACATGCAGCTGCCACTCCACATTTAGGAAGAAGTGCATTGGATGCAGTTGAACTCATGAATGTTGGGGTGAACTATTTACGTGAACATATTATTCCAGAGGCAAGGGTTCACTATGCAGTGACGAATTCAGGCGGCTTTTCACCTAATGTGGTACAAGCAGAAGCGGAAACGTTATATTTTATACGGGCACCTCGTGTGTCACAAACAGAGGAAATTTACCAACGTGTTTGTGATATTGCAAGGGGGGCTGCATTAATGACAGGAACTGAAGTAGACATTGACTTTGCATCAGGTCTTTCTAATGTAATACCGAATACAACGTTAGAACAAATCATGCATGATAACTTCATTTCATTAGGAGTACCACAGCATAATGAAGAGGAATTACAATTTGCAAAAAATATTCGTGAAACACTCTCGGAACCTGATAAAAACCTAGAAGTGAAAATAAATAAAGAATTGGCAGGGAAAGAACTATCAGACCTTATAGACCCATTTGCACCTGCAAATGAAGTTCTGCCTGGTTCTACAGATGTTGGGGATGTAAGTTGGATAGTACCGACAGCACAATGTATGACTGTATGTGAACCACTTGGAACACCATTACATACTTGGCAGATCGTCGCAACTGGAACAACTTCTATTGCTCATAAAGGGATGCTTCATGCCGGAAAAGTGATGGCAGCTACAGCAATGGAAGCACTTAATAATCCGGATATTATTGAAAAAGCAAAAGCAGAGTTAGTTGAACGTCGTGACGGTGAGGGGTATGTTTCTCCACTTCCAGCAGAAGTAAAGAAATATACAGCACGTATTTATTAAGACATCTGTCCAAAATTTTATTGAAGTAACGTAACGGATGTGTTAATTGAGAAGGATATAGTGATTTTAAGAATGATTCAATTAAATAAATTAAGAGCTTGTTTTGATCAATCTTTTTCAAAACAAGCTCTTTTTTCTATCCTGGCTACTGTAATCATAAAACCTAATGAAAATAGGTCAACCAGAAAAATCTGGCTAACCTTATAATACGAAATGGCAGGATAGTTTAATCAGGTTGAGGAATAAATAGGCTAATTTTCCTTAGAAATTTTAAGGCTAATATTGATAAATTTAAATAAAAACCTAAGCGGTGTCTCCTTTATTATTTGAAAATTATTTCTATTAAGAATTGACTGATAGGTAATTAGTAATTAAACTTAAAATAATCTGCTTGGTCATTTTTAAGTGTGTTCGTTTATATAACTTGAAGGGAGATGGAAATATGACAGTAAATAAATAAGGGTAGCCATCTAAGTAAATATAAATAAACTATCTAATTTTGCATTACAAAATGGAGTGATAGTTTTAATAAATATTACATTCTATAGGATGGTTCACTTAATTCGTACAAGTTTAATTTATTTATCTAAAATAAAACCTTTAAACTGAAAGGAACATGGTGGTACATTTTATGGAACTAAAATTTAATCAATTTCTGAGAGAAGAATTAACAATATATGAAATACAAAAAGCAATGGAGGATGGGATAGTAACATCCAAAGAACTGGTCATTTATTTCCTTAATAGGATCGCTAAAATTGATCAATGTGGTCCTACCATTAACTCCATTCTTGAAATCAATCCAGATGCAATTTTTATTGCCGAAGGATTGGATAATGAAAGAAAGTTAAACGGTTCTAGAGGATCTCTACATGGAATACCAGTTTTATTAAAAGACAATATTGAAACAAATGATAAAATGCGTACAAGTGCGGGTGCTTTAGCATTAGAACATCACATTTGTAAAAAAGATGCTTTCTTGGTTGAAAAGCTTCGTGAAGCTGGTGGAGTTATACTTGGAAAAACAAATATGACTGAATGGGCTAACGGGATGTCACTAAATATGTGGGCTGGATATAGTTCAAGAGGCGGTCAAACACTGAATCCATATGGGCCAGGAGAATTCTTTGTTGGTGGATCGAGCTCAGGATCTGCTGTAGCTGTTGCTTCAAATTTTACAGTATTATCTGTTGGTACAGAAACGGATGCATCTATTCTTAGTCCAGCGATACAAAATTCAGTTGTTGGAATTAAGCCAACAGTTGGGTTAATTAGTCGTTCAGGAATTATTCCATTTACTTACACTCAAGATACTGCGGGGCCTTTTGCGAGAACGGTAACTGATGCAGCAGTATTATTAGGAGCATTAGTAGGTGTAGATAAAAATGATCCTGCTACTTACAAAAGTCAGGGCAATTTTTCAAAAGATTACACGAAATTCCTAGATGTTAATGGATTAAATTGTTCTAGAATTGGTGTGTTTAATCAGGGATCAAAAGATTATTACAATCATTCAGGAGAATATGATGAAAATCTATTTTTGGAAGTTCTAGATTCACTTCGAAGTGCGGGTGCAGAAGTAATCGAGGAGATTGAAATTCCATCATTTCATAATAATTGGAGTTTTGGAGTACCCATCTATGAAATGAAGCATTCTTTAGGAAATTACCTTTCTCAGTTACCACCAAATTTACCAGTTCACTCTGATACAGAATTAATTCAATTTAATAAAGATATTGAAGAGCGAGCTTTAAAATATGGTCAAAATATGTTGGAATACAGAGCGGGATTACCAAACAACATGCTAAAAAACCCAGAGTATTTGAATGCAAAAATAGAAGACTTGTATTTTTCTCAAGACCAAGGAATTGATTATGCTTTAAAAAAATATAATCTTGATGCAATTCTTTTCCCTTCTTATATTGGTTCTACAATTTGTGCAAAAGCTGGATATCCATCCATTGGCATTCCTGCAGGCTATATGGAAAATGGTAGACCCTTTGGTATTACTCTAGCTGGTACAGCATTTAGTGAAGGAAGTTTAATTAAGTTAGCTTATTCATTTGAGCAGGCTACAAAACATCGTAAACCACCCGTATGCAATGGGTTGAATATTCAATAAAATAGTATGAGGATTTGAGTAGAAAAGTTGCTGTGATACCAGATATTCATGGAAATATAAAAGCCTTTAAAGCTCGGAAGATTCGTTTTGTAGAAAGTGATTTAGAATAGAATATACTAAAATAGCATAAGGGCTGTCAAAACAGTCCCTTATGCCTATGTAACTTACAAGTGCGATGTTAACGGTATGAGTAGCCAGTGCTGCTCATTTTTTATTGTTAAAAGATTTATTCACTTTCAACATTTAATATCTATTTAGACGTACTAAAATTTTTAATTGTATAGTAGGTAAAATAGTAAAATTATATGGAATTACTGTCTTAACACAGTATTATTTAAGTTTTCTTTTATAGGAGAATATATTGAAGAAGAGGGGGGCTTTATCTATTTATACTTTAGTGGATAGTTATAAATATTTTTTAAGTTCAAATGATACTATGATCTTCAGATGATTTGAAGATTTAGGTAAATTTAGAAGCGTAAGTCCTACTTTCTTTCCACTTTATTGTCCTGGGTGGATTCTTTTATTGCCCCAATCACTGAAATGACAGAACCAATTGCTTGGATCCAACTACCTGTTGCTACCAATAATTCGAATTGTTGAACATTATTTTTTTTAAAATAGTCCTCATAATAATATCCACTCTTTTTTTGTTTATTTTTATTATCATTTTCATCTTTTCTAATATTTTCTAGTGCCTCTGTCCATCCTATTGCCTGTAATGAGTTTCCTATAATTTGTGTTATGCTTCCTACAATGTTTTCGGATTGGCCTGGGAAGGGAGGGAGATCAATTGCATCTCCAAAATTAACAGCTAAACCTAAAGCTTGTATCAAGTTCCCTGCAATGAATAATTTATAGGATGCTTCTTTTCTGATGTCAAAAACCAGTCCTGTAATGACAGTAAGATTCCCACTTGCCGTAATTTCTTTTCCAACTGATCTAAGGAAAGTCCCTTTTGCCTCCGCATCAATACCATTTCCTGTAGCCTGTAAAACGTTTCCCACTAGAGTTAAGTCATCACGCACGTTACTTTTTAAATAATTAGACGGCGTAGCACCAATTGCAGCTGTTATTGTTCCCACAGATACTATCACAGAACCTACTATTGCTTTAGATTCGCTTCCCATTTCAACCACCAACCTGCCACAAGCTTTAAGTATGTATAGGAAAGAACTTTTATCGTAGTATTATGAATTAAGGTCGGAATGTGTGCTTAATTATTAAAACTTACTTTCTTCATTGGAAAAAACCCCAAGTATTAAGGGGCTACGTTAATTGAAGATCATGGGTTGCCAATGGTTTCGTATTAAAGTAACGGGCAGGATCGTTGAATAAGAAATGCTAAGATATAAAATAATGGGTGGAGGTTAATTACTTTTGAATGATAGCAATAAAAGTGATATTGTGTGTTAGTGTGAAGATAGTTTGGGATTTGAACGATATCATCTTAAAGAAGGAAAGAGAATAAAAAATTGGAATGAAACTCTAACATCATCCGGATGAAGGAAGTGAGAAACAGATTATTTAGCTTACGATTTTGGCGGGCTTGTTTCTTTTAAGTTAGAAAATATATTAAAAGAGTTGGATAAAAATGAAATTCAATATCTGCCTGTGACAGTGGTGAATAAAGAAGATAACTCTTTATTAGAAGGATATACTGAAGTGAAACGATTTAAAAGGGAGGATGCCACTCCTTTTTTGTATTAAATGAAGATCATTCAATTATTACCAGTTAATATCATCAGCTTTGCAGTGGTCAGGTACACTGGCATTACCCATTGTATTCTTTCAATACATTTTTGTGAGTACGGATGTTTTTAATGTATATATTTACTTTAAAAATGTAATCTACTATTAAAATACAATTGGGTTTTCTTTTACATTGTAAGTATTAAGACCAATCTTCGAGAAAAAATATAAATGAAGAAATTATAAAGGAGATATCATAAAGTTGAACAAAAAATACTTAGATTTACTGGCTCATAAATATGATAGTGAAGAAAAAGTGGT
>Ga0187780_10000818_pt1 | contig 23143 bp, 24 predicted proteins | sample 1015_Q2_SP10_20__FD_132429 | JGI IMG/M metagenome (GOLD analysis project Ga0187780, IMG submission 132429) | Tropical peat soil microbial communities from peatlands in Department of Meta, Colombia - 1015_Q2_SP10_20_MG | ecosystem: Environmental > Terrestrial > Soil > Wetlands > Peat | place... | reverse complement strand
GGATGAGCGTGGGATCATTGATGCGGCACTTGCGCTGGAAAAACCCATAGCATTCGTCCCTAAGCAAGTCATCAACGATATCGGCGGACAGACCAGATCACGATCGGAGATGCTCGGTCTCGCTGGCGTTGCTGAACCATGCGCGCTGGCTCTATCAAACCTCAAAGAGCTGGTGCTTGCTAAGAAAGTGTACGAGGGTGTCACGCTTGCCGTCGCGAGGTAAACTTCAGGTGGTAGGCATTGGCCCGGGATCAGCTGATGATATTACGTTGCGTGCAGCAAATGCGATCGCGGCGTCGGACTACGTCATAGGCGTTGCGACGTACATCGACCAAATTGCGTTCCTTCTGCGAGACCAAAAAGTCATCAAAGGTGTAATGGGAGAGGAAGTGCAAAGAGCGGTGCGAGCGATCGAGCTTGCCTCTGAAGGCCACGCCGTCTGCATAGTCAGCGGCGGGGATCCCAACGTGTACGGTATGGGAAGTCTCATTTTGGAGATGCTCGCAACGCGAAACGAAGCAATCGATATCGAGATCATTCCGGGTGTCACAGCAGTAAACGCCATAGCAGCCGTGCTAGGAGCTCCTCTCTCAGGCGACCACGTGATTATAAGCTTAAGCGACTTGCTGGTCCCGTGGAGCAATATCGAAAAGCGATTAGAGCTCGCAGCACGGTCAGACTTTGTCATTGCGCTTTATAACCCACGGAGCAGAAAAAGGGCACGAAACCTATCACGCTGCATCGAACTACTTAAGAAGCACCGGCTGACGGCTCCGGTGGGCATCGTTAAGAACGGACGGAGGCCGGGTGAAAAAACGATTATCACGACAGTAGATGCACTTACAAATTATGAAAGCACGGTAGACATGCACACCACTATCATCGTAGGAAACCGTCAATCATTCATTTGGGAGGGCAAGATCATAACGCCAAGGGGGTACCGAACAAAGTATGAATACTAAACGCAAACCAACTAGCAGCAGTGCCATGGGCGCAGCCACCGCAGAAGCGCGGCGTATAGCTGATAAGTCACAGCAACTCGTGAGTAACATTATTACGGACGAGAGTCCTGAGGGTAAGATAAAGCAGCGCGTGGTGATGGCGACAGGCAATCCCCAGTTCGCTGAACTGCTCCGATTCTGCCACAGCCCGATTACGGCAGGGATCGCTGCGATAAGGACAGGTGCGAATCTCTACACCGACATCAACATGGTTCGCGTCGGCATAACCAAGGACATAACGCGTTTCGGTGGGAAGATCATCTGCGCGCTTGCAAAGCGTGAGCACGCTCCTGACGACAATCTCACAAGGGCTTCCGCGGGCCTGTTGAGGCTCGGAAAGCGGCTCACAGGCTCGATCGTTGTGATCGGCAACGCTCCTTCTGCGGCACTTACAGTGGCGAAAATGGTGCAGGATGGCATTCAACCCGCGCTGCTTATCGCGACGCCCGTGGGCTTTGTCAACGCCGCTGAGTCAAAAGAGCTGGTTCGAAGGCTCGAAATTCCGTCGATAACGAGCGTCGGTACGCAAGGAGGCACACCTGTGGCGGTGGCCGTGGTGAATGAGCTGGCATCGATGGCACTTCAATGAATCGGCCAAACAATGTGCAGCTTAATCGACCCGGTTACAGGCTTTGAGATCCCGCAGGAATGGCTCGCACGGTATGAGCTTCCGCTGTACGCGCTTAAACGGCGAACCGACAGCGGACTGTACGTTCCAACCGCTTCCGGGAAGTTGCTGAAACGAGGGCTTTCTACCGGGACGATTTCTGCGGCTGCCGCGAAAGCGGCTGTGCTGTCGATTGCAAAGCCAGTGACCCAAGTCGATATCCTCACACCGGTCGGAATTCGCGTAAAGATTCGCACCACTTCCGGCGATGGGTGCGCACGCGCACAGAAACCTAGGAGCGATCACACGCACGACATAACCGAGGGGATCATTTTTGAAGCTAAAGCTTCTAAGTCACATGAAACACGGCTATCTTGCGGAGAAGGAATCGGAATCGTCAGGAAACACGGTTTGCGAGTACCTTATGGGGCTCCGGCAATCAACCCTGAAGCGCGATGGTCGATCGAGCACGCCATCCGCGAGGCCGTGCACAGCGTGGGACTCAAAGGGGCGCTCGTAAAGCTCTCTGCCATTCACGGAGCTGCGACTGCCAAGAAGACGCTCAATCAAAAAGTGGGTATTTTCGGCGGGATTTCAGTTCTGGGTACGACCGGATTCGTAGAACCTTGGAATGACTGTCTCCTAGACTCAGCAGAGAACCTCGCAGAGACTGCCGATAAGGTCGCTTTGACGACAGGACGGACGGGATTGAGGTATGCAAAAATGTACTTTCCAGATCACACCGCGATTGTTGCCGGCAGCAATCTCGAAAGAGTGTTTCAAAAAATCAAGGGTAAAGAAACGATCGTAATCGGCCTGCCGGCACTCGTCCTCAAATGGGCTAATCCCGACATTTTGAGCGAAAGCGAAACCAAAGCCGACACCGTCCAAGAACTATTTGACAAGGACCCTCACGCAGCAGAGATCACGGCGGCGTTAACGGCTCTCAAGACGCGCACAAAGTCAAGAATCATCATCATAGATAGGTGCGGAAAGATAATCAGAGATGTCGGATGACAACCAACTCGGTTGTGCAACGAGTGAGAAGATGAGGCGAGCGTGAAAATTGTAGGCGTTGGTGCAGGGCCTGGGATGCTGACCCAGAAAGCGATCGAAGCTATCGAAAACGCTAAGCACGTCTACGGTTCAGCTCGAGCGCTTGCCCTGGCAAGACAGCACATTCGGGGGGATCCAATCGTTTTGGAAAACTACGACTTGCGCGTCGAAGATGATGCGTGTATTCTCTCCACGGGAGATCCCATGCTCTCGGGGTTGGGCAAGAGAGCGCCAAGCGGTGCTGAGGTTATTCCCGGAATATCATCATCGCAATTGGCTTGTGCACGGCTGAGAATCGACGCCACAGACATCGTCATGGTTACAACTCACGGCAGAGAGCCAGCTCAAGCGAAGAAAGTACTAAAGGAAGCTGCGCATTTCAATAGAGATCTCTTCGTGCTCGCTGATCCGAATTTCGACTTGGTCGATATTTGCGCGTATTGGACTAGGCTTGGCTGCGACGGCGAGGTCATTTTGCTCGAAGATCTCGGATACGAAACCGAAAAAGTGTCGTGTGGACGAATCGCGAACCCACCGAAACCGGAATCACCGCTTTTTTGTGCCGTTATTCGCGATCTTGCACGAAAAAAGTAAAAAAGGAGGTCCCCAACCTACCGCGCCGCTTGGGGTTGGGTGACTGATTATCCTTGGTCGTTGCTCTCAGCGTCTCGCAAACGACGGAATGATGTCCTTGCCGCAGATCCTTATGGCTTCCTCGACGTCAGGACCTGTCGGGCTGCCAACGACCACCTGCGTGACTCCTGTGTCGAGCAGCTCCTGGATCTTCTTGTTGCACGTATCCGCGTCGCCGGCTATCACGAAGGCATCGATCATGTTGTCGTCGACTAACGCTCCGACGTCACCCCACTTGCCTGCGGCGATGGCGTCAGCGATGGCCTTGCTCTTGCCGAGATCGATACCGTGTCGCTGGAGCACAGGCGGCGGAGAGCCCATCGTAATGAACCCAGCAACGATTTTGGCTGATTTGCGTGCCTTGGCTAAATCCGGTCCGACGGAAAACGCCGTATATGCACCTACGTCGAAGTCGCCCATCGACTTGCCGCTCTTTTCAACTCCTTCTTTGATATTCGGCATCGCTGCGACATAGTCTTTCGGATTAGAAGCGTTGATAAGTACCCCGTCAGCGACTTCGCCGGCAGTTTTAAGTGCGCCTGGACCTTGTGCGCCCATATAGAAAGGCACCTTGTCCTTCTGCGGGCCGGTAAAGTCCAGCTTTGCGCCTGTGACTTTTAACGTTTCTCCCTCAAAATCAACTCTGCCACCTGCGAGCAGCTTGTAAACGACTTCTTTGGCCTCTCTAATTGCACTCATCGGTTTCTTTATGTCCCAGTTCCCATTCCAAATGGCGGGAGCGGGGAATCCAAATCCCATGCGATCGAACGTGGCTTTATCGCCTGGACCCATTCCCAGGTTAACTCGCCCACCGGAGATCTCATCAACGGTGGCGATAGCGTTTGCGGTTAACAAGGGATTTCTCGTGAAAGGATTTGTGATGCCGGTGCCGGGTCTGATGGTCGACGTCTTCAGTGAGATAAGCGTGAGCATCGGGTATACGTTTCTGTTGTTGTAGTGGTCGGTAATCCACGCGAACTTAAAACCGTTGTCTTCTGCCAACTTTACCCTATCTGCACACTGATTAGGCGGCATATTCGGAACAAACTCTATACCAAATGTTACTTCCCTAGCCATTTTTTCACCAACTATGAACTCATTCGAGCTTTTATAACCCCTGCCTCGCCAAACAATTCTCAAGGGGTTATCTTCGAACTATTAATTTTTCCTCAATATTAATGTATCGGTATTAGAAACGGGGTGCTTTCAAAAAAAGAACCGAATTTTGCGTCTGGGCACGTACAGGTCTCCAAGCAGAACCTGATTTAAAGAGTGCGCATAGCTTGCCATAGCTTCCGAACCATATAACGTCGCAAGCGTACCGGTCCCGCCACGAGGTAGCCTATCACGCATGTCCTGCTAAAGGAAAAAGTCCACCATACGAAACTGCAGTTCATCTTTTTCGAAATAGTTCTAAAAAACGACTATACGCCAAATTCTGGTTGCGTGAATTGCAATAAACAACCCCCCCTTCGGACAGAGTCCTTTCACCTGTAGGAGGCAGTATGTACGCCGCACGCTGAACGTGTGTGCTGTCCGCTACTTGCGAAGAGATACAGTTGCTGCACGTGCCCCTGGATAAATTAAACAAAACTATAAGTAGCTCTTGCACTTCTGTACAACGAAATCAACTAAACTTGACAAATATCAAAAAAATTTGATCGAATGCCGCATCTGATGAGATTTCAGACCGACTCTTAAATTGTGATCCAGCGGGTGACCTCTTTGCAGGAATTGACATATTGGATTAAACATACTCTAAGCGGATCCACTGTCTCCTCCACACCCTTATGCTATGAGTGTCGTCCTATCAGTACACAACGACAACTTTCCACTGTCCGTGGCATAGAGTATTTCCGCTGCTGTGACAGAGCCATCATTCTGAGGGATTGTGCTTACCTTCATCATAAGAGTCGGTCAGCCTCATCAGACGCGTCAAAGTAAGAAAAGGTGATGTGATGCATATCAGTGACGGCATATTGGAGCCACAATGGCTTGTGCTGTGGTGGATTATCGCTCTAGGATTTCTTGCTGTTGGAATTATTCAAATTCGAAAGCGGTCTATAGACAACCCCCAATACCTGCCTATGCTCGCACTGATGGGGGCAACGATATTCGTCATTTCAGTATGGCACATCCCAGTGCCCGTTACAGGTTCCTGCTCGCACCCCATTGGAACACCCATGTCCGCCATTATCGTAGGACCATTTCCAACGGTCGTCCTTTCTGCAATAGCACTCTTCTTCCAAACGTTCGTCGGGCACGGAGGTTTGACGACATTAGGTGCAAACACCGTATCAATGGGGATTGTTGGCACATTTAGTGGATTTGCGACGTGGATCGGATTGCGGAGGTTTGGTGTCGGCATTTTTTGGGCCGCCGGACTGGCCGGCTTCGTCGGAGACGTCCTTTGCTATATCACAACAGCGTTTGAGCTGGCTTCGTCGCTTCATCCCGAAGCGCTATTCAATTATTGGGCGATCTTCGCGTTAGGATTTGTGCCTACGCAACTCCCAATCGCAATAATTGAATTGGTGTTCACCGGCCTCGTGATTCGCTATATTGCCGATGTGCGACCTGAAATGTTGAAGGTTGCCGGGCCTAGCCTGGTTCAATCAAGTTAAAAGGCATGAGGTGCGCAAGTCTGCTCCAGCCTCATCGAAAAGAGCTAATTGCGAACTAAGTGCACCAAGAGAGGAAAATAATGGATAGATTTGACAAAAATGCGTTGATCGGCCTTGTAATAATGAGCGTGGTCGTTCTCGTATTCTTTACTATTGCAAGTGCGCTCGGCAGTAAGGACATAGGAGGCACCGACAGCAAAGTCGAGGGGCAAGCTGTCGAATCTGGCAGCGTAACGACGGTCCATAGCTCTTGGTACGAGCTTAGCCAAAATGGAGAATACGTAGGGTTTGGATTAGCAGGCGTATTCAGCGGCTTCTTTGTCGGATACCTCTGGCCAATGATTTTCGAAGAGCCAAACGTCAAAGTCAAAGGAGGCAATACCCTTGGTTGAGCTGATAAACGGGGATGCGCTATCGGGGCTGCTCACCACGGTAGGCTTTTTTGTATTTCTCATTGTGGGGCGTCGCGTGAGGAAGAGACAGACGAGGAGAAGGCAGGATAAGACGAGTTAATTCATCTATAGAGAGTGCTGTTCGCATCTCATGTTCCTGTCCCGCACGCCTCACACGGGGTCTAAAAAAGCAGTCGAAAAATGCAGCCCGTCTCTTCAACAAGCTGATAAAGGATTAGGTGCCTCAAGTCAACGGGAGGGACGAAATGTATGACTGGAGTCCAGAATCACTTTTAGGCACGCGCAGAGAATCGGGCACTGGTGTTTTCGCGGCCATCGATTCCCGAGTCTTGTTGCCGGCTGCATTTATTTCTATAGTAGCACTCGCTGTAGCACAGCGATGGTACGTACCAGCGACAGTGTTCCTCGTGATATCCTCCCTCACGATGTACACGACCCCCTCACGCAAATCATGCTTGAAATTCTTGTTCTACCCGTTTACTGTCGCCCTTTTTATCTTCGTCGTCCAAATGTATACGTATGGGTCTACTGTGGTTATGACGGTGATATGGCCCATGTATGCGCAGGGCATCGCCTCGGGGTGGTTGCTGTGCTGGCGAGTACTTGCGTCAGTTTCGATGCTACTTCTCCTTGTAGAATCAAAGACGCAGCTAGAATTGATGGAAGGTCTGGCATGGTTCAAGATTCCGATCGAGGTCAGAGATCTGATGTCGCTCATGTTTCGCTATGTCTCGGTCATTTCAGAAGAGTTCACAACGATGTTCAACGCTCAGAAATCGAGGTTGGGATACTCAGGGAAGTTGAGCTGGATAAAGAAAGTGCGAAACCTAGGGATAATCGGAGGCATGCTGCTCGTCCGATCGTACGACCGGTCCTATAGAGTCGTTATGAGCATGACGGCGCGGGGGTATACGCGTCAGTGTGACATACGTTACGAGTTTAGGCGTTTCGCCAAGAAAGACTACCTATTTGCTGTAGTCTCCCTCATTGTGATCGCAGGTATAGTGCTAGTGGGAGTAGCGTGATGACGTCTGCCATAGAGTTCAAGGACGTGATGTTCAGGTACCCGAATGGCGCCATTGCCCTTAACGAGATAACGCTCACAATTGAAGAGCATACAAAGGTAGTCCTCTTAGGAGAGAACGGAAGCGGTAAGACGACATTGCTCTTGCATTTAAATGGCCTGTACACACCGAGTAGTGGCGAGGTAGCAATTTTCGGCAAACCTATCAACAAGGAATGCATCGATTGGGTAAGGGCTAAAGTGGGAATGATTTTTCAGAACCCTGACGATCAGTTATTCGCGCCGACCGTGTTCCAGGATGTCGCTTTTGGTCCCAGAAACTTAGGAATGGAGGAGACGCGAGTAAAGAAGCGAGTGGAGGAAATTCTTGATGTGCTTAACATCACCCACCTTCAAGACAGGGCGCCTGATACACTTAGCGGCGGGGAGAAGCGCAGAGTTGCCTTGGCAGGGATCTTGGTCATGGATGCTGAAATCATCTCCCTTGATGAGCCGCACTCTGGACTCGACCCTCTCGGATGCCTTGAGTTCAACGATCTCCTTAACGAACTTTATTCCAAGGGACGTACGATTGTTGTCGCCACACACGACGTTGAGTTTGCTGCCTCGTGGGCGGATGAATGTATTGTCATGAAACAGGGCAAGATAGTGGGATGTGGGACTCCAGAAGACGTGTTTTCGGACGTAGAGGTCGTCGGACGATCGCGCCTCAAACTACCGTCATTCGTGTCGGTATATAACGAACTACATGCGAGGAACTTCGTCTATAAAAGAGGTACCGTGCCGTTTGACCTTATGGACCTCGTGCAGAAAGTCGAAGCGCCTGCCATAAAGTTTCTTAAGAGTTCAGAGGACCTGCACAAAGGAGCTCGCGTGGCTCTTGCTTATTCACGCGATTCGTGGGCCATAGCACCAGAAGGAACTTGTGATGGGGAGATCCTTACACACAATGACGATATCGCGGTCGTCGAGTTGAACGATAACTGCGTTATAAAGAAGGGGGATATTGTCATCTTTAAGGTGCACGATGATGAACGGTACGATGAGCGTGTCGCAAAGCGTGCAAAAAGGTTGATCGAAAGCAACAAGGGAATAAAAATCGGCGCAATGGGAACAAATGCTAAGATGCTAGCGAAGCATCACGCGATTGTACTTGATTTTGGGGCTGACGTGATCAACTCGGCGATTTCTTACGCGTCGAGAGGCGATGACGTAATGCTCCTCGCGTCTGGAAACATGGCTGAACATGCAGGCAAGAAGATATTCAAGATAAGTCCTGACATCTTTTTCCATTATGTCAATACAAAGGAGGAGGAGACGTTGTGAGACCAAGACGCTTTGCGGCGCTATTTTAATTCCTGTAACGTAATCAATGATTAGAGGTTGCATAGCATCTAGTAGGCTGCAATGCCAAAAATAGATCCTAAGTGCCTTCATCAGAACGCTAAGACGCAGTCTCATCGGCCTTCAAGTGGCCATTCACACGACCACCACGATGTGATCACCCCATCTATTCTCACCTCCGAAAGAGGGATTTTGGCACTGAAGTGGTCGTACGTGGGCCTTATGCTCACGGCCCTGCTTCAGGCCGTTGTTGTCTACTATTCGGGGAGCGTGGGCCTGCTCGCTGATGCGATTCATAACTTTGGTGACGCTGCGACTGCAATCCCGCTGTGGATTGCGTTTCGCATGAGCACTTGGAAACCCACCCCTCGATTTACCTATGGTTGCGCGCGTTGAAGACTTTGCCGGCGTCGCTATCGTGATCGTGATTCTGTTTAGTGCCGTTATTGCGGGATATGAATCAATCAACCGCCTATTTCATCCGCAGCAAGTGCAGTTTATTGGCGCGGTTATAGTCGCGTCGTTCATTGGCTTTGCGGGCAACGAAGCCGTCGCGCGGTTTCGAATCAGGGCAGGAAATGAGATTAATAGCGCCGCACTAATCGCGACGGTTTTCACGCCCGCGTTGACGGCCTCACAATCCTTGCAGTGTTTTTTTGGCGCGCTCGGCGTGTATGCAGGGTATCCCCTCGCTGATCCGATTATCAGCATCCTCATTACTATAGCGATTCCGCGTGTCGTCTGGGATGCAGGCAAAGAGGTGTCACCCGTATGATCGATGGCATTGACCCTTCGATTCCCGAAGAGAAGGCGCGGCACACGCGGAGGGCGTGCGAGAGATTACAGAGGCGCGCGTGCGGTGGCTCGGTCACCGGCTTCGTGCAGAAGTAAACATCGCGGTTGATCCGTCACTCTCAGTGAAAGCAGGACACGCTATCGCTAAAGACGCGCGACACCACTTATTACATCATTTGCCTTACCTCGATGACGCTGTTATTCACGTTGACCCACTGACCGCGTGAGGCGAGGAACACCACTGCATACGCGGGCACGATCATGGGGATATCGGACCTCATCAACATATGTGGGTAACCAACAGCGAAGCAGCAGGATTGATTGTTGTAGGAAAAAAGGTCGAAATCGAGAACTCGCGAAATAAAGAACGCGGATAAGCTGTTCGATCTTGAAAGAGGCTGACAACCGAAGATAACAGCGGCCCTTTGACAAACAGCGCGCATCTCAAGATCACTCGATTATGAGGTCAGAAAAAGGCCATCAGAAAAGTAAGATACTTAGTTACGACGCTGATGTGGTAGTCGTTGAATTGCTTGACGGCAACACACCTCCATACCGCAATAACTATCCTCAAGGCACGATGACGAGCGATATGATGCACTCATCGCTAAACGGGTCAAAGCGGAGATTAACGATGTGACCAATCGCGCACAAGATATCAAGATGGCGTGATGGTGCCGAATGCGAGCTGAATCAAGGGCTGAAAGATCGTTCTCACAATGCGCCCGCTAGATCACGGGTACCGGATAAAGGTTGATGAGAAGCACTCCAACAAAAATTGCAAGAAGTCCCAGGCTTTTTAGCACCAAGTCCATTCCTGTTAGTCGCTCTTTGAGCACGCGAGGGAATCGGTAGGACAGTACGGTCGCAAACACTAACACAAAGAGTGGTTGCAGTGATACGACGGAGCTTACCAAGGATAGAGGACCGCGTGCAATCGCATAACTGTATGCGAAAACCGAAACGTATGCGACTGCCTGTTCCCCAATGAGTATTGCCCCAATTCTTCTGCTTGTAGTCTTGTACGTGCTGACAAGAGAACTACGAGGGGATTTAAACGAAAGGAACTGAAAAAGAGTTATAAACCCCGCTATTTGCACCCATATGAAGATCGTATAAAAATCTTGCACTGAGAACAAATATTTTAACCCAACACTGTACACCGCCAGTAGAAACGACGAGAGAATCATAAAATAGAAAGCGACTGAGATCCTAACTCTTTTTCCAAGTCGTATGGCAAAAAGCGTCCCGCCAAGGACCAAAAAAGCAAAGCCAAGGTAGTCCTGTATCCTTAACACTTCGTGAAGAATAACGCTCGATAGCACAAGAACGAATATCGGCGTCAACTGCAGCAAGGGAATGACTCTCGATACCTCTTCCAGGGTCAGCGCCTTGAAGTAGGGCAACGTGTAATAGACACGGATGAAGCCGACCAGCAGGGTCAATATGAGGATTACAAAAGGGAGCGCACTGAGGCTAAAAAACGGGAGCGTAACAAGCGGCATTAAGCTAGTTGCACTTATGGCCATGACGTACACAAGGGGCGGTATCCTGTAATCTGAAATAAGGATCTTGTCAACAATGTTTACGGCTGAGATTAAGATGGACGAGATCAGTGCAAAGTAAAACCATTCCATTGCCATGAGAGCTCCCTGCAGCTTCGCACTTGACTTTCAAGCTACTTCCAGTTTACGAGTCTTTTGGCGGTTTGCGAGAAGACGAATGAAACTCGTAAGCGCGACGACTAAGACTTTAAATCAAACTACGGCAAAAGACGAGCGATATGTTTAGTCTCTTGGTTGAACGATATCGCGCGCCCCTGGGGGTTCGAATTTGCGTTTTTTTCGATTTTGCCCAGTCTTTTCCAGTTTCTTGCGACGGGGGGCGAGGCTTCTCAATTGCTTAATAGTGCCTAAATAGGTGCCGTCTAAAAGGTACGCCTCTGCTTGTTCCAGTTTTATCGCTCTGTTTGTAAAAAGCGGCCCTAAAAGCGAGTCGTAGGACGCTTCATTGAAAGCCACTCCTCCCACAAGCTCATTAAAAGCAGGCATAATTATGACTCGCGGGTTATGAAAATCACGGAGCCCCGGATATTTCTCTTTGAATACTTGCTCTTCAAATCGTGTACGAATCCAAACGGGTTTCGAGCTCACGTAGCCGAGCACATCGGCCAACCGAACTATAGGGTGATTGTGACCCATTACTACGTAATTGCACGACAACAACTCGGTAGCAGGCCACGCGTGTCCGTGCGTAAGCCCTAAGCCGCTGATGCTACAGCCCTTTGACCGATGCATTTTGATTTCGAAGGCGGTGTCGCGAGGAATCAAATGCTCGATTCCCGCGTCATGATTGCCGGGGACTATATCCACAGGAGTTTGTCCAGCTATTGAATAGAGGAAATGCGGAATATCCTGGCGTTCCAGCTTGGAGATTTTCGAAATAGAGTGTTTTACGTCTCCCAAAAGCACAACTCGTTTTGCCTTAGCTATATCACGATAGCGAAGAAGCCGCTCAACGCGTTGTTCAACTTGCGAGGGGATGTTGATGCCACTTAAAGAGAGTTCATCTTCGATTCCGATGTGAAGATCTGCGACCACAAGCGTCTTGCCGGCTACTAACGCGGGCTCGTTTACGAGAGGCTCTGGTTCGACGGAAGCGCTATGATTTTGCTGAGCGGTGCTCACGGATATATCACTCTATGAAAGTTAGGTTATTAAAGCCGCGTGACGATCGTGCCTTTATCGTTGCCGCCAGCATGCAAAGCAGTCGGCAAGTTGGCAGTCACCGGCTTCTTATGAGCCTTGGCAAGATCCCAGAGTAATATCAGTTTAGGCTCGAAATGACGTGCGCACGACAAAGTTCGTCTTACCGTTGCTCTGCCCAACGCCGACGAAAACTATATCGTTTGATTTGCTGAAGATCAAGACTCCACCAGATTCGTTGGTGTTCACTAGTCTTGTGCTGGTGTTGTAACCGCGTGCTTGCATTTGAGTCTTGTAAAAGCCTATGACTTGCTTGGGTGTATCGTTAGTTTGATACGTGGAGACCTGCCCAGCAAACCTTGCGTTAAAATAAGACGTTCGATTCGCGTCGGGGTATTGAGGCAGATTGCTTGGCCCTTGCGCAGCTCCTGAGGTCGCGTTTCGGGTGACATTTTCTATTTTTACTGTGCAGCCCGAGCATAGCAAAGCCATGCCTGTCACGACAAGGACTATAAGTGCCACATTGAATGGTCTCATTAACATCCGATTGACTGCTGTTTCAAATAAGGTTTGTGGTGAACTCAACTTCTTCTTGTCACACAGAAAGCATCATTAAAACGGGCTGCAGCTCCATGTAGCTACGGTAGTCTGCCACCAGCAGTCGACCGGAAAGCTTTACCTTTGTAGTTCTGTATATAACGCGAGGCAAAGCATGCTATCAAGTATCCCACTAAGCTTGAACGAGATTAACGCGCAAGACAGAGATAAGGAGATTTTAAGAGCCGGCATCATAGCGGAGCTAGACGCAGTCAACCTTTATGAACAAATGGCATCCGTAGCTAAGAGTGAAGCGATTAGGACTTGCCTTCTAGACATCGCGAGAGAAGAGAAGACGCATGTCGGTGAGTTTCAGGCCCTCCTCCTGAAGCTTGATGCTGAGCAAGTTGATGAGTTGGAACACGGCAAAAACGAAGTTGATGAGCAAATGAGCGAAGAAAAGCTATGAATGGACAAAAAAACAGAGTCGAGGATCGAGTTGAAGGCACAAGCGTCATTTCAGGCTGACTACGTCAAGAATGCAAACGGGACTAACTAGGGCTCCGGTATCCTGTTTTGGACGAAACAACGAGGACATGGATAGCTTATAGACATTATGCTTGATGCAGACTACATCGCGCTGATAGCGCTTCCGTTATTGGCAGTATTCTTATCGGTGTATTTGCTACGAATAGACGATAACGTTGGCCATCTTTTTATACTGATGGGGGTTGGCCTTTTCTTCATAGCGTTGCTGCCGTACGCGTTCAACACTCCGAGCGATATAGGTTCCATACTTGCTATCCTCGCCCTCGGATGTATAGCGTGGGGTGTGAGCTTGAGAAAAAAGAGATTTCGGTTGCGCAAATACCGCCAACAACCGACCTCAAGACGAAAAAGCTGATTTGCAAGTCAAAAGTTCGCATCACACCAACGCCAACAACGCAGTTCCGATGAGTCTCTCGCATAACAGTCTTCGAACGCCACTGCAGCAGCCTGCGCTACGCTCAGAGACACAAGGACGCGATCTTCTTTTGAAGCAACGAGTCTGTGAGTTGCCTTTGGGGCTAGGTTGCACACGGCTCCACGTCGTTGATAGATGCGATGGTGAGGGCATCACCCGCTCGTCATTTACTATAGTTTTGGCATCGCGTGCGCGAATGCGCCTCAATTTCAGCAGAAAACTGCCCGATGACTGGTCAATAACTCTCAAGCAAGCTTTATATTCGCATCGAAACAAATGTAATTATAAGTACTTGCGGAGCTAAAGGGTGACAATAGCTACGCGGCGATTCGCATTTCAATGGACCAACTTTTACAACGTGCACGAGAATGTGCTCAAGCTCTCCAAAAGCAAGATGAAGTGCTCGTAGTCTCACATGTGGACGCTGATGGTCTCGCTTCAGCGGGTATAATTTGTCAGGCCCTTAGCAAGATCAACGTAGGTTACAAAATCGAGATCGTCAAGCAGCTTGACGATACTGTTCTTGACGCTATTTCAGGCGTCGAAGCAATCGTGTTCACCGATTTAGGAAGTGCAAACCTCAATTCGATGGATAATTTAGGCGCTACGTGTATAATCGCAGATCATCATCAGCCAGCAGGCAGATCAAAGGAAGCACTGCACTTAAACCCTCATCTATTTGGTTTTAACGGTGCCACAGACTTGAGTGGAGCGGGAACAACATATTTGATAACAAGGGCTTTGGGACACAACGCTGGACTGTCGGATTTGGCAGTGGTTGGCGCAGTAGGCGACCTCCAACACGTAAAAGAAGGATGCCTGAAGGGAGTAAATAGATTGATCCTTGATGAAGCTGAAAAAAACCACGTCGTCGCGGTGGAAAAGGATCTGCAGGTTTTCGGCAGGCAAACACGCCCTATTCACAAGCTGCTCGAGTACTCCTCTAATCTCTATATTCCTGGGATTACTGGAAACAGTGAAAATATTTTGAGATTTCTCAGGGAGTCGGATATTCCACTCAAAGCGGACGGTGAGTGGAGAAAGTGGATTGATCTCAGCAACATCGAACGTCGCAGGATTATTTCCGCGCTGATGCAGAGATGCCTTTCACAAGGCATGCCTGCAGAGAGAGTGGAGCGTCTCGTTGGAGAAGTTTACACGCTCTTAAAGGAGGAGAGTGGAACCGCACTTCGGGACGCTTCCGAATATTCTACGCTGCTAAACGCCACGGCCCGCTACGGTTTCGAGGATATTGGCGTCGAAGTTTGCTTGGGCGATCGAGCGCGGAGCTACAGGAAGGCAAGGGAACTCCTCCTGATGCACAGAGAGAACCTTGTGAGGGGGCTCAACTACGTCAAACAGACAGGAGTGGCCAAACTCTCCAACCTGCAATATTTTCATGCAGGCGATCAGATCCTCGAGACAATCGTGGGCATTATCGCAGGCATGGCTAAAAACTTAGACGGCGTCGATCGACGCTTGCCGATAATAGGATTGGCAAACGCTGATGAAGGAGTTAAAGTATCCGCAAGGGGCTCACCGGAACTTGTTGAGCGTCGTTTGAACCTTGCAAAGGCAATGAGCAAAGCGGCCACTTCAGTTGGAGGAGTGGGAGGAGGGCACGATATTGCTGCCGGAGCCACCATTCCCGTTGGAACAGAGGAGGATTTCCTTATGAGTCTAGATAAGTTGATAGGACGTCAGCTATCATGACTTTTTCGCCGACAACAAGTTACAGTCCATATCACTGATACCCGCTAGGCCTGAGATTGCTCTTGTCTGTATGTCGATGCCGCTCTCCTTGACTGCGGCCACTGCGTTTAGACCGCCGATTATTGCAACGCCTATGTGACCCCTGCTTATCGGCATTCCTAGCACATCGGAATTAGGTTCGCCAACCTCAAGAATCCCCCTGAATTCAGCGTCCATCAAATCGGCGAGCAGACCCTCCAGATAGTCCTTCGCTATCATAGGAACCTCCCTGATGCTTGCCAAAACTTTGCCAGACCCGGTGTTGATCATTTCCAGAACAGAGGTCAGCTCCTGCGACATAAGCACGTCGTGAGGGTCCAGTGTGGTCGAATCATACTGCAGAATTTCCGTAAATCTCACAGGTATCTTCTCGATCACTTGGACAATACCCCCACATATCGGCTTCACGGGTATACCTGCCTTAAGAAAGACACCATCAATGGTCACACTGCAAATTGTGAAAATCCCACTAGAACCGTCCCGAACCCTCACGTCGCCGAAACTGTGGCCGCCCTCAATTATCCTTATGAATGGACCGACGCTGAGCCCCGCTGCATACACCCTCCTAAACACGCGTATGGCTTGATGGAGCTCTTTTTCAGGAACGATAGACGTATTAAAAGCGATGGTTCCTGTCCGATTCCTTGGATCGAAAGTGACGCCGTAAATAAGCTCTTCAATTTTCGATGACATAAGTTTTAGGTTCATTCATTCACCTAACTGGAAATTCGGTGTCATCTAGCGTCGATTGAAAAGGTTTTCAACTTCATATTTTCCTTCGACTTTGATTACGGGGGTGATGTTCTCAATCTCGTGAATCGGAAAACCGGCTTGTCCCGTGCTGTAACGCCTCCAGACATCTGACCATGCGATAAAATGCGCAACCTTTGATTTACCGGAGCCCCTCCGTAACTCGACAGCGAGGTAGCCTGTTCTACCTGACCTGTGTATGAACTCGTGCATTTTCTCGACTTGGTGTGCGCCTTTTTTGTCGACAGAGAAGTGTTGAGAGAAATACAATGCCGTCACGCCTTTGCTAGGTGAGATACTTTTGCATTCAATGCCGAGATAGAGCTGGCGATCAGAAGAATCCACGAGAATGTCGAGCATCTGTTGAGAGAACCGATGCTGTTTTATCCTGTACGCGATAGCGTCTATTCCGCGCTCGCTAAATGCATCGTTAAACGATTTCACAAGCTCTCTCTCGAAATTGCTCATCACGTGAACTTTATCTTGCTTAGTATATAGGATATACGACGGCCAACGCTGGGATAAGATAGTAACTGTCCCACACGAGGTACGAGTCGAAACGAATGGAAAGACTGTCTGTGTCAAGCACGTGCTAAGTGAGGTGAAAGATCACAAGAAAGTGTTGTGCTCTTATTTGGTCGCAGACACGTCAGTTTGCAGATACTCAAGACGATTGCCACAGACTTTGGGATCGAAACGAGCAATCGTCTGATAAATACGAATGAGTATTGGACGCGGATCGAAGAGCGGGTAAAGGGGGGCATCGCGATCATAATACTCGATGAGATCGACAAGATGCTCATCAAAAACAGGAATGAGGTGTATAGTCTTATCTACAAGTTCACGCGCGACTCTAACATCTGCCTTATTGGTATAACAAACAAGTACGACATCCGTCAGCTGATCACGGACGCGCGGGACCAGTCCTCCTATCTTTACGCTGATGTCACCTTTCCCGCGTACAATGCGATTCAGTTGAGAGACATCTTAGAGTATCGTGTCGAGCAGGCCTTTTACCCCAACGCGTTGAATGACGAGGTCATTCCCCTCTGTGCAGCGCTGGCAGCCCAACGAAACGGCGACGCCCGATACGCCCTTGATCTGCTCTCAACCGCCGCCGATCTCTGTGAGGAAGAGGGACGGACCGCAGTGACCGAAGATGACGTGAGACGCGCGGAGCGATTGGCCGAGGTCTCTCTGCTACGAAGAGAGGTGGTGCGGTTATCCCCGCACCAGAAGGTACTCCTCGAGAGCGTCTACAGTAAGGAAGAGAAGCAGTCACCGACTGAAGTGTATCGCGAGTTCAATAATATTATGCGACTCAATGGCCGCGAACAGGTCTCTCATAAGACGCTGTCAGAACTCGTCGCCGAACTCGAGTTGTATGGATACGTCGAAGTGGAACGAAAGGGACGAGGAAGAGGTCGAGGGGTCGACTTCTACATCTCTCCGACCGGCTCGGTGGACAGGAAAGTGCTGTTAGATGCGCTAAAGGATCTGGTCGTGTAGCCTCTGAGGCAGCTCGAATCCATCACCCTGTGACGCTCAGTAGTGCACCCACTCCTCATACTGCTCGAGCTTAAACCGTTCACCCTCTATGACACGCTGCGCAAACCGTATCCCGTTATCACCCGGATATGGAGATGTGTGCTCGACATAGCCGAACATGAGCTCTTTGGGGATGCCGGCAGGGAACGCCTCGCACGTCAACCCCTTGTGATTATCGAAATGCGCACACTCGAGGCAGGGGAATTTGATCGACGTCATACGTTTAAATCGGTCGGCGTGGGTGATAACGCTACGGCACAAGTGATGTGAAACTAACCGTTCTCAACTGAATTGGCGCGTAAGAGAGGACTCGTCGCGCCTTCGGCGCTCCTCGTCAACAACGCCGACTCTGGTGTTCTGCCGGGTCGTGCTCATCGACGCGTGTCCTCGCTTCTCCTTTTGTCCACCACCGAAAAGGATCGTTTATGGTGGTACCAAAAGTCAGCACAACTAAAGGCTGCTGCACTGTGTCACGTGACTGCAGCGGCTATAGGAGCCGACGTCTACTTACGATGCCGACGCCGCCGCGTTTGTCATTGTTGCGGGACTGACTATCTGCACCGCCGGCGGCACCCACGAGCCGTTCAGCACGGCTTCTTGCGGCCAGTACGTACGCAACCAGAGCACGAACGCTCCTGACGGAGCGGGCAGCCAGTTGGATTCTTTGTTACCACCGGGAGAGGTGTGTTGTATGTAGATGTCGAGCGATCCGTCAGGGTTGTACGTGAGGTTACCGAGGTGCGGCGCAATCGTCGATCGGTTAAGTGGGTTGGGTACGGGGTAGCCCTGGCTGTCGTACATGGTGACCGACCACAACGCGTTGATCGGCGGGGTGCTGTTACTCGCAAAGTGTAGCACGTAGTTATTCGCGCCGGAGTACGGGACGCCACTTGCAGTGGTATTCGACGAGAAGTACAGATTGTCGTGCGGGAGGTTAACGAACCCGCCGCCACGCAGTATTGCGGCGTCACGAAGCGTGTAGTTTGTCCCGTATACGCCGCCGCTATACGTGGTATCCCAACCATTATTGTGGACAATGCCCGCGTTGATGCTCCCGGCAACTTGGGTGATCCCATCTTGATAACCCTGAGCGATCGCGCTCTGCATCGTTGCGTTCAGGCCGTTCCAGTTAAAGGGCGTGCCAGGGATGACACCCATCCGAGCCATCTGGTCAACGACGGGCTTGTCCTCGCTGTGTGGGGGATTGCCGCCCATAACGGTTGCCATGCGACCGTAGAACACGTCAGGGGTCATGTTCGCGACCTCCGCAAAGGTAGCGGGAGCCCTGACATACGTGAGGTTCACGTTGGGGTTCCCCGGAACGGTGGTCGGCGGCGTATAGTTGGTGCCCCACGCGCTGAGGGGGGTTAAGGTGACGTTATCCTGAAAGGCTGCCGCCGCGGGAAGGTCGGCGGGACCGTTCTGCTGTGCCCGCCCTACCATAAACACGGTGTTTGTCGGTGACTGCATCTTAGTCAGGTTTGCGGGGAGCGTGCCGTTCCACCCGGGACCGATGAGGGCGAAGGCTCCTGACCCGTTCCCGGTGGTGCGTGATCCCAGCGATGCGAAGACATTCTGCCACGCGTCGTACAGCGCGATCACGTAGTACCGACCGTTTGACGCAGGAACGCTCAGCACCATCGGCTCTTTTGTGAGGTTGAGCCATCCCTGCGCGTAGGCAAAATCGTAGGTTGCAAACGGCAACGGTTGCGCGCTGAGCGATCCGGACGTTAGTTGAGCTTGATACGGTCTCGCGAGCTGGTTCACGGGTGCCGCGCCAAGCGTTGCGTTCGGCGCCGGTAAGGCGGTTTGGTGATCCTTATACACATCCGTAAAGACGAGGGGGTAGCCGTAGACGTACGCCGCCGCCGCGATCTGCCGTGCCTCCGCCGGTGTCGGCGACCCGGTCGTGGTGGGAATCGTGATCCCGTCGATCGTCTGGTTGGTAACCGCTTTCTGGGGGGACGGGAGTATGCACCCAGCGCTGGAGAGTACTATGATAATTATGATAATGATGCTCAGCATCCAAAATGGCTTCATGTGCGGTTAACGCTGCGTATACGTTTAAATACGTTGTGAAAAGTCACTGCCCTTTCCCTTTTCTCCTTTTGTCCACCACCATAAAGGTTCGTTTGTGAGTCACCATAATTCGATAGGTTTATGGTAGTAATATGCTATCATAACCGCTGACTAGTGGTGTAATTATGGCGATACAGACCGACATCGTCGGACGGGCCGCGCTCAACCGCCATGCGGTGGGATATGTCCGCGTCTCCACCAAGGAGCAAAACGAGGAGACGCAGGTGCATCAGCTCCTTATGCGGGGCGTCCCCCGCGAGCAGATCTTCGCCGATACGGCCGTCAGCGGCACCTCTCGCGCGGTCGATCGGCCAGGCTTTCGCGCCCTTCTTGACTACGTCCGGGATCCTGCGCATCGGGTAACGACCCTCTATGTTTTTGAAATCTCACGCATCGGTCGTTCCTTCCTTGAAACGTTAGACGTCGTGCGGGGATTCGAAGAGGAGTGCGGCGTGATCGTCTGGTCGCTCTCGTCCAAAGAAGAATGGACACAGACGACCGATCGCTCTATCCGAAACCTGATGCTCGCCATCTTCAGCTGGGTCGCCGAGCGCGAGCGGGAGAACCTGAGTGAGCGGACGAAGGCAGGGGTCGCACGGGCACGAGAAGAGGGAAAGCATATCGGACATCCATTCAGGGAGATCAACTGGCGAAAGGTGGAGGAGTACCGAAAGAGAGGGTTATCCTGGTCGGCGATTTCCCGCGTGATGGATATTCCGTACAATACGTTGATGCGAGCGAAGGGGCGACGAGCGCAGTAACGACTCTGATCATGCATCCTATCCCTTAGTGTAATCAAAGAAGACGAAACGGCGCTACCGTCGTGAAAAATCCAACCAATCACATACGCTCCACGGGGAGCGAGTCGGAGTGACGTGCATGCGCTCACCTCTCGGCAACGACCATTTCGCAACGCTTAAGAGGAGGGAGCGCGCCGAAGCTAGTGTCCTCTCACGGCCTCGTGTCGTGGAGCGCCGGCTGTCACTATCGAGACGCGTCGAGAGGCAGAGGCACGATATGCACCGATCGTCCCTTCTCATCATCGCGCTTGTTATGCTCCTGCTCGTCACCGGACTCGCGCCGGTGTGTACAGCGCAGCGGCCATCCACTTCTGCTTCTTCAGCGGCGAACGCCACCGGCCCCCAGAACGTCACCGAGCTCGCCTCGTTCCTCAACACGACGATCACTGAGCAGCTCGCCGCCGACCACATCGCCGGGGCAACGGTCGCCGTCGTGAAGGACGGCAGGCTGTTCTACACACACGGGTATGGCTACGCCGACGTGGAGCACAAGACGCCGGTGGACGCGAACACCACGATGTTTGAGATCGGCTCGGTGACGAAGCTCTTCACGTGGACGGCCGTCATGCAGCTCGTCCAGCAGGGGAAGATCAACCTGCACGCCGACGTCAATACCTACCTCAAGGACTTCAAGCTCCCCGCAACGTACCCGCAGCCGATCACGATGGAGCACCTCATGACGCATACGGCAGGCTTTGAGGGTAGTGACTTATCACCCGGGCTTGCTGTTTCTGATCCCAAGGACCTCCAGCCGCTTAGCACTGTCCTCGCCCAGACCATTCCGGCGCGCGTGTGGCCGCCCGGGCAGGTGTGGTCGTACTCCAACTGGGGGGCCGCGCTTGCCGGTTACATCGTCCAGGAGGTCTCCGGCGAACCGTTTAACCAGTACGTCCAACACCACATCTTCACCCCGCTTGGCATGCACAACACGACGATTGAGCAGCCGGTGCCTGGGCCGTTGGCAGCAAACACTGCGACAGGGTACGCCTACAGCGATGGTACGTTCATTAAACAGCCCTCATTTACTATTCTGATGCCTCCTGCCGGTGCTATCCGCAGCACCGCTCCCGACATGGCGAAATTCATGCTCGCCCACCTCAACAACGGCACGTACAACAACACCCACATCCTCAGCGCCGCGGCCGCCGAGGACATGCATAGCTCCCATTTCAATCCCGACCACTACACCAAGTTCGGCCTCGGGTTTGTCATCGGCAACCAGAATAACGAGAGCAGCATCAGCCATACCGGCGGTACGCTGTCCTTCAACACCTTGTGTATCCTCTGGCCTGCGCGCAACGTCGGCCTCTTCGCCTCCTACAGTAGTCCTGGAGGAGCCCTCGCGGTATCCGACCTCCAGACAAAGTTCCTCGATCACTACTACCCCTACACGCCGATCCCACCGCAGCCTCGGAACTTCAACGACGCGCCGAGCGTGACGGGCACGTACCAGAGCACGCGGACGGTGTACACCACTGCTGTCAAGTACTTCGCATCTCTCATCTCGCCGTCGACCGCCGACGTGACCGGCAATCCGAACGGCACGGTGACAACTGCTGTATCGGGACAACAGCTGAACCTCGTCGAGGTCGCCCCCCTCGTGTTTACGCCTCAAGGCAACGTAACGCCACTACTACAAGGGGCTCACTTCATCTTCACCACCGGCAGCAACGGCACCTATTTCCATCCAGACGCTGCCCCGCAGTACTACGAACGTCTCCCCTGGTACGCCACCCCCGCGGGCATTACCAACCTCGGCTACCTCTGCCTCGCGGTCTTCCTCTCCGCGGCGATCTGGCCGGTCGGTGCGCTGCACGGCAGGTGGCGGCGGTGGCGCGGGAGGACGGCCGAGACGATGACGTCAACACGCACCCGTCTGCCCTCCCTCGCTCACTGGGTCATAGGGATTGTTGCCGTGCTCTACTGGCTCGTCTTCCTCATCCCATTCCTGTTGGTGCTGGCGCTTGGCCAGAATATTCAGTTCCTCTTATGGAGCCTCACCATCCCTCCTCCCATCGTCGCCTGGCTCACCCTTCCGCTCATCGCCATCCCCCTCACCGTCGTCGGCGTGATCCTCGCCGTCCTCGCCTGGACTAGGCGCTACTGGACGACGTTTGGCAGGATCCACTACACGGTCGTCGTCGGTGCTGCCGTAGCCTTCATCGCCTGGCTGAACTACTGGAACCTGATCGGGTTTCGGTGGTGAACGAGGACAAATACGGAGGTGATGAAGGCGCTCATGTGGGCTACAGCCACACGAGCTTTTATAGGTGCAGTCGTATATGGTTCTGTTTTAACGATGCATTAAGGAGGGACCCATGAAACGAACGCTTATTATCACGCTCGTGCTCACTGTCCTCATGCTCGGCATGGTGGGCAGCATGGTGACTGCGACTGCGGCACAGACCGCGCATCCAACGAAACTCACCCTTACCGCGTCTTATACATCTCATAACACACGGCCAGGTCAGCATACTCCTGGTGATATTACCTTTCAAGGGAACCTGTATT
>Ga0187780_10000817_pt1 | contig 23182 bp, 13 predicted proteins | sample 1015_Q2_SP10_20__FD_132429 | JGI IMG/M metagenome (GOLD analysis project Ga0187780, IMG submission 132429) | Tropical peat soil microbial communities from peatlands in Department of Meta, Colombia - 1015_Q2_SP10_20_MG | ecosystem: Environmental > Terrestrial > Soil > Wetlands > Peat | place... | reverse complement strand
GGCTTTTTTACGGCTCGCGTGACCTTCCTGGTCGCGGCCTTCTTTCTCTTTTTGACCGTATCTCCGGCTGCCACGCCTGATGATCGAAGTGAGGTCTCCGATTCCTCCAAAGTTCTCTTCGCTGCCTCACTCGATTTAGTCAGCGGTAAGGAAACCCTTAGCGATCGTTCCGCGCCGGAACGGCAAACCGCCGCTCCCCAGCAGTTCATCATTGAACGCATCGAATTCATCGGCAACCGCCGCATCCGTTCGGACACGCTCACGGCCCGCATCTTCAGCCGGCCCGGCGACCCTTACAACGAGGACACGCTGCGCCGCGATTTTCAAGCTCTTTGGAACACGCAGTTCTTTGAAGACGTCAAGCTGCGCGTCGAAGATTCTCCGGACAAGCCAAACGCCAAAATCATTATCTTCGAGGTCAAAGAGCGTCCCCAAATTCGCCGCATCCGTTACGACGGCATTCACTCCGTTTCCGAATCCGACATTCTCGACCGCTTCAAGGAGCGCAAAGTCGGGCTCAGCGTCGAGAGCCAGTTCGACCCCACGAAAATCAAGAAAGCTGAGGTTGTTCTGAAGGAATTGCTCGGCGAGCACGGCCGCCAGTTTGCGAAAGTCACTCCGCAGTACGAGCGCATCGCTTCCAGCAACGCCGTCATTCTCGTTTTCAAAGTCGAGGAGGGCCCCAAGGTCAAGGTCGGCAAGATCAAATTCACCGGAAATCACGCGTTCAGCGACCGCAAACTGATTCGCGCCATGCGCCATGACCGCCCCTACTCCATTCCTCTTTATTTCTGGTACATCCCCGTTTTGACCAAGACCTACGACCGCCAGAAACTCAGCGAGGATCTCGAAGTCGGCATTCGCGAACTGTATCGCAGTAATGGCTACTTCAAAGTTTCCGTCGGCGAGCCCGTTCTCGAAAACGTGGATACCGAAGGCAATCGTCTGGGCGTGCCGCTGGTCATGGGAAAGACCCACGGCAAAGCCGTTAATATCACCATTCCCATCGAGGAAGGCGAGCGCTACCGCATGGGCACGCTCAAAATCGTCAGCTCCGATCCCGACAAGGCGCTTTCTCTAAAAGTCGACGCGCTGAAAGCTGCCTTCCCCCTCAAGCAGGGCGAAATCTTCTCCACCGAAAAAGTCCGCAAAGCCCTCGAAACCTACGGAAAAATTTACGGCGAATACGGCTTCATCGACTTCACTCCCGAACCTGATACCGAAGTCGACGACGCCAACAAAATCATCAATCTCACCCTGCGCTTCGACGAGCAGAAGCAGTATTTTGTCCGTCGCATCGACTTCACCGGCAACACCACCACCCGCGACAAAGTCATTCGCCGCGAGTTGATGATCGACGAGGGCCAGCTCTTCAACAAACGTCTCTGGGAACTCAGCATCCTTCGCCTCAACCAGCTCGATTACTTCGACAAAATCGAAGCCGACAAGGCCGCCGAAATCAAGCGCAACAATAAGGACGGCACCGTCGACATCACCCTCAAACTCAAGGAAAAGGGCAAGCAGTCCATCGGCTTGCAGGGCGGCGTCAGCGGCTTGGCCGGCAGCTTCATCGGTCTCACCTACCAGACCAACAACTTCCTCGGCCTCGGCGAAACTCTGAGCTTCTCTGCGCAATTCGGCAGCTTGACCCGCAGTTTTGTTTTTGGCTTCACCGAGCCTTATCTTTTTGACCGGCCCATTTCCACCGGTTTCACGCTGTTTTCCACGCGCTACAATTTCGACCAGGCCAAACAGGAAGCGCTCCTGTTGCAGCAACAGGTCAGCATCAACCCGCAATATATTCAGAACTACACGCAGAACAGCACCGGCTTCACGGTTTTCATGCAGTATCCTCTTCGCAAGCTTTCTTTCGCTCGCTTCGGACTGAACTACGGCTTGACGCGCACCGACATCAAGTCCTTCAATCAGGCCTCCACGTTGCTCTTCGAGTCCCTCCAGTTCCAGAGCCTCACAGGTCCTAGCGCGTTGAACGGCATTGTCTCCAGCACCATCACTCCTTCGATTTCCTATAACACCGTCAGCCATCCGATCAATCCCACTACCGGCAAGAGCTTCTTCTACTCCCTCGCTATCTCCGGGCTCGGCGGAAACGTCAACACCATCACCAACGTCTTCGACGTGAAGTATTTCCACCCCATCAACAAGAAGAAAAATGTCTTGGGATTTCACGCCAGCGTGGCTCACACCACCGGGTACGCCGGGAAGGAAGTTCCACCGTTCAGCCGTTTTTATATGGGTGGGGAGAGTGATATTCGTGGGTTCGACATTCGCTCCATCTCCCCGGTCACTTTCATTCCGGAAGAGACTAATCAAACCATTTCCTATCACGATCCGTCGGCCGGAGGTGCTATCCGGAGCTTTACCGTTCCTGTGCTTGCTTACGTTGCCACCCTCCCCGGCGGCGACCTTCAGGGATACGGAAACTTCGAGTATCGCATCCCCATCTACACCACCATTGTCCAGGCAAGCTTGTTTGTGGATGCCGGCACCGACGGTATTCTTCGCCGCAGCGCTTTGCAGTTGAACGAGGCCGGTTTTCAGAATCTGACCAGTGCCAACCTTTTCCCCACCGCTCAGGCCCCTCCTCCTCTCGGGACCAATCTCACCCGGCAACTCCCCATTGCTCCGGGAACCAATTTCCTTCTCCGTTCGTCGACCGGCATCGAGTTTATTGTGCAGCTCCCCATCATTCAGGCGCCCTTCCGCATCTATTACGCCTATAACGTTCACCGCTTGTACCAGCAATTGGTCGCCAAGCAGCCTTATATCGATCCGACGGAAAAGACATTTCTCGAAAATGCCTTCAAGGGCATCGACCCGACGATTTACCCGCTCCAGATCGCGCCGCAGCTCAATTTCATCCAGAACAATCCGGGTCGTCTGAATTACTTTGAGCCGCTGACGACATTCCGTTTCACCGTCAGCCGCACCTTCTGATTGCTATGCGGCGCCATCTGACAACGCAGCGGAAGGATGAAAACGGTTTTTTGAGAAGCACAATTAATGCCGGTGCTGGCGGCGGATTCGCCGCGCGCCGAAGTGTGGGGGAAATCGTGAGTACGAAATTTCGAAAGAAGATGGGCCTCTTGGCTGCGCTCCTGGCCGCTATCGCCCTTTCCTTTTCCGCCGGCTGTGGCGGCGGATCGGGCGCCAATGTCATCACTGTGACGGTCACCTCGACGGGTACTGATCTCATCGTGGGCCAGTCCGCCACCTTAACCGCAACCGTGTCCGGCGCCACCAACACCAATGTAAAATGGACCCCGGAATTTGTTTCCGGCAAGCCTCCCTGTCAGTACACAACGACCACCACCAATTCCAGCGGTACCTCGACAACTTCCGCCGTCACAAGCTGTCCCACCGATGGGTCGTTGGGCACTCTCACCAATCTTCAAGACACCGGACCGACAGCTACCGCTACCTACACTGCGCCTTCCACTCTTCCCGACCCCAACAAGTTTCCCGATCTGCAAATTATCGTCACCGCGGAGTCCGTGCAGAACAGCAACAAGACCGGCAAGATCACCCTCAAGATCATCTCCGGAATCACTGTTACCATGACCCCGGTGACCGCTTCTGTCCCCACCGGCGAACCGCAGCAGTTCAGCGTACAACTCACCAACGACCTTCAAAACAAAGGCGTGAGCTGGGCCATCACTCAGCAACTCGCCGGTTCGCAAACCACCACCAGCGGCTCCGCCCCTCCTCCTAACCCCTATTCCGGACTCGCCACTTGCAGCCCCACATGCGGGACAATTACGCCCAGCACCAACTCCAACAACGTTGCTATTTATACGGCCCCTTCCAACATCCCCACGGCCATCACGCCAGCGGAGAAAAACAACACCAATCCGCCTGCGCAGGTCACCATCGTCGCCACTTCCGTCGGTGATGACACCAGCGTTGCTGTCGGCACCATTACCATCGTGCAGGGCGGCCCCATCACTTTTAATGGCATCACTCCCACCATCGCTCCCGCCGGCGCTACCTTTTGGGATATTTATCTCGATGCTCCAAATATTTCTTCCGCTTCCACAATTACTCTGAATTATCCCAACTCCCCCGCTGTGCCAATACTATCCACTTCAGGTCAGGTCAAAATCCTCTTTCCCTTGCCGGTATCCTCCACCACCACTACCAACGGTGTAACGACAACGACCACCGTCACCGGCTCTCCCACCGGCGCTAGGCTACGTCTCCTCTCTTCTAACCTGGCCGCGCCCGGCCCCGTCACCATTACTGTCTCGGATCCCGCCCAGCCCTGCAACGGCATTGCTGCAGGCACAGCATGCCCTGCGACTGGCACGGGGACCTTCAACGTCCTTGCTGTGCGGCCTTCTTCGATTGCCTCTGTCCCGGACGATGTAATTCAGGGTGCTTTTGGCCAGGATACCCCGGTGGCAATCGACGGCGGTTACTTTGGCCCGGCTTCCAGCCAAAATCCTTTGGTCAAGGTGTTTTTTGGGCAAAACACTACCCTCCCAATCAACACCAGTCTCTCCTCCGCCAACCAGTTGAATGTTACCTTCCAAAAGGGTGACATTAATGCTGCCAGTCCGGGCCTTTACCCTCTCTCTGTGGCTAGCCGGGCTACTCCGTTGCCCACCCCCAACAACGCCTCCGTCACCAATATTGCGATCTTCCCGGATTATTCGAGCGTCACTCCGGGTGTGGTGGCCAGCGGCATCCTGGCGGGTATGAACCCGAGCGCGGTCGATATTGACCCCACTCTTGGCGTCCTCGTAGTCGCCGAGGCGGGCTCGCCTTCGGCTACTCCCCCTGTTCCCGGCGGCGTGCAGTTTTATCAAATTGGCCAGGGTTCGCTTGTGCCCATCGATTCGAGCGGCGCTCTTTGTGTCAATGGTTGCCCGGTGGCTGTCACTGGCACTCTGCCTGCTGGCCTCTCCATCAACCGCAACAACCACACCGTCGCCGTGGTCACCTATGGCTCGCAAACCACCACGAATACCAACAATGTCTGCCAGATTACTTCTCTCACCGGGCAGAACGTCACGGTTCTCAATGTTCCGGGTAGTCCTGCGCCCATCATCCCATTCAGTTTGGATCTTACAGGCGCCATGCAAAACTCCATTTGCCCTGCTCCCATGCCCTATTCCATTGGCGTCGACCCGGATTCCAATTTCGCGCTCGTGGCTTATTCTTCTACCTCCTCTTCCACGATTTCCAACCTCGGCTTCATCGTCAATCTGAATGCGAATACCAGCGGCTCAAGCGGCAATATCACGACTACGCCGTGTGCCCTTGGTCGGGCCATTAATCCATCCTCGAATGAGTTCGGCCAATGCCTCTATGCGCAAGTCACCTTGAATACTGGTCTCTATCCGCAGATTGCTGTTTCGCCGCACGGTCACATCGCCCTCGTCACCCCAGGCGGGTCTGGCGTCGTTCGCGGCGTCGACGTCACCAAGCCCTCCTCGGCGAATGTGGTTTCATCCGCCACTGCGACGGCAGGTCTTGTCACTGTCACCATTGATACGACTAAGTGTCCTCCTCCCCTGGCTAACCCAAACCCAAATGCGACTCCACCGACTAATCCATGCCCCTTTTCTATGGTTCCTGGAAACGCGGGCACTGTCCTGATTACCGGCCTTCCCAAAGGCAGCAGCAGTGGCACGGATTTCAACGGCACCTTTTCCGTTTCCGTTCTGAGCAGCAATAGCTTCACGTATGCCCTGACTTCCACGGTTAGCGACAGCACCGCGGAACCCTCTGGAGCTTGCGCCAATGGAGCGGTCTGTCCCACCGTTTTTTACGGCGTTCCCAATGCGATCTTCTCCATCTCTCCGACTGCGCAGGGAATCGCCATTAATCCCATCACCAACACCGCTGCCGTCGCCGACGCCAATGCTACTGGCACCAACGGCGCCCAAATTGACCTGCTTAGTGCCCTGGACCAATCCGTTTCCTCCATCACCTTTTTTTCGAATTGCACCGTTTTCATTACCCCTTGCGCCAGTTCGCCCGAACTGCTGCCCACCGCCGATGTCGCTTGGCAGCCTTATCTGAATGAAGTCGTTTCCTACAACCCGAACGTGAACCAAGTGTCCATCTCCGAACCGGTCAGCCACCAGCGCTACGCCATTGTCAATCTCAGCGGCGCCAGCGGAGCTGGATCCACTACGCTTACCGTTAGCAACGGCACGACGACGGCTAACACGCTCACCCTTTTTGGTGGCCTCGCTGTCGATCCAGTCACCAACCAGGCCTTTGTCGTTAAGTCTGGTAGCGCTTCTATCGATGTCATCAACTTGAACGGAGCCAGTCCCATCAAGCCCACTCACATTTCCGAGGTCCTGGTTCCCAGCCCGACTCCTGGTCTTGGCAATGTCGGAGGCTTGCCAGGTGGTTTGGTGCCTCAGGCCACTCTGACTTCTTCCACTGCATTGTCTGGCGTCAAAATCTTTGGCTCCGGTTTTGCCTCGGGGTTGAGTGTTCGCCTCGACGGTGTGGACATTACCACCACGAACCCACCCGGCAGCGTCGACAGAATCGCACCCAACGGCCAGGAGGTTGACGTCACCATTCCGCCCCCCTTCCTGTCCGCACCACATCATTATTCTCTCGACATTCTTACTAACGCTGGCGCCGTGCAGTCCAACTCCGTCGAATTCCTCGTCATCCAGGCCATCGACATGTCCAAGATCTGCACCGACAGCAACGGGAACCCCGTGAATTCCATGCCCACCTCGGTCGCCATCTCCGATCAGCTCGCGAACGGTCCGTTCTCGCCCATCGCTCTCGTCAGCAACCAGGGCTGCAACAGCATCTCCATGATCGATATCAATCCCGCTGACAAAACGTTCGGACAGCTCATCGGGAGCCCCATCACCGTGGGCACCGCTCCTGAGGGCGTCGCCATCAGTCAGCGCCGCGGTCTGGCCTTCGTCGCCAACAACGGCAGCAGCACCGCTTCTGTCATCGACTTGACCAAGAGCCCTCCCGTGGAAGCTGTTCCAGACGTGAGTACAGGCACGAACCCCGTCGGCGTTGCCGTCAATGACCCGACCGGCGTCGCCATCGTTGCCAACAACGGCTCCAACACCGTTACCGCTATCAATTTTGGCCTGCTCTTCCCGCCTCCCGGCAGCACCACCACTCCGCCTACGACTCTCACGCCCGTCAGTATCGGCGGCATTCAGCAACCCCTTGCCGTTGCCATCGATCCCGATCGCGGCACCAACAATCAGGGCATCGCCGTTGTCACTTCGGTTCAACTCAGCACCGGTTCAGCACCCCTCGGGGCCCTTGCGGTTGTCGAAATTGGCTTTGTCACCCCCGCGCTCAGCAACACGATTTCTTCCGGCAGCGTTTCCGGCACTCCCACCGGCATCGTTTTTGATCCTGCCGTGATCACCGGCACCGCGAACCCCGGCGTCTTTTTTGCCAATTCCAGCGGCACGAATACGATTACCGAGTTCAACCCGGACACTGGGACCGGCAGCTCCGTCAACGTGGGCATCAACCCGACTTCCTTGGCCGTGAATCCGCAAACGGGCGCTCTGCTCACGTCCAATACTGTCAGCAACACCGCTTCGGTTGTGGACATCGCCTCAAGTCCCTTCCGGACCCTCGAGACCCTCGGTATTCCCGGCTCGCAGACTTTCGGTGTTGCCATTGACCCGTTCACGAATCTGGCGGTCATTGTCGATCAGGCGAACCAGCGCGTTTTGCTCTTCCCCATGCCGAATTAACCGTGGGGAGAGGGTATTCGGAACGGGCAATTTTGAAGAAGGAGAGCGGCGCAGCCCCGCCATGCGCCGTTTTTCCTCTTGCAGGCGGCAGGACGGCGGTGCTTTCCGATTGCGGGAAAGGAAGCTGGTCGGATATACTTTGAAGTTTGCAATACGCCCGCAGATTCCGCCGGGGTGCGGAAAAAAAGATTTTATGCCAAGTTTGCTTGGCGCCGGTTCGTTGCGCTTTCGCCGCGAGCCTTAACTAACAAGGAGAGAACAGTGAATTTCAGAATGGCATTCCGTACGACCGTCTTCGCTACAGCGGGCTTGTTTGTAGCGGCATCGGCTTGGGCGCAGGCCGCGGCCACGCCTGCGGTTGGTTCCACTGCCGGTGGCAAAATCGCCATCATCAATATTCGCCAGGCCATCGTGACCACCGCCGAAGGCAAGCAGGCCTCCGCGGAATTGCAGTCCCAGTTCGCGCCGCGCCAGACCGAACTCGAGAACCTGGGCAAGCAAATCAACGACCTTCGCCAGCGCCTCGCGGCTTGCGAGAACAAGTGCAGCCAGGACGAAATCGGCCGCCTCACCCAGCAGGGACAGAAGGCTACTCAGCGGCAGGAACGCCTGAACAATGAATACCAGGAGGACGTGAACTCCGCGCAGCAGGAAGTCATCGATCGCATCGGCCGCAAGATGATCGACGTGATCGACCGCTATTCACGCGAAAATGGGTATACCGTCGTTCTCGACGCTTCCGCGCAGAACAGCCCGATTCTGTACGCTTCCCAGCAGATCGATATCACCCAGGACATCATTCGCCTTTACGACTCCGCGTATCCCGTGAAGGCTGCTGCCGCGCCCGCAACCCAGAAACCCGCCGCCAAGCCGCCTGCGACAAATCCGCCGGCCACGACGGCTCCGACCAAGCCGTAACTGCAGATTTTTTGGGCTTGCAGTTCTGTTTTTCCAAACGCCCCGGTTCTCCGGGGCGTTTTTCTTTTCTGAGTTTTTCGCGGCACTAGCGTCTCTCGCCGCAGAAAAACGGAGAACGAAAAACTAAAAACAAAGAACTCAGAACCAAGAACAGAAAACTGCAAACTGAAAAGTGAAAACGGAAAACTGAAAACTGAAAACTGAAGACGGTCTCCTTGTGACCGCCGGCACCTCCCTCTGTAAGCACCCGCACTGCACCCCGTGCCGCCGCGGACTAGCGTGATGCCCAGGGGCTCTGCGGCACAGCGTGCCCTTTGCTACGCATTGTTACAGCGGACCACGCCGCATCCCCGCGAATCTTCTCGCAAAGGAGTGACATTATGGCAACCCGTGCTACCGCAGCAAAGCCCATTCCGGTTCCCAAGCCCACAGCGGCTCTTCACACGGCCAAAGAGATTATGCAGACTCCGGTGATCGCAGCTACGCCGCGCGCTTCTCTGCGCGACCTGGCGGCGCGCCTGGTGACCAACGAATTCAGCGGCATGCCCGTCGCGGATCCCGACGGCCGCGTCGTCGGCGTCATCACGGAAGCGGACATTCTCCGCGCGCTTCTCGAGGGCAAGCACCTCGAGAATCTCTCCGCGGCTCAAGTCATGACCGGGCCCGCGCTCACCGTGGACGTCAAGGCCTCGCTCGAAGAAATCATGAAGGTCCTTCAGGAGCACAAAATCGTTCGCGTCCCGGTGACCTGCGAAGGCAAACTCGTCGGCATCATCGCGCGCCGCGACGTGATTCGCGCGGTCATCGAGCCCGAGTTCATGGTTTTCCGCGAACCGCTCTGAGCGGTCCGCTATTGTTGAGCGGAAGCCCGGCGCTACACCATCTTCAATTCTCGCACGGGCGAGGCTTGCCCCGTTCCTGAGTGTTTCTGCGTTCCGTTCTTTCTTGTCGGTTGTCATAGTGGCGTCCTCCTCAGTCGCGGAGGGGGCCAGGCATATCCAAGATGATTCGCTGGGGCTGGCCCTCGGTGTCTTTTTGAATGGCGCGATGAGAATGGAGGAGTTGGCTGGTGATGTAGGCGAGAACAGCAGCGCGACGGGAGAGACTCCGCCCTTGGTCCAAAGCGAGGAGGCAGGCCAGGAATTGGCGAAGGTCGCCGGCGGAAGAGAATTCGGAGGGCTCGGGGAGGAGATCGGAAGAGAGGTCCTCGAAGTCGGTGGTAGCCGGGGTGGCCAAGGCTTTAGCGACGCGAGCCTGCAAAACGTGGCGCGAGCAAAGGCCGGCTTGGGACACACGGACGCGACAGCGGCGGCCATTGGGATAGACATGCTGGCAGCGTGCGGAGTCGTTCGGGGAGGCAACGGCAGGGATTTCAAGGGTAGCGATGGGATCAGTGATTGTGGAGTTCATTTTTTTCCTTTTGGAGGGGTGGCACCCCCCACTGTTGTAATGATCTGAAAAGAAAAGAGTTGCGAATTGGGCAATTCGTAAATGATTGAAAAGAAGAGAGTTGAGCTTCGGTACCAGAACTGAAGAGAGTGGCGAGTGAGGCCCGTGTTCGGTGATGCGTGTGGCAGATCCCCGAGTGGCGAGCAAGAAAGCTGGACGGAGGTTGGAGTCGAGAATTCACAACCCATCGTAGTACAAATTTTCTGATTTGTCAACTAAAATGATAAATATTTATATAGTACTAGTATTTGAAGAATGGGCACAGGGGTTCGAATAGAATTCGTAAGGAAAAGAAAACAAAGGGGTAGAGCTCACAGAGGGGCTGACAGTCGACCGTTAAACAGTTGTTTCTAGTTACGACGAGCTAGGGCGAAGGTTAATGTCTTGGCTCAGCCTGAAATGGAGAAGCGACGTTTCTCCGTGAGTGTAGATTCCGCCCACCGCGGGCGGGGATTTTCAAAGCGTGTGGGTTATCGGGTCGATGAGCCCGCCAGATTATCCCTCAGCATGGTTGCATCCCTGCAGAGCCCGCTTCCGTTTCACCCGACAGGTTCATTGTAGCTCCGCCGTGCCATGCTGTTCTCGACTTCCGGTTTGCCCGTCATCCACTCAGAATCGACAGAAAGATCTGCGGTCTTTCTCGCGGCACCGACATCGGTGGGTATACCATTTGGCGTTTGGCTGATGATATAAACAACAATTCAACGGACCTGGTACAAGCCTTCGGCTCCTCGGCTAGCTAATCGGATATCCAAGGGACCACACTTACGCAGGAGCCAAAGACGCCAGCGAATCTGTTCACTATGAAACGCACTCTTTTTCTGTGGCTTGCGCTGCTGCTCGTTGGAATGGCGATCCTGCGTTCCGCCATCGCCACCCGCCTCGACAGCTTCACTATTGATGAGGCCTATCACATCGCCGCCGGGGTATCCTACGTTCGCTACCACGATTTCCGCGTCAATCCGGAGCATCCGCCTCTCGTCAAACTTTGGGTCGGCAGCTTGATTGCTGCAACCGGATTTCATCTGGATCCGCTCCGCCAGTTCAACGACAAGGTCGGCGAGCGAACCTTCACCGAACGCGCGGTCTTTCGCCAGAACGACCCCGACTCCGTGCAGCGTCGCGCGCGCGCCGCCATGTTCGCTCTGAACGGTCTTCTCCTGCTGGCCCTCGCATTCGCCCTCGAGCGCGTCTTCAACGCCGCCGTTTCCCTCGGCACTCTCCTGTTTCTCGCCATCGACCCGACCGTCGCCGCGCACCTCCCCGTGGTTATGACGGACCTGCCGGTCGCGCTTCTCTCGGCAACTTCTGTCGTCCTCGCGGCTAGAGCCTTTCGCGAATGGATTTGGACCGACCTTGCGGCTTGCTCGGCATTTCTCGGACTTGCGCTACCCGCAAAACACTCCGCCCCGGTCGTGCTCCTCAGCGTGACCCTCGTCGGCACACTGCTCGCTGTCTTTCAGCCGCCTTCCTCGCCAAGAAACTCGCGAGCGTTAAAACTGGCGAAGATTGCCCTGGTTTTCGCTGGCGCAATGGTCATCCTCTGGGCTTCCTACTTCTTCCGCTACTCCGAATCTCCCAACCGCGTGGAGAGCTTCAACCGCCCTCTTTCCGATAAAATTGACGACCTCATCTCGCCACGTGATCGCAGGGTTCTCGCCGTTATGGCCACGACCCACGTCGTGCCCCGCGCCTATCTCTGGGGCTTCGCCGACACTATCCGAGCGGGATGGGAAGGCCGCGAGATTCCCCAGTTATTTCTTGGCCGAGTATACGGGTTCAGGGCCCCAAAATATTTCTTTCCCGTGATCATGGCCGTCAAACTGCCGATCGGCCTGCTCGCACTTTTGCCGCTTGGGCTCTTTCTGTTTATTGCCCGCCGCATCCGGTCGGACTGGAACCTGCCTGCTGGAGTTGTCCTTGCTGTCGCCGCCTTGTTTTTGCTGATACTTTCCACGGGGGCGACCTATGGAGGAATCCGCCATGCATTGCCCGTGGTCGTTCTGCTTTCCGTATTTGCGGGCATCAGCTGTGCCGTGGCGCTGTCCACGAAAACGCCACAATTTAAGATTGTTGTCGCTCTGGCTTTTGTGGCCGCGGCAGTTTCCGCTCTTCCTCAAATGCGGCCCTGGGAATATTTCAATGAGTTCGCCGGCGGCACCTCCAACGCTTACAAATATTTCTACGACGATGGCGTCGACGTCGGGCAACGGACGAAGGAACTCGCGCGATTCTACGCAGCGGAAGTGCGGCCGGCCCACATGCGCCCCGACTGTCTCTATGACTTTTCGGACGAAGAAATGTACGCGCGAGGCATCGACTGTTTTGGAAGCGACAAGGTTCACGACCGTGCGCTGGAAGCTCTCCCCGAACGGTCGGGAACTATCTTCGTCACTCCAAATTTTCTTCTTCGAACGAGCTATTGGGACCGTCGCGCTTTGCGCGAGGCCCAGCCCACGCGGCGTTTCGGCAATCTCTTCATCTACCAGGGTATCTTTTATTTGCCCGGAGAGGCTGCCGCCGCACTCTACTATCACGGAATCGATTACACGTTCGGCGAAAAGCCCGATGAGGCCGCAGCGGAAAAAGCCTTTCTTCGCTCCGTGGAACTCGATCCCTCGGCCTACTTTGTTTACATCCAACTCGGAAATCTTTACCTCAAGCGCGGTTCTCGCGAACAATGCCTCCACGCCTATTCCGATGCCCTCAAGTACGCACCGGACGAACCTGCGCTGCGGTCTGCGCTGCAGAATCAGATTCAGCGCGTCGGGCGCGATCCTCTGGCCGGAGTGACACCGCTGCGCGACCCTAACATGGAATGATGACTAGTGGCCTGTCGCTATGATGTCGTTACCACAGGAAATGTTTCTGCTGGGACCCTTGAGCAGCCCGGGCCTTCTAGAGATTTCCAGAAAAATTCACCACTTCGTTCTCCATCGGGATTTCGTTCTTATGCACTTCCGCCGGTCCCTTGGCGTCGGCGGGCTTCCAGCCCTCGCCGCGCCCGACGACCTCGAACGACGCCAGCGAATAGGGCAGTCCCTCCGCTCCCAGCGGCGAACTGCCATTCTCAATGTGGAAGTGCAAATGCGGCTCAGTGGAATTCCCGGAGTTTCCGACGAGACCTATCACTTGTCCGCGCCGCACCTTGTCGCCGAGCTTGACGCGCAGCGAGCCCGGCTGCAAATGGGCATAGAACGCGAAACTGCCGCCGCCGATGTCGAGGATAACGTGGTTTCCGCCCACGGTATCGAGGGTGATCGGCACGGCCCGGGAATCAATTCCCGGAACATTTTCGGGTATTCCATCCTTCGTCTCGGTCACGACACCGTCAGCGACGGCGTACGCCTCATTCCCGTAGGCCAGATAGTTCTTGTTGTCTTTCTCATTTCCTTGGAAGGTCTTCCCGTCGTCCCGCAACTTTACCCAATCGATAGCGAATCGCTGGGCGATCGCCGCATGTCCATCGATCGGGACAATCGACCTCCGGTGTCCCGAAGTATTGGAAGGCCCGTTCGCGGCAAGCCAATGCTCACCGCGCAAGGGCGAGCTGATCGCCACCGCTCCTTTGCCAACGGGAATGGATGCTGTCTCAACTGTCTGTTCTTCAGGGTAACTTCCCACCTTTACGGTCAATCGCTGACGAATCGTCGCGGGCACTGCTTCCTGAGTGTCTACAGTGGCCCACATGTACACGACGCCCATCGTTCCGGGCGGTAGCTTCGATTTTTCCGTTGCGCTCGGCGGCTGCCCTGGCTTTCGCATCACGGCGTCCAGGCCCGCCCCGGTGTATGTCACTAGTGAGCGCGTACTCGAATCTCCGGAGACTGCCTCTACCTTGGTGAGCTGGTAGTTCCAGCGATCCATGTTGTTCAAATGCAGCTCGTAAACCAGATGCCATTTTCCGTCGGCTTTGAACGCGGTCGGCGCGATCGGCACGACCACATCCAGAAACACGGAAAGCGGCTTCTCCTTCGGTCCTTCGGGCGCGTTCTGTGCCGCCTTTTCTTGGGCAACCGAATCCCCGGCCGAGCGCGCAAATTTCAGCGACTGAGGTGGAACGCCGCTTTGCGTCCACGTCCCGGCGATTTCCGTTCCCGCTGAATTCAACTTTCCTTCGTACACCCCACCTACGGCTTTGACCTCAAACCTGAGCGCATCAGCTTTCAGGGTAATGTTGTCCATGGGCAGCGTCGCGCCTTGGTCTACGCTGTTCAGTTCTCCTGAGAAGTCGCCGTTAGAAGCCTTACTAATCGTTAGAATGAGATGCAGCTTCGCGGCGCCCTCGCCAAGCTCACCCTTCCACGTGCCCGCAAGGTCAGCGTTGGTGCCCTGTGCCGCTGCACCCACGGCGAGGAACGTCGTGAGATATCCCACCATACACACTGCAAGAAGTGTTGCGCCGATAGGACTCTGACCTAGAGGCGTGACGAAACCGGCTTTCAAGATTTGCTTCATATATTCTCCGCTGAAATACTACCGCCAAAAATCGATTCGGATAATTGAAGTTTGAGCGATCCGCCGATGGACCAAATACCCCATGAGCAGGACTGCTTGCGAGTATCGCACGAATCGAATGCCAGCCACCCGTGATGAAGAGGTTCCCGACCGGCTCACCTTGAAATGCCGGCTACCTTCGGAAACCAGGACCGTACAGCACCCTACCCGGCCGGGCGCCCGTGTGTTTGCCATGGTCGATGACGACGACGCCGTTCACCAGTACATAGTCGATTCCATCTGGAGAAAGGTCAGGCTTCTCGTAGGTCGAACGATCTTGAATTTTGTCGTAGTCGAAAATGACCGCGTCGGCCCATATTCCCTGCCGAATCAAACCGCGGTCGGCAATCCGCATCCGAGTTGCAGGCCAAGAAGTCATTTTTCTTATCGCATCCTCAAGCGTCAGCACGTGTTGTTCGCGCACGTAGCGCGCAATCACGCGAGGGAAGTTACCGTAACTCCGGGGGTGGGGAAGCCCCAGAGAGTCATCGCCGCCGGGCACGAGAGCCGTTCCGGCGTCACTCCCAATGCTCGTCCATGGAAATCTCAAAGCGGTATCGATGTCCTGCTCGCTCATCATGTGGTAGATGGCCAACACGCGGCCTTGTGTGCCTTGGGCCACGAGATCAAATGCGGTGTCGGCGGGATCTTTCTTGAGTTCTTTCGCAATGGCGGCGATGCTGCGCCCCTGGTACTTCGCGTTGTCCGGGTTTTGCGCGTTCACGAGAATGATGTTCTTCCAGCCCCCGGAAGCCTCGACAATGTTCCACCACCCTGGGGAGTCCTTTCGAATTTCTTTCTTCAAGCGAGCCCGGATTGCCGGATCGGCCAGCCTCTTGAGAAGCTGCTCTTGGCCGCCTTCGTGGGCCCAGGAGGGGATGGCGGCCTCTAGACCTGTTCCACCCGCTGTATATACGTACAAATCAGCGGCCACATCGACCCCGCGCGCCCGCGCCGCTTCGATATGCTGTCCCGCTTCCTTCATCAGCTTTCCCCAGCCCGGGCGGTAGGCTGCCTTGAAATGAAAGACCTCACCAGGAAGCCCGCCTTTCTCTGCAATCTCAATCAATTCATCCACGGATTGCACGAGCTCCTTTCCTTCCCCACGCATGTGGCTGGCATAGATTCCGCCGTACTTGGCCGCGACTTTAGCCATTTCAATCAATTCGTCGGTAGTCGCGTAGCTGCTCGGTGGGTAAATCAAAGCGGTGGTCATGCCCATCGCGCCATTCTGCATCGCCGTTTCCAGAATGGCTTTCATCCTGCCAAGCTCTTCTTCATTTGGCTTGCGTGCGTCGTATTTGAGAACGGCCACACGCGCTTGCGTCTCGGAGAAATAAGTTCCGAAATTCAGGCTGATGCCGTTTTTCTCAAGCGTTGTCCAATATTCACGCAGCTTTTCTGGAGGAACAGGCGTCCCTCCCTCGCCCGCAATCGCGGTTGTAACTCCTTCCATTAATTTGTTTTCCGCCAAACCATTCTTGGGGAGCACGGCACCGGATTGATCCATCATGTCGATCCAGCCTGGTGAAACGTAACGGCCGCGCGCGTCAATTTCTACCTTGCCGCTTCCTTCAATCTCTCCTATCTTCACAAAGCGTCCGTCTCTGATCGCCACGTCCGCAAATATGCACGGGTTTCCGGCTCCGTCCAACACGCGCCCGCCGCGAATAACCATGTCATATTCCGGCGCCGTTTTGGTTTCCTGCGGCGAAGCAACCGTTGGGACCGTGCCCAACACGAAGGCCGCGACAAATGAAAGCACGACTCGATAAACGCGATTCATAGTGCTCCTCCCGCGAAGGTTTATAGACTTCCAGTTGGGACTGTGCCTGCGCGCTCGTAATTGACGACAATGACGCCTTTCGAGGTCACGGTGCTTTCCGTCACCTTGAAAGCCGCCGGGATCGTGCCATCGGCAAACAATCGTTTTCCACCGCCCAACGTAATCGGAAAGATCTTCAGCCAGAACGCATCGACCAAATCATGCTTGAGGAGCGTCTGAAGGAGATTTGCGCTTCCATTGACTTTTCTCATGACTGAGTTCCTTCGAGTCCTATCTGATTTTGTTTCATTTGCGGGTGTCCTCGGTTTTCGATGAGCTTCTTTCAGAAGTTAGGGACGCCGCTGCGCCAGAACGCAAGCTTCCGAATCGCAGCGAGAATAACACGACTTCCGGTCAAGTCCTGGGAAACGGGGTATTCGGAAAAGTTCGTAATAGAACAGGGGAATCCAAAGCGCGCCTCTTTCAAGCCATCGCCACCTGAGCTTGACATTGGGAGGCGCGGGCCGGAGGATGCACACAGGACCAAGCTCAGGATCAGCCCCTTCCGAGAGCGCGTTCCATGAACATCCGGCATCGCCTTTACCTGTGCTCGTTCCTGCTCGCTGCGGTGGTGTTTAGCGGGTCGGCGGGATTCCACTTCATCGAGGGATGGACGTGGTTCGACTCGTTTTACATGACGCTAACCACGATGACCACGATCGGGTATGGGGAGATTCACCCGCTCTCGCACGGCGGGCGCGTGTTCAACAGTTTTTTGATAGTGTTCGCGGTTTTTTCCGTGGGCTTTACGATTGCGACAGTCAGCCAGGCTTTGCTACAGTTCGAGTTTGGAAAAGCGTTTGGACGCCGCCGCATGGAACGCGAACTTGCCAAGCTCTCCGGCCACTACATCATCTGCGGAGCAGGCCGCGTCGGCCGCACGGTAGCGCGCGAACTGCGCGCCCGCGGCCAGAGCTTGGTGATCATCGAGAGAGGCGCATCGCGCCGAGTGGGCCGTCAACGAAAAGATTCCTGTCATTATCGGAAGCGCTTCGAGCGAAGAGAACCTGAAGCGCGCGCACATTGAGACCGCGAAGGGATTTGTCGCCGCGGTAGGCTCCGACGCGGACAATCTGTACATCGTGCTGACGGCGCGCGGTTTCCGGTCGGATTTGAAGATCATCGCGCGCGCGAGCGAGGAAGAGGCCACGTCGAAGCTGTTGCGCGCGGGCGCTTCGCAAGTGCTTTCACCGTACTTTTTCGTAGGCAGCCGCATTGCGCAGCTTTTGCTGCGGCCGAATGTGCTCGATTTCATCGATGCGGCGTTCGGCACCGAACGCCTGGACGTGGAAATCGGCGAAGTGCGCATCGAGGCAAGATCGGCGCTCGTGGGAAAAACGCTGGGAGACGCTGCGATTCGCCAACAGGCGGACGTGATCATTCTGGGCGTGAAGCCGGCAGAAGGCTCGCTGCTGTTCAATCCTGCGCCGGAAACCGTGATTCGCGCGAGCGATACGCTGATCGTCATCGGCGCGGATTCTCACTTGAAGAGACTCGAAGCACTGGCAATGGCGTGACGCGGTAGGGGAAGGAGCAGCTGACGCAAAGGGAGATCCTTCGCTCGGTCTGCTCGCTCAGGACAGGCATCCTCGTCGGATGCTCGGCTTCGGCCGAGAGAAGCGGCGTTCCTTCGACTTCACTCAGGACGGGCAAGCCGCCCTTCGCTCCGCTCAGGGTAAACCGCACTCCAAAAAATTAGGGCGGCCTCCGTGGGATTCACAGAGGCCGCCAGGCTGAGAGGGGAACTACAAACTCGAGATGGCAAGTTGCTGGTTTCAGTTCTCAGTTTAAAAACTGAAACTGAAAGCTCAATTCTCAGAACGACAAACTGAGAACTGAAAGAAGAGTGAAGATGCCACCCTAAGGGGTGGGGCTACGCTAAAACCTCAGACGACGCCCTGATCGAGCATGGCGTTGGCAACTTTTAGGAAGCCAGCGATGTTGGCACCGTTCACCAGGTTCCCCGGCGTGCCGTACTCTTGGGCGGTGTCGTAGCAGTTCTTGTGGATGGCAATCATGATCTTGTGGAGCCGGTCGTCCACTTCTTCGCGGGTCCACACTTGCCGCATGCTGTTCTGGGCCATTTCCAGCCCGGAAGTGGCCACGCCGCCGGCGTTTGCCGCTTTCGCCGGCCCGTAGAGGACTTTCGCATCGAGGAACAGCTTGGTTGCCTCGAGCGTGCTCGGCATGTTAGCGCCTTCGGCGACGAGCTTGATGCCGTTCTTGATGAGCGTTTCCGCGTCGCGCGCGTTGATTTCGTTCTGCGTGGCGCTTGGGAACGCGCAATCGGCCTTGATGGCCCAGATCGGATTGAAGAGTTTCACGTCGTTGGTGGGCGTGAAGGTGGCCTTCTTGAATTGCGAAACGTATTCCTGGATGCGCCCGCGACGAACATTCTTCAGCTCCATTACCCACTGGAGTTTTTCGCGGTTGAAGCCTTCGGGATCATAGATGAAGCCGTTGGAGTCGGACAGCGTGACCACCTTGGCGCCGAAGTCGAGCAGCTTCTCGACGGTATACTGCGAAACGTTGCCGCTGCCGGAAACGAGGCAGATTTTCCCTTCAAGGGTGAGCTTGCGGGACTTCAGCATCTCTGACGCGAAATACACGCAGCCATAGCCGGTGGCCTCCGGGCGAATCAGCGACCCGCCCCAATTGAGGCCCTTGCCGGTGAGCACGCCAGTGAATTTATCAGCGATGCGCTTGTACTGGCCGAAGAGGAAGCCGATTTCGCGGCCGCCCACGCCGATGTCGCCTGCGGGAACGTCGGTGTCCGCGCCGATGTGGCGCCAGAGTTCAGTCATGAAGCTCTGGCAGAAGCTCATGACTTCGTTGTCGCTGCGGCCCTTGGGATCGAAGTCGGAGCCGCCCTTGCCGCCGCCCATTGGAAGAGTGGTCAACGAGTTCTTGAGCACCTGCTCGAACGCGAGGAACTTCAAGATGCCAAGCGTAACCGTGGGATGAAAGCGCAACCCACCCTTATACGGGCCGATGGCGCTGTTCATCTCGATGCGATAGCCGCGATTGACTTGCACCCGGCCAAGGTCATCGACCCAGGGCACGCGGAACATGATGACGCGCTCGGGCTCGACCAGCCGCTCGAGAATCCGCGCGTCCTCAAATTCCGGGTGCTTCGCTAGCACCAGGCTGAGGGAGTCGAAGACTTCCTGGACCGCCTGGTGGAATTCGGGCTCCGCCGGATTTTTTGCCCGTACTCGGTTCATTACATCTTCTACGTAACCGCCCGGAACTTTCACTTCCGGCGGATTCAACACGAGACTGCCCATAAGTTTCCTCCCCCCTGCATGCCTCGTCCTGCGGTGGTGCTGTGAAAATAGACTTTCCGTGGATCCAAAACAGGCAGGGAATTTCCTACCGAAACTCTTTCGAGTGATTGTGACACACCACACCGCCGGGCAGCCTTGATTTAACGGGGCCGCCCGTTCTCTCCTCGATTTTTACCGCATCACGCTTGCGCGACGGCTTCCGGCAGATGCAACTGCTCGATTTCGAAGCGGCGCAACAGCTCTTCCTCGCAGGCGATGTGATCGCGCAACGCCTTCAACAAGCGCTGGCCTTGCAGCACAAGGTCATCGGTGAAGGAAGAGGTCGTGAATTCCATTTCCCGGCGAAACTCGTAATTGGCGCGATAGAGGCGGAAGTGCTCGTCCTTGATGCGGGCGCGGTCGGCGGCTTCGGCAAAACGCAGAAGAGGCGAATCGGGATCTTCTTCTTCCTGGCGGCAGTGCTCGCAGACTTCGACGATTTTGCCCTCCATACCCTGCAATTGACGAAGGCCCTGGCAACGGACGTCGCAGTCGGGGTCCGCGATGAGTTTGAGCGCATCTTCCCAGGTGTTCAGAAATTCAAGAATTTCAGCATGCTCGGCGTGGGCGGATTCGAATGCTTGACGTAGGTCCATGCTCGGCTCCCCTCGGCCCGTTGAGGGCGTTGATCCAGGTGCGCCAGGCTTTCCAGCTTTCCAGTTCGCCATACCACCAGCGTGCGAACCTAGGGGCGCTGCGTGCAGAGTTCCACCTGGTTTCCTGTCACAACAAGTCGTGCATCTGGTTTGCCAGGACCGCAGATTGCGGAGAAGTTCCGGCGCTTCGACGGACTCTATAACTTCTTTTTGGTGAGTGGGTTAGGAGCGGTTCCAAAGACGATTCCCACAGCTGGCAGTCGAGGATTCCCGCGGGCGATCCTCGGCCATTGGATTTTCCCCAGGGAATGGGGAATCTGGCGCAGAGCACGCTTCGCTTTTGGTTCGAATGAATGGAGCGATTCAGTGGTTCTGGTACTTGTTGGGGGCAAAGATCAGGATCGCGATCAGGTCTTTCCCGTTACGCTTTCCGTGCGCAAGCGTGCGACTACCAGGCGAATTTCTTCGTAGGTAATTTCCGAGGGTAAGGATTCTTTCAGGGGTTTCAGGCGTTCGAATCCCAGTTGTTGGCACGCTGCGGCGATTCGACTGTATTTTTCCGGGGCTAACCACTCGGTGCGGAATTCGGTGTCGCCGCGCTCTATCATTTCGGAGACGAGGGCGATGACGGAGCGCCGCGTGCGCTCGCGGACCTGCGCGATTTCTTCAAAGGTGCGCCCTTCATCAAGGAGCCGCAAGGTTTCCTCGACAGGGTGAGAGACTTTGGCTTTCCAATCGTTTCGCGCCCGTGCGCCTCCGTGAAAGCGCTGTAGAGCGGCGAGGATTTGTCCCCCGTACATTTCGACTTTCTTGTCGCCGAAGCCGGCGACGCGACGCAGTTCTTGCAAACTCGATGGTCGGGCGCGGCACAACTCGTCGAGCGTGGTGTCGTGCATCACGATGAATGCTGCGATTCCCTTTTCTCTGGATGCATTCCACCGCCATTCGCGCAAGTAGTCTTTCAACTCGGCATCTATGCCACCGGCTTCAGTAGAACTTGTTCTTGAGACTGCAGGTGCTGCCACGGAAACGGAGCGGCCGACCGATCGTGGTCGCGATGTGGGTGCTTCAACCTCGAGCCACGCGGGAATCCCTGCGCACACGTCGCAATCGCCGCAGCGTTCCCACTTGGGTTCTTCGCCAAAGTGGCGGCAGAGCTGGCGCTGGCGGCAGTCACGAGACTGCACGAAATTCTCGACTTCGCGATAGCGCTGCCAGGCGCGCTCTTTTTCGGCCGCGTCGGCAATCTGGCCGTTGAAGTAGGCGTGCAAACCGAAATCCTTCTTTTGCCAGAAGAGGAAACAATCGGCGGGGAGGCCGTCACGACCGGCCCGACCCGCTTCCTGGTAATACTGCTCGACACTCTTGGGAAGCGAAAGATGAATCACCGCTCGAACGGAGGCTTTGTTGATGCCAAGTCCAAACGCAAGTGTTCCAACCAGAACGCGTACTTCGTCGGCCATCCACTTTTCCTGGTTCTCGCGGCGCGCGCGGGTCTCCATCTGGCCGTGATAGCCAATCGCGGGGATGCCGTTTTCTTCGAGGAAGTCGACGGTTTCTCCGACGCGGGCGACCGTCGGAGCGTACACGATGACACTGCCATCGGAAACTTGCCGGACGCTTCGGAGCAGCCATTCCCTCTGCGTTCTGGTGCCAGACTGCCGCACAATGTAGCGGAGATTACCTCGACGGAAGCTGGCGATGTGTTTGTGAGGGTCGCGCAAGCGGAGCTGTTCAATGATGTCGTGGCGCACACGCTGAGTGGCGCTGGCAGTGAACGCGGCGATGGGCCGATCGGGCAAGAGCTCGCGCAGGCGGCTCAGTTGGCGATACTCCGGACGAAAATCATGTCCCCACTCGGAAATGCAATGGGCTTCGTCGATGGCGAAGAACGAAACGGGCACGCTCTTCAGCCATTCGGGCGTTCCGTCGAGAGCGATGCGCTCCGGCGAAAGATAGAGCAGGCGATAGTCGCCCTGGCTGGTCCGTTTGCGGATGCGGCTGCGTTCCTCGCCCCCCAAGGAACTGTTGAGAAAGCCCGCGGGAATGCCCATCTGTTCCAGTTGGGCGACCTGGTCTTGCATGAGAGCAATCAGCGGTGAAATGACCACGCCAGTGCGCTGCGCGTCCAGCACGGCGGGCAACTGGTAGCACAGTGACTTGCCGGCTCCGGTCGGCATGACCACGCAGACGTCGCGGCCCGCGGCGATGCTGCGGACAATATCTTCCTGGCCGGGACGAAAGGAATCGTAGCCCCAATAACGGTGTAAGGCCTCGGAGATAAGTGCGCTGTCCTCCAAAGACTGGCCATCCGGGCGACGCTGAGCAGTTAAAGCGGTTGCGGTACCCATGAGGAATTCCTCGGTCCGAGAGAAACGGACGGGCAATAGATTCGCTTTTCATTCGCTATATGTCAAGTGCTAATTTTAATAAAAGAGCAATACGGTTTGAGAAAGCCACCAGCCGGACGCGGAACTCGAGCCGGGGGAGGCTCATGCTTCAGGGTTGCCGCGGGGCGGAGCGGCTGGTTGCTACACCCATCCACGAATGACATAATTCAATTTCAAGGTGGCGGGTAGCTCGCGGTAAGAGGTGATTAGAACCCGCTGGTAGCTGCGGGATTTCGGGGGGGCTCTATGGGATTGCGGGATGGCTGGATTGAGAAGAGGGAAGAGGCGATGGCAGCGGCAAATGGCAGCCGGAATATGTCTCAGATGCATTTCGCGCGGCAGGGCGTCGTCACGGAAGAGATGCAATATGTGGCGAAGCGCGAAAAGCTGGACGCGGAGTCGGTTCGCAGCGAAGTGGCGCGCGGGCGGATGATTATCCCGGCGAACG
>Ga0187780_10000815_pt1 | contig 23194 bp, 18 predicted proteins | sample 1015_Q2_SP10_20__FD_132429 | JGI IMG/M metagenome (GOLD analysis project Ga0187780, IMG submission 132429) | Tropical peat soil microbial communities from peatlands in Department of Meta, Colombia - 1015_Q2_SP10_20_MG | ecosystem: Environmental > Terrestrial > Soil > Wetlands > Peat | place... | reverse complement strand
ATCTACAATCGGCGTCCCCCAACCAGTAACCGCATCCCAACCGACACCGGCACTATATCCACCGTTAGCACCTGATGTGACATCATGAAAATCTACTGAATATCGGCTACTGCTTGCACGCAGATAGATTAGCAGGTCAACATTCCCGAGTTCCATACCGCCATTATACTGGACGAGAACCGCTAGGACGCCAGCCCATAGGGGTGTCGAAAGACTTGTCCCAGCGCAACTGAACCATCCCGGAGAGTCACCACCTCTCCCACAATGGTCCGACGCGGTTGAATAGACCCAGAACATTGGGGCGTAGCCAAGCATCGACACATCAGGAACAGCCCGACCGGACTCCACCCCAATCGTGGAAGTCTGCCAGTTCGGCTCAGAAAAGTACCCGCTGAAACCGCCCCCGCTAATCGAAGCCCCAGTCTCACTCCCGTACCCTGTACAAGTTGTAGCTCCGCAACCCGTCAAGGCTAGGTTCGTCGCGCCGACAGCCAAGACGTTAGGATCTGACGCGGGAAACTCAGTACCTAGCGTACTTCCGTCAGGTTTTGCACCCTCGTCACCCGTAGCAAACACGATGGTCAAACCCTGTGCCGCGTCAAGCGCGAGTCGTGCGTCAATGCTATTGACAGCACCGGATCCGATGTAAGCTGCAAGCTGCGCGTCACTACACGGACTACCACAAATGAACGTCCAACTGTTAGAAACAACCTGCGCGATGTGGTTCGTCGCAATATAATCAATGGCATCCACTGGACTTGTGGGAGGAACGTAGAAGAGGTCGATTGCTGCTCCCGGCGCCATCGCGTGCACAGCTTCGATGTCCATAGCCGCTTCGCTCGCCCATCCCGGATCGTATGATATTGATCCGCACGACCCCCACGTATTTCCGGAACCACAGAACACGTGAAAAGTAGGGTCAGGAAGACCATACTGAACGTCGTATTGATGCAAGGCTGAGGTCGGATTGGGATCGCCGGCGGCTGCGATGACAGCAACTGTGACGCCATTCCCGTTAATGCCATTTGAGTAGAGACTATTCATTGAGTAACCTGTTTCGACGGCTTGAGCGCAATATGAAGTATAACAAGGGCCTGGAACATCTGCAGGCTGGATCAAAGTATAGTTGCTTAGGCCTGTTAGAGATTCGATTCCTGATGCGAATCCTTGCTGTAAAGTAGGGTCTGTATCCGTCGAATAGAACGCGTGACCGATTAGAGATTTGTACAATTTTATCTGGACCTTAAGCGCCTTTTGCACTACGGCGGCCGATCCCGCAATATTGAGCACGAGCGGTGAGGCGCCTCGAGTGACTGTGAGACCTTGAGCAGTTAGGAAATTGGTAACAGCCAACTCTTCGCTTGGAGTTTGGATGAATTGTGTTAGAGTGGTCGCGTTCAAGAAATGTCGGTACTCCGCCGATGAAGGATCACTAATCGCGGTCAAGCATTTGAGAAACTGATCCCTGTTCCGTATCTTGAAAACAAGTTCCATGTTCATAAGAAAAGAGTCAGAGACTGCCCCCACCTCAGGAACTGTCTTCGATCGAACTACAGACGGCACGGTTCCCGGAACAACCGACGTTAACGGTAACTGTATCGCAGTCTGGTTTAACGCGGATACTGAACAGTCAGATCCAAAGTTGTTTAATGGTTGGGCAGCAGCTTTCGTGGTCACGGCTGGGAAGGGCATCGCGATTCCTGCGATGAGTAAGTAGAGGCTGATCTGAATCAGAATGACTGCGCTGGACTGCCGCCCGAACCGAGACATGCTTGGTTACCACTATTCATTGAAAAAGAAAAAGGAAGGAGGGAGGGGATTTACGGGTACAGAATTGCCGCGCTAGTCATGAAGATCCAAATGCCTTGTCCTGGGTTTATGCTACTGGAACCAGTTGCTCTGGTCCAGGTTCCTGAGGGATTATCATAGAGCCAGACATTGTTCGGATCATACTTGGTGCCTAGGCTGGTAAGGTAAGCGCTTACTGTTTCTGACCCTACACTTGGCTGTGGTTTGAAGCCGATCATGTTCCAGCCTGCTGTGAGCGAGTAGCTAGGTGGACTTGAAGCAGGTGGAATTACGTAACCGTTCACCCACAGCGTGTCAGCCTTGCCCATGTAGATCCAGTACGCCGCTCCATCCTGAACGGTCGTTAGGGAACCGGACAGGCGTCCAGCAGTCAGAGTTGCAAACTTCCAACTTCCACCTTGATAGGACCATACAGACTGAGCTTCGTTGGAAAGAACGAGTGACCCAAGAGCTGTATTGATTGCAGTGTTGACCGGGATTAGTGGTAGGCTTACGAGGTTCCAACCTTGAACCAGGTTTATCGCGTACGCTGCTGAGTTCGGACCGCCGATGAACGGTTGGATGTCGTTAACGAAGTTAGCAACGTCCGGCGTTCCCCAACCTGTGGTGGGATCCCAACCGGGTCCAGCCAAGAACCCATTCTGCGTAATTCCGGGCGAATCTGTATTATTGCCGACTTTGATGTCGTGGAAGGCGTTAGTGTACAGGTTGCTCTGAGCTAACTCGTAGATAGCTTGGTTGACGTAGCCTACGGGACTCCCGTGTACTTGATTCACTAGCGCGATGATTGCAGCCCATGCTGGTGAGCTGGCGCTGGTCCCGCCGATAATGGCCCAAACATTGATCCCCCCGAAGCCGAGGTAGGCAAGCACGCCTCCGACGACCGCCGAGTTAAAGGATACATCCGGAGTTGCACGACCGTTATTTGATACAAGTGTGCCATTAGTTAGTGAATATGAAGCTGCTAGACCACTCTGATAGCCTGGGGAGGGGTACGTATGCATAAACGTGAAGTTACCTGACGTCTCTGAGTTCAAATAGTAATTGTAACTGAATCCCCCACCGCTCGAAGACGTTGCACCTGGTGGCAAATAGGTCTGGAAAGTGTTGTATTCTTGCCATGTACCTTCGCCCCCATAACCTGTAGGTGAACAACCTGTGGGCATACCGGGTGTGGTTACTGTTCGACAACCACTAGTACCACCACTCATCACCACCAGGCCCGTGTTGCACGTAGCCCCTGCAGCGCAGGCGAGAGTTCCGCTCGGGGCGGGCGGGAAATTAACAACGAGTGGGTTACTTGTTCCGTATTGGCCTCCGTAAGGTTGTCCTTGTGTTCCACCGATAGCTAGAACGTTCGGATTAGTTGCCGGGTACGAAGGCGTCAATTCGCCAAATTGCCCCGGGAAGACAACACCATATGCTGAATATCCTTCGCTTGCTCCGTCGTCGCCTGAAGATGCAAGAACTGTCCAGCCGTTGCTTTGTGCAATGTTCATTATGTTATTGTAATTAGATCGAATAGTCGGGTCAAAGACTCCCGGCGTTGTGTTATTGCACGGAATGTAATTGCATCCAACCAAATCATCCGGTTCTCCGAAGCTCTGAGACATTATACTTCCCTTGAGACTTAGTTGTGAGACCACTGCCTGCTCGGCGGCGTTAAGGTCAGCGTCAGAGCATGTGGCGGCCTCGACGAGGATGATTTTTGCGCCTGGTGCAAGACCGTGCGCTTGTGTAACGTCGAGCGTAGTTTCTACCCCCCAACCCTGGGCGAAACAAATGGAAGATACCGATCCAAGAGGCGGGGTACTACTGAAATCTGCAGTGGTGTCTGGGCACGTATCAGTCGCAAGTCCACTGAATGATGGTGGGCAAAGCTTAGTGATAGTCGTGGGCGTTACACCGAACACTGTGTCGTAAGTGTTCAGGTCAGTTTGTATCGTGGGGCTGCCGAAGGCGTCGACGATCACAATCGTCTGACCCGTCCCAGTCGCTGTGGCCGGGAAGTCGTAGGCCTTCTTGAGGAATGCCGGTGGATAACATAGGACCGTACCAAAATTATTACTTTTACAGAACGGTGCTCCGCCGACTGGTGTGGTTGCAGGGTTGAATATGGTTGCCGGGTTAAATGACGAGTCGAGCTTAATCTTGGGTGGATTAGCTATTTCATGCAGACGGATGGAACCACCCTGAGCTCGAACTGTGACGATATTTGTCGCTACTATCGTACTACTGATTAAGAGAATAAGTGCTAGAACGAGCAACTTAATTCTTTTCAATTATAATTACCTAAACTTGAAGTCGGGCTGTTGATTAATTAACACTTTCCGTGGCGGGACAGCTGCTTCGTCACCTACACAAGAATTCCGTACGGCATGCTTAGACATCTTCAACGAGAATGGATCGAATCAATTTGATGTTCTAAAGACTAGACTTAACCTCATCTAATTCACCACATTAGTGCAAGGAAGAGAAATTGCGGCGCCTCAGGTCGTATGCAAATCTGCTTCTAACTATCACGTTTCTAATAGTAGCATTACCGCCTACGGCCGCGGCAGTAGCGCCTTCCAACGATATGGCCTGCAGTTCACTGAAGGTTCAAACTGACAAAGAGTCTTACACCGTTAGCGAGACCGTCGTCATCACGGTCGACTTTAACGCGCTTCTGCCTGGGTGCGTTGAGCCTATGATTGCTCATAATTACGTAATCACAATTCAAGTCCTAAACTCTGAAAACTCCGTTGTGATTTCCTATAATCGAACCACGTCAGGTGGAGCAGTGATCACTGAAACCTGGACACCAACAGTACCTGGGGATTATTCAGTGAACGCAACCTCATGGTTCAGGCTGCTAGGTAACGACTTTATGACAAAAACCCTGCAAGCATCCAAACTCATTCATGTTGAGGACTCCGCACAATCGACAATGCAAGGTTGGCTAGCCCCTGCATCAGTTGCGATTCTAGTCGCGTCGCTAGGCTTCTGGATATTCAAAAAGAATAGGATGAAGCAAGCGCACTAATCCGAAGAAAGGCTGGTCCTTCGCATAATCGTCATGACTCCCAGGGTCATAAGCACGACTACTAGGAGTACCGCAAGTTGGTTTTGGTATTCAGGCGTAGTTACCCCGGTCACAGCCGTTACAGCGGTTGTGGTCTGGTTTGAATTTTGGGCTTCAGTCATAGTAGGCTGAGTTGTTGTGACCGCTTGTGGCTGCTGGTTGGGGGTTCCAGAGAAGTCCAAGTTCAAGTTAGCTGCCGATCCCCTGCTAAACGTTGTCGTTTGAGTCGTTGTTAGCTGGTCTAATTGGAAGTTGATGGTATCGCCCGAATTACATGATTGTCCCGATTGTCCGCACACCTGCACGGAATAGTTCCCTCCGCTAGTTAGCGTTGAACCAACTACAGCTCCATTGTCCCACGCAGTTATGTTATACCCATCCGGTGACGGAGTGCCGTTGAGGGTGACTGCCCCACTGATGATCATTGGAATTCCAGGCGGTGCCTGAGCGAAACCACGACCCACGAGCACTAGCGATGTGAGAAGAGTGAGGATAGTGACGAGTAGGAATCGAGAAGGCCATTTGCGCATTGGTCATCGAGCTATAGCAATTACAGCTGCTACTTAACAATTTGTAAAGTAGCATTAAGTTCAACAACTCTGCAAGTCACCCAACTTAGCCAGTGAGTTCAATTGATGTGCGCAGGATTAAGAACTGGCAAAACACGGTTTAGGAAACGGATACAGTAGTTGAAGCACTTTTGGATTCAAAACGAATCTTCACTAAAGGATATCTTGACATGGATACAACTGTGAGAGCAAAATCCACCGTTGAAGTTGCTGTGCCTAGCGAGACGAATGACTAACGTAGACCACCACGAAAGTGCAATGAATGGGATTCTAAGACTCGCGCTTGTCACTCTTATCATACTTTCTATACTCGCAATTACCGTCTCGTTGCATGTAGAAGGAATCCGTGTCCAAGGGTCTGGCTTAACCGTCCATGTTAAACCCGCGGTTTTTCAGGACCAATCTGTAAACTACACTGGCACCGGATTCACCCCATTCCTCAATGCATCACTTTCAATTGACTCCGGTTACCATTCAATATCGTACAATTTTCTCACACCAAGGGCAGATTCAACAGGGTTCATAAATGGGACTTTCTCAGCCGGAGACAATATTCTACCTGGGACGCGTCAAATCACTTTTACCGATTTGTCGACAAATGCAACCGCGACTGCTTCTGTACTTGTTCTTGAGATCGTGCAATTCTCAACTAATCCAACCTCTTTTCCAACCGCGGTTCCAGGACTCATTGCAAGCCCCCAATGTGGGACGAAAGCAAATGGTCAATTTTCGGGCTCATGCGGTCCCAAGTTCAACGTTACAGCCATCCTACCGCAGCCCTCTACAGGCTGGACTTTTGATCACTGGGAGACTACTGGAAACACTACCGACGCGATTCCTGGCACAGGCATCTCATGCTCTCCTTTGATGGGGGCGAACCTAACAAATTGTACTGGTTTTAGCGGCGGGATTCTGAAGGCCGATTTCTCGGCGGCGGTCACAGTAATTACTGATCCGACTTATGTTGGCTCCGTAAGCTTCGGATCGTGCACTGGTCCAAAGTACTTGAATGGGAGTGTGGCGTGGAGACAAGAACTCCCACCTGAGTATTCGGGCGTCTCAGTTTGCGCAAATCCATCGTACGGTTTCACATTCATCGATTGGTCTACTACTGGTGGCATCAACGTTATCAATAATCTATCACCAATTACTACTTTGCAATTGACTGGGCCCGGTACGCTTACAGCCCATTATGAAGTTCAAATTACATTACAAAGTGGTTGGAATCTCATTTCGCTGCCTTTAGTTCCTAGTGACTCGTTAATTGGAGATTTGTTGAAGCCTCTAGTGATCAAGAATGAGGTGATAAGCGTTTGGACATACACGAACACTCCGAGAGTGTGGCAGTACTACCTTCCAGGTAAATCAAGTACACTCACTAGTATGGTGGATGGAAATGGATATTGGATTTACATGACCGCGGCTGATAAATTGAACCTAACCGGCACAATCATCCCAAGCTCGCACATTCCGCCTACTTATCCACTAGTTGCCGGTTGGAATTTGCTCGGTTTCAAACCTCAACCTGTGATCACAAATGAAACCGTAAATCAATATCTCGGTAGCATCAGCGGAAATTATGATCCTAATAACGTATGGGTCTACGATTCCTTATCTACCAATTGGGTACGGGCAACCCCATTGTATGTCCTTCATCCGGGTCAAGGGGTCTGGATCTTGATGACTCTGCCTTCGTCACTCAAACCCTGATCTGCGCGACCTCTCTTTATCATTGACCGAAGGAACACGCTTATTGATGATGACAGTTAGTATGCGACTAAGAGTCCGCAATGTCGAAAACATTAGCAGGCATTCCTGCCCTCGACGCGGAGCAGACAATCGCTAAAGTTATCGTTCGTACGATGAAGTGGGTCGATCAAGTAGTTGTAGTCGACGACGGCTCACGTGACGATACTTCACTGATAGCAGCGAAACTGGGCGCTGAAGTTATCAAGCACGATCGGAATCTGGGGAAAGGCGCTGCCCTTCGTGACCTTATCAAATATGCAAGGATGGCTGACGGCGTACTAGTTACTCTCGATGCTGATGGACAGCATAATCCGGACGACATACCGAACCTATTGAAACCAGTCTTGGCAGGCGATGCTGACCTCGTCATAGGAAGTAGACGGCAAGAAAATGTGCCGATAGAGCGTCGTATAGGTGGGGCTGCCCTTGATCGCGCGACGTCAGCTCTGACAGGTGGTGTTGCACTTGATAGTCAGAGTGGGTTTCGGGCATATTCAGAAAAAGCCTTAGCGAAAGTGAGCGCGAACGAGTTTGGAATGGGAGCTGATGTGGAGATTCTCGTCAAAGCGGAAAAGGCAGGTTTGCGCATAGTTCAGATTCCGGTAACAATGAATTATGCAAGTCCTAGAACTTCATCACGCAATCCCATGTATCACTGGTTAGATGTCTTCTTTAGCTTGGTGAAATTCGTTTCGATACGTCATCCGTTATTATTCTACGGAGGTTTCTCGGCGTTGATGTTTCTGATCGCTACGGTGTTCGGTGTGCAAACATTAGACTACTACACCAAGTGGGGAAGGGTAGTTACTAATCTGGCTTTGATTTCGGTCGCGGCGGCAATACTAGGTTTCCTATCCTTCTTTACAGGAGTGATTCTCTTCACCCTAATCACCGTAATGAGAGACGAACAGTTTCGCTAAGTCGTCAATATTGACTGGTAAAGCCCTTCAACTTCTCTCGCCACCACGGACCAGTCGAGGCTCTCTGCTAATGCTCTGCCGTTCTTTCCCATCTGGGTGAGTATCGGATCGTCTCCATAGAGGAGTTCAACTAATTTACTCGATAATGCACGCGGGTTATTCTCCGGAACCAATGCTCCATTGTAACCATCTCGAATGATGCTTGGAATCCCCCCGACTGAGGATCCGATTGCAGGTTTTCCGGTGGCATTGGCTTCTAAGAGGGTCAAACCAAAGCCTTCAGACCGATCCTTGCTTGGCAAGACCAGAATGTCCGAACACGCGTAATATTCGGGCAGCTCTACGTCGGATACGTCGCCAGCGAATATGACTGAGTCGTTGATTTTCAAGCTGGATGCTAATTGCTGATACTCTTCTTTCAAAGCTCCATCTCCAACCACGAGCAGTCGAACGCGCCTCGACTGATTAATTTGTGAAAGTGCCTCGAGCAGCACGTCCAATCCCTTGTACCGATGCCACTCAGTGAGAGCGCCCACGAAGAGAACGATTTTGCAATCGTGCAGCTTGAACTTATCTTTAATCCTGCTCCCCTTCACGTTTGGATTGAACCTCTCGGTGTCAACTCCATTCCGTATGACTACAACTTTGGTTCGAACTCGTCTTAGATTGTTCGAAGTGGAGGCATAGCGGTCCGATGTGGCGATCACTTTACTGTAGCAATCGAGGTAGGCTGGGAGAACCAGGTGATCGTGCAAAGTTACTAACATACCAGCGGTTCTTGTTACTGGCGGAAGATCATTGTGCCAGGTCAAAACTGCAGGTATTCGCTTCAGTTTGGATACGACTGCCGTCACAAACGCGATATATGGGCTGGGAAAATTCGCGTGAAGAATATCTGCGGGCTCGCTCAGAAGTCGTGAGAAGAGGTTTGGCATGACTGGGGTTCCGTAGATCCTCCTTGACATCCGAAGACGTTCAATGTTTAAGCCGCCAACTGTCTGGATACCAGGTTCTAGCGGTGGATTGCTGCACATTACTGTTACTTCATGACCTCGACGCTTGAGATGCACGGCCAAATTATACGCATATGTTTCAGCTCCACCCCGCCATGGCGGAAAAAAACTGTTAACGATAACTATCTTCATCTTTTAACCTCGAGAAACGCGACTCCATCCGTCGCCTTCAATCTCAACAATTTGGACGAATGACACCAGCGTCTGGTCGTGTGAAACGCGAGTAATCAGAATATGTGACATCTATCTTGCTAGGCACCTTCTCGAGCACGTCCGTGCACCTTCCTCTTAATGCCATTTGGAATCATATGTTCAAGTAGTGGGGCGAACGCGCGCGTTGTCTTGTATCTAAGACTATGACTTTTGACTTGATTTAACTCGTCGGTTGCTTGCATCAAACGGGCCCGCATCTGTATTATCGCCTCTTGCATGCGGTCTACACGATAACGCCATATATCCAAGCTGAGGTGCACGGTCTGTCCATCTTTTTCTTTGATGATTATACCTAAACCATTACAGTTCAGATGTTCCACATAGCTGCAAGATTGACGCTCATCCAAGAATTCCCAGATCGCTTTATTCTGTTCCGGGAAAGAGACGGTATCATGAAGGATAATGCAACCTCCTGAGACGACTTTGTCTCCCCAAGCAGCCAACTCCTTCTTTGTCTGTTCGTACGAGTGAGCTGTATCAATCATCAAAATGTCGATCTCGTCGTCATATTCACTCGCAAACTCAAGATCGTCCTTAATAACAAGAGACCAATGGGCGCCTAGCGCAAGCTTGTCAATAATCATAAAGGAAGTCTGTTCCAGAGCCTCCCTAGTTGGTTGTCTCGAATATTCTGTCCCTCTGCCGTGGTCAACGCTAGTGACGAAGCCTCCTGTTTGGGCGGCTGCAATGACAAGGGCGCATGTTGAATTGCCTCCCCTCACTCCTAGTTCGACAATCTTCTGAGCATTAGATTCAGCGACCAACTTGTAAAGAAACATCAAATGTTCGTTGATATCGCTTGGAGTTCGTGCTCTTTCCTGAAGGTAGGTGAGAAGTTCTTCCTTTGGCCTCGACATTGCCAAACACTACACGACAGCTGTGTCTTCCCTATAATTCTTGATCGAAGGTAGCTCAGCATTTGCAGAGGATGCTGAACGCCAACAAAAGTCTGCCGACAGCTTGCTAATAGGCCTGTGGACATATTGTGCTTTGCATAAATTCATAATGGAGATATCAAGGTGAAACGGCATGTTGCTTCCAAGTACAGTTCCTCATTCCCGAGAAGATAACTCACGGAGGGGGATAAACTAAACAGCCTGTCGGGCTTAACTATTGTCTATGGGATCTTGATGGGGGGATCCGTCAGACTTTCGCGATTTTCAAACCTGTGTGTACGACAGACACATGTCCTAAGCGCCTCGTCGTCTTCACAGTATGCCACCATTAACGAGAGATCAATTAAGATGCATGAAATATGAGTGCAGTCTCTGCAGTTATTCCAACATGCAATAATGAATCTTCGATTACACAGGCTATCCAATGTTTGATAGCCAATGAAATCGACGAGATCGTAGTAGTTGACGCCGGCTCTCAAGACAGAACGTTGGACTTAGCTGCACGATTCGAAGTCCGCACAATTAGATTGAACGCAAACGTAACGATTGCGCAGGCTCGTCAAGTTGGGTGGCGTCGGACAAATGGAAAGCTCATTCTATTTCTCGATGCCGACGCTTATCTACGTGCAAATGCTTTGAAGCGTTTGATCGAAGTGCTAAATGAGCCCGATCTTGCGGTGGTTAGCTGTAGAATTGCTTGCGCAAACCCAAAGAAACTTCTTCCCCATTTTCGCGACGTCGATTTTCAACTTGCATATCCGCAGGACTTCGAGCATGTCCGTGTGATCAGATGTACCTTTGATCCAACAATCTGCGGCCTTTTTCGACGTGACGCGTTAGAAGCGGTGAGCGGGTTTGACGTTCACTACAGATATGGCGAAGATCTTGAAATCTTGCACAAGCTTGAGTCCATGGGATATCGAGCAGTGACAGTTTTCGATCCGGCTGTCTATCACAATCACCGGGAGAATCTTCATGATCTGTTCATGCAACTATACCACCACGGGATGGGACGAAGAGCACTGATCAGCAGTCTTGGTTCAAGCTTCTACCGTCGCAAGAATCCTGCGATCTTCGCCAAACGGCTCATTCAGAATATCCGGTTTTCCGAGTTACCTATCTATGTTCTTTACCGAACTTTCACGGAAACTGCCTTTCTAATGGGGTACATTCGCGGGCAATAACCACATAAACTTGCTCAAGGAGTCAAAATAATGAGGTGAGTGGTCATGCAGCCTGGCTTCCTACGAACCCTAAACACCCGGCTGCTGCAACCCTGCAAGTCGGGGTTCCGCCACCCTAGTTTGATTTGGCCCGCGATATCTCGCAGGGAAAAAGGGAACGTATTGAAGCAGCACTTGGCAATTCACCTCAAAGAACCTATGAGAACCTTGGAAGCTTCTCCCGACCTGATGAATTTTATTTGTCAGGCGATTGACGACGATTCTCACTCTTGCTTTCGATTAGGCTATCTCTATGACATCTGCCTTCGAATACGTCCCGAGAGAGTTGTTGAGACTGGAGTGCACCATGGAGTCTCAACGGCGTTCATCCTGAAAGCTCTTAAGGAAACGGGAAGAGGTCGCCTCTACTCGATTGACCTTCCAAACGTCGAATACCAAACTGATAACCAATCAAAGCAGAATGATGTACTGCTTGGCCCTGAAACCGGCTTCTTAGTCCCGCAGGATCTAAGGGTAAATTGGGATCTATTAACTGGAGATTCAAGGAAACTCCTTCCCACCTTGCTCAGATCAATAGGTCCAATCGACATCTTCCACCATGATAGCATGCACACGTATGATCACATGAAATTCGAATTTGAAACAGCTTGGCCGCACTTGCGCGATGGCGGCTTGCTGCTTTCGGACGATGTTAACTGGAGCAAAGCCTTCGAGGATTTCTGCCGGACTAAGAAATTGGACTACAGAATTCATGAAGGGATTGGGATTGTCCTCAAAGGCACTTTGTAATTAGTAGTTTATTCGAAGGATTTTGATCAAATAACGCGATGCACAAATGGCCTTGGGCTGGTTCCTTTTCGACAACATCTCTCTGTTCAGAGCCCGTTCAGCATGTACGATCAGTTGGACGACATTTCACTAAGAAAATACCGAAGCTTGAGGCCTATTGATCACAAATCATTGCTCTTAAGAGCACGCAGCAGAGTTGAGTGGTGCGGAAAGCATCTTGGCAGGAAGACTCTCGATTTTAGTCGAGAACCGGAACGCATTCCTGGTGCTCGTTGCGCTAATTTCCGGCGTAAAGATTGTGTTATCTGGGATCGTGCCTCCAAGCTTCGACCTTAGTGACATTGTCACGCTATTGCAATCAGGGCATGCGTCTATCGGGCCCTGGGTGGCACTATATCCTTCTTTGTACAGTCACGCGCTTAACGACACAATGATTCAACAGTGGTTGTTGACCGTCCCCGGGAACAATGACCTTACTCTCCAATTCATTTCACTTTCAGTCAGACTACCGATATTCGTCTTAGATCTCGCGATCCTACTAGCGATCTGTTACACAGGAAAGACTTTGGGGTCACTTCCGGCGGGCAGACTTGCCGGTCTAATTTGGTTTACAAATCCATACGGCTTATTTGGAATTGAACTTCTAGGTGTTCCCGACGTCCTAGCAGTCTTCCTATCTATCGCTTCTATCGCTATGCTTGTGCACAAGCGGCCCATAGTGAGTTCAGGACTTCTCGCACTTGGAATCTGGGTCAAGTTCTTTCCAATACTGCTTCTGCCACCGTTCTTACTGCATGAGGCTAAGTCAGACGCCTCAAGACGGACCTTGACCATTACAGCTCTGTTGACCCTGGCAGGGTTAGCGGGGTATCTGCAGTGGACTATTCCATCGGCGCACCTGTATCTCACCGCATACTCGCCAGTAGCTCAGTCATTCCCGTTTATTGCTGGTGAAGTTGCCATAAACAATTCCGCGTTTGTTCTAATACTCTTCTACTGTCTAATGATTTTCTTTGCCAAGAACACAAGAAACATAATTACTCTAATTCTTCCTTCGTTCCTTGTCTACTACGCCGTTTCGAACCCAGCGCCTCAATACTTGGTTTGGGTGATGCCGCTTATGGCCCTTGACATAACCATTGTAAACCGTTCTAGGACTTGGCTGTTGGCAATTTTCTACGTTTTGGCGTTTACAAACTGGTTCTTCTCATCATCTGCATTCCTGACGCCAAGTGGATACAGCCTGTTGATGTTCCCGCTAGGAGGTAACAGTCTACCATCATTTTCACTCGTAATAACTCGCCTCCTCGATAATTCGGTCATCATCAACATGTTACTGCCCTTGATCTCCTCCGCTCTCTATGCGTGCTTTCTGGCTTACGCTATCGACACGGCGCTCACCTGGTTCCGATAGGGTGAAGGAGAATGGAGGTAGTAAGACAAAGCTCGTGGTGGCTTATTGGCGGGACAATCGTGAAGTTTCTACTCATGTTTACTCCACCCTATGGGGATCTCATAAACTGGGGTTCTGTTGCCGAAATACTTTTCAACGCTATTTCATCAGGACATTATGCTCAGGTTACAGTGCCAGGAGTATACACGGGCCTTGGGTTCCTCCTTGTGCCTTCATATTGGCTTTGGACCAAATTACCGATACCTCATCCTCCGGTAAATCAATCGCACATGCTCTTCTCGACGTCAATGCCTGTATTACTCCTCTCATTCTTACTGAAGATCCCAATCTTGTTTGCGGATATCGGGACCGGTGTTCTCATATCCAATTTGGTTTCGCGGGCAACTGGCTCATCAAAGGGTCGGGTTGCTTTTCTAGTATGGTACCTCAATCCGTTCAACATTTACTGGATTAATGTGTTCGGTGGTATGGACATAATTCCAACTTGCATTTTCATGGCAGCCGTGGCTTTAGCAACGAAGGATAAATGGCTCGACTCTGGCCTCTCACTAGCAGTTGCAGGAATACTCCGCATCTTTTCGTTATTCACCTTTCCTTTTCTATTACTAGTTTTTCGGAACAAGTTGAACAGATCGGCCCGTTTCCTCATAGGTTTCATGCTTCCGCTAGCTTTGGGCATTGGTTTCGTATTATCGACAGGAGTTGTAACGTTCACTTGGATTGTCGGGGTGCCGTCCAGACAATTCTGGTTGATGGACTTTTTTGGTTACAGTTTGACCAATAACAATGTCAAGCTCACTTTTGTGGTACTCGCACTACAATTCTTCGTTACCTGTCGATACTGGAAATCGGCCGAGATCATCCCGTTGGCGACGGTTTCCGTTTTAGCGCTGCTCACCGCCGCCCAAGCCTACGGAGGAAGCGGCCACCACTTCATTTGGGCTTCACCATTGTTAACCACAAGCGTGATGTTGAATCAAAATGAGAAGTGGACCTTCATCCTCACTTTCATGACTGCATGTTTGGGTCCCTTCATTTCACCAGTCCCACTCCCTGCATATACCGATACGTTGACTTGGGGAGCATTTTATGCAGCGAAAACGGTTTACCTCCTCAGAATTAACTTAAATCAAATTCAGTTATTCGCCTTCAATAAAATGAAAGCGTTGGATTTGCAGGTTGCAACGAATGACATAAGATAGTTCACTCATGAAAGGGTGCTTCACCACATCCACGTAGAATTTGTGCATTCTAAAGCACGCACGTATTCGAAAAGGACCATTCCTGATCCGGTCGCTAGGCAAGTCATCACTCGTCCTTCCGCAGGATTAACTAACAAGTGCAACATTTGAGAAATTACTGTCTAACGGTGCGTGCGCGTTGAAGACTGCTTTAATTACTGGCATCACGGGACAAGACGGATCTTACCTTGCTGAATTTCTTCTGCATAAAGGCTACATCGTTCATGGAATTATCCGAAGAGCCAGCACCTTCAACACGTCGCGAATTGATCACATACTAGTGGACCCCCACACTGAGGGGACAAGGCTTTTCCTTCACTACGGTGACCTTAGCGACTCTGAGCAATTATCTAACATAATTTACAATGTAGGGCCCGATGAGGTCTATCATCTGGGAGCTCAAAGCCACGTAAGGGTCAGCTTTGACATACCTGAATATACGGGGAGTATTGCTGGTCTCGCTACAACCCGAATACTCGAGATGCTTCGTCAGAGTGAGAAGAAGATAAGATTCTATCAAGCTTCAAGCAGCGAAATGTTTGGAAATAGTCCTCCGCCGCAGAATGAGAAGACGCCCTTTCAGCCCAGAAGCCCATATGCTTGTGCCAAGGCCTACGGCTTCTGGATGACCTCCAACTATAGAGACGGGTATGGAATTTATGCTGTGAATGGAATATTATTCAATCATGAATCTCCGCGACGTGGAGAGATCTTTGTGACAAGAAAAATCACTAGAGCGCTTACGAATATCGTCGCGGGGAAACAGAAAACACTCTATTTGGGAAATCTGGAAGCAAGACGCGACTGGGGATTCGCCGTCGAATATGTCGAAGCGATGTGGAAAATGCTACAGCTAGATCACGCGGAAGATTTTGTGATTGGTACGGGACAACAGCACTCTGTGAAGGAGTTTCTGGACTTAGCATTCTCCTACGCTGGCCTCAATTATAGGAACTATCTGAAAATCGACCCTCGTTACTACAGACCTACTGAAGCAGACTCCTTGGTCGCAGATCCAACCAAGGCAAAGGACAAAATCGGTTGGAATCCGAAGGTGAAATTTGATGAACTCGTGAAGATCATGGTCGACGCTGACATGAGGGAAGGAGGGTTAACTCCACCAGGAGAAGGCGACAGACTATTAGGCAATAAGTTTCCGACAAGATGGTGGAACAGTGACTAACGCTGACTTCTGGAATGACAAGAAAATACTAGTCACCGGAGGAGCCGGCTTTCTCGGATCGCACTTAGTCGACAACCTTGTTAGTCAAAGAAACATACAAAGAGATCAAATCATTGTACCTAGAAGCAAACAATCCGATTTACTGAAATTAGACGAGTGCAGGAGACTCGTCAAGGGCATCAACATTGTAATTCACCTAGCAGCGCGAGTAGGTGGTATTGGCTTTAATCAAAAGTATCCGGGGAGCTTGTTCTATGATAACATGTTAATGGGGCTGAACATGATTGAGAGTGCGCGTCTAGCACATGTAGAAAAATTCGTTCAAGTTGGGACAGTTTGTGCATACCCGAAATATGCCACGATCCCGTTCAAAGAGGACGATATTTGGAACGGCTATCCGGAAGAGACAAACGCGCCTTATGGAATAGCAAAAAAGTCACTCTTAGTGATGGCGCAGGCCTACCGACAGCAGTATGGGATGAATATCATTTACCTGCTACCTGTCAACCTATACGGTCCACGGGACAACTTCGACCCTGAATCGTCCCATGTAATACCAGCACTAATCAGGAAATTCGTCGAGGCGAAGAATAATGAAGTCACAGTTTGGGGAACAGGGAAAGTGTCTAGAGAATTCCTCTATGTCGAAGATGCAGCGGAAGGAATCATCCTGGCAACTGAACGGTATAACAAGAATGCTCCTGTGAACCTCGGAACAGGACAAGAAGTGTCTATACGTGACCTTGTTGGCATGATTGCACGCCTGACGGATTTCAAAGGTGATGTGAAATGGGATATCTCAAGACCCGACGGCCAACCTCGCCGCATGTTGGATACAGCGAGGGCACTCGAAGAGTTTGGATTTCGCGCAACAACTCTACTTGAAGACGGTTTGAAAAAAACGATAGACTGGTACCGGTCGAGTAACTCTCAGTCTGACGCGTCAATGAAAACTGAGGTTCGAGCTCATTACAATAAGATTTCAGGATTCTACGAGCAGAAGAAACGCGAGGCATACTTGCGAATCCTGAGGAATTCACTCTCAGACTACAAACCTAGAAGGGCGATTGACCTTGGCTGCGGCACGGGAATGGCGCTGTCATGGTTGACTGGCGACCGAGTTGGCGTCGATTTCTCTCGAGATCTCCTTCGTAACGCGCATGACGGCCCTGACTACGTTCTCGCCGACGTCGAAGCAACGCCATTTAGAGATGGAATTTTCGATCTGGCACTTTGCCTAGACGTGGCCGAGCATCTTCCTTCTCTGAGAGTGATTGATGAAGCTTACAGGATACTTGCTGATGGTGCTACATTTCAATTAAGCACGGCAGATCCAAAGTATGAGTTTTTACTTGAGATCCTAGAGCGTCTGCGGCTAAAGCTTCCCGAGGGACCGCACGCTTGGAGAAGCCCTACGGAAATAGTTGAGAAGATGATGAAGACCGGGTTCAAATGCGAGCAGTGGACCAAGCCTCCGCTCAGATTTTACAGAGGGGTCAAAGGTAGCTAGACTGGGTGGAAGTAGAGTCTGCGCGTGTAGAAGTTGTCGAAAATAATGATGACAAGTACGATCAACACGAGCCAATACCGTTTATCCAACTTCCTGAACGCGGGCCTATCGCCTAGGATGGCCGAGGCTTGCAAGATGGCATAAGCCGCGAGCGGAATCATAGCTGGAAATGTGAGAAAGGTTAGTCTGCTTTCAGGCGGCGTAGGCCACAGCACAACCAAAGCGCCAGTTGAAATCATAATCTCCATCAGCTTCTGAAATGCGTCTCTCTCAACTAGGAAGAAGCCTAGAAACGTGAAAGGAAGCAAGGGAGCATAAGCGTACGCAACTGAAAGTAGGAATCCACGGGTGTTCAGCAACGGACCCTTGTAGCCTGGGGTCTGGTATTGGAGTCCCTCTCCGTAGAACCGCAGATAGCTATGGTTCACAAGGTGAGACCAGCCGAATGAGATTGACAAACACACTGCGGTTATAACGAGCACGTTGGCTACCGTGATGCGATTTCTATTGAAAATGAAATGAACCCAGAGGAAGACGAGGCCGATGAAGTTTGTCTCTTTCGTCAGTACGGCTCCTCCGAATAGAAGACCGAGAATAACAGCCATTCTATAGTCTCTATTCTGTGGCAACTTAAACAAAGCCGCGTAAATGAGCGTGACCAGCATTGCGTAGCCGGCACCATCCGTGAGCACTGCAAAGCCATATGCTAGGACGGGTATGGCACAGCCGAAGCAAATCGCTGAAACGCAACCCGCTATCTTACCGAACAGTCTGTATCCTAGAAAATATGTCACAACAGTTCCAAGCACTATGAAACCTAAATTGATAAGCGCGATTGCATCTGCGTAATCTACAATGAACGATAATGGGAGTGCTAGCAAAGGAACAACGGGGCGTAGTACGCCGTGCCACTGAATAATCGCGCTATTCCCGGCTCCTCGAAGGAACTTTACAAGGTCTATGTAAGCTTGAGAATCACCTTGAAGACTTCCGAAATGTGTAAGGCCTTCCAGAAGAGCAATCAAAGCTGGAAACTTCCAGCCTACGAGAGTATCTGTGAGCTTGCTCTGATTCGACATGGTTGCCGCAGATTGCGCCGCCTGCACTTTAGCCTTTTCAATGGATCGCTAAGATGCCTAAGAACGTGAAGAAAGGCTCGGACGATGATGAGACGTATTCTACCCATTTGTCAAATCGACGGCGTAAAGATTCAAAGTTGGAGATAACTGTGCGAGTAACGGCAATCTCATTATAGGCGAATTCGTTACTGCAGTCAATTGAGTGATCGAGCTGAGGGCCCATTGCGTGTAACATATGATAGGGTACTGATAACGGGTGGTCTGGGCTTCATCGGAAGTCATACGGTCGACGCGCTACTGAGTGCAGACACCAAGACCTGGGTGTTAGATGACACATCAACAGGATTGAAAGATAATCTCGTCGAGCACAAACACGATCCTAATTTGCACATAGTTCAAGGAAGCATATGTAGCCAGAAAACAGTTGACAGAGTCGTAAGCAAAGTCGACGCGATTATACATCTGGCCGCAGTGGTTAGTCCAGTCATCTCGGTTCAGAGACCCGAGATAACCAACAGAGTGAACGTCGAAGGAACCTTAAACCTTCTTACGGCCGCGGTGAAACATGATATACACCGAATTGTTCTAGCGTCTTCGTCATCAGTTTACGGCGAAAACATGCAAAACAGCCGTATTCCGGAGTCTGCGCAAACAAATCCTCTCACTCCGTACGGCGCCTCCAAGCTGGCTGGGGAGACGTATGCTCGAGCATTCTATTCCACGTACGGAATCAGCCCCATCTCACTCCGCTATTTCAACGTCTACGGAGAACGACAGAAAAATAATCCCTACAGCGGTGTGATAGCAATTTTTGTGGGCAATCTGCTCAGGAACAAGAGAAACATCATATTCGGTGACGGCGAACAAACACGTGACTTTATTCATGTTTCAGATGTTGCGAGAGCTAACGTTTCCGCAATGGAATTACGAAGCAAAACGGCTGATGAGATAAACATCGGAACAGGAATACCTACATCAATTAACCGCCTGTACAAAGCTATCGTCGCGATAATCAAGGCAGGCGCAGGTGAGCCAATTAAGAAGCCAGCTAGGACGGGCGACATACGCGACAGCTGCGCAAACGTAGGCAAAGCAGCAAGACTACTAAACTTTAAGCCGCGAGTTGATCTCGAAGTTGGATTAACACGCCTAGTTCGCTGGCTGGAATCGTCTGACTAGATCATCTTACAGAACGCATGAAACGCTACGAAATGTTAAAATCGCGTTCAACATCCACAAGCGCGAAATCTCATGAGCAACCTGCGGAGACAACTCCTCAATGGAGATCGCAAGCTTGGAGTGTGGGGAACCGGATATATTGGATTCTCCACGATGGCGAACTTTGCGGCAGCAGGAGTAACCTGCATAGGAACAGATGTTTCTAATGAAATTGTCTCATCAATCAATCAAGGGTTAATTCCTGTTTCGAATATGGAGTACTGGCTTGGCTTCGATACCAAATACCTTGTAGACTCAGGGATGATGAGTTGTACAACCGATTGGAAGAAACTGCTAACTAAGGACTTTGCTGTACACATGATCGCGATCCCTACTGAGAAAGGTGAAAAGCCGTGGGATGGTGCATTAGAGGACGTAATCACGAAGATCGCATCGAACTTCAAAATGCTCGATAAACCATCAGTCGTGATTGTTGAATCCACCCTTACACCGAATAAGACGGATAATCTCATAATCCCAATTTTTAAAAAATACGGGATCGAACTAGGCAAGGAAGTTATTCTGGGCGTCGCACCGAGAAGAGACTGGTTCATTAGTCCTGAGAAAAATCTAAAGACACTACCCCGGATTGTTGGCGCAACTGATCAAAATTCAACTGAGATCATCATGGACGTGCTGAGCATTGTGTGCGATAAATTGATCCCCGCACCAGATCACAAGCATGCTGAAATCGTGAAGAGCGTCGAGAACGCGTTCAGGCACGTAGAGATCACTCTCGCGAATCAGCTCTCTTTGGCATATCCTGGGCTAAATATGACTGAAGTACTCCGGCTAGTGGGAACCAAGTGGAATGTGGGAACATACCATCCGAGTTTTGGCACAGGGGGATACTGCATCCCACTCAGCTCTAAGTATGTGCTCGAAGGAGCCGAGGATTCCGAGCCGCTGACACTCCTCAAGGACACAGTGGCAACGGACGAAAAACTGCCGTTACTGATCGCAGACAGAGTAGCTGACAAGGGATTTACTGACGTTGGAATCCTCGGGTTGTCGTATAAGGGAGACTTGAAGGTTCACATCCTAAGCCCGACTTTGCGTCTGTCACGAAGGTTAGCTGAACGAGGCGTCAAGGTTAGAGTAAACGACCCCTACTACTCAAATGACGAGATTAAACGACTCACTGGGACGCAAAGCTTCTCCTTTCCCAATGATTTGAACGAGTTCGATTGTGTTCTCATCGTTGCTGGACACCGGGCATACAGGGCGATCCCGGAGGCTCAGCTGAAGAATCATTTGAGCAAATGCAAACTCATCATCGATAATCTCGAGGAAACATGGAAGAATTATGATTGGGCTTCAAGTGGAATAAGATATTCTGTGGCTGGACAAGAGAACTGGTTGCCTAAGATATGATAAATGCACTCTGGTTAACGATCACCTAAACACAACGATGAGCACACGGCATAATAACCGGGCATTCACGTATCCAATTACTTGACCAAAAATACAATACGTTCATCGCGGGGGGCATGGTAGGTTCACCCAGACGTAGAATCTAATGAGAATTCGCTTCCGGCAGAAAGGAATACGCTCACAAAGGCAGATATGCGGATTCTCGTTGTCGGTGCTGGCACACCAAACGCCGACTACGTCGCCATGGTTCTTTCAGAGAACGGATTATCAGCAGATTGGACGAATCAGCTTCGCTATCCGAATCCATTGAGAATCAGAAGGTACAAGATCGTTTACGGGGTCTACCTGCAGAGTTGCAGTCGCTATATCCTAGTAGCGAAAATGTTGAGAAAGAAAACAATAGTCCATTTCGTAGGTAGTGACGCGTATTGGTACTCACGTGAACGTTCAATTTGGAGGCGACTTTACTGGCGACTCGTACTGCATAACACGGATCTCGTACTCTACGTATCGAAGCATTTGGAACAAATGGTAAAACGTTCCGGGTTCGTACTGCCATTCCCAATTCGTACAGACGGATTCCGGGAGTCAAAATACAACTTGATTCAACCTGAACGCGATGTACTCTATTACTGTCCAAGCGGAGCCGCAAACGAGAAAGTCTACAAACTCACTTGGATAATACAATATGCGCAAGAACACCCGAAAGAGACCATCACCATTCTCGGTAACGAGACTCACCCTGCTAACTACAAAATCGAATTGTCTAACGTTAAGGTAATCCCCTTCGTGCCGCAATCAGAAATGCCTCGGCTATATCGCAATCATAAGCGATTGATCCGAATGACTACTGAAGACGGACTGCCTAGGATGATTCACGAGGCATTATTGGTTGGCATAGAGGTCATCTTTAATGGAGAACCCATTAAGCAGATCCCTCCCGAGCGCGAACCACAACAATTCTCCAAAACGTTTCTCACTGCTCTTAGCTCTCTCCACCCAAACGAGTAAGGAGTCGAGCGGGTGAAACCAATCCGATCTAATCCAGAGATAACACAACCATCACCCTTCCGAGCAACTCCTAACATAGACGTTACAGTTGCCACCAAGAACAGCGCCCGAACACTCAACAAGTGTCTAAGCGAAATTCGAGCGAACATTCCAGTTCACCGACTGGTTGTTATTGATGCAGGCTCCAACGATGAAACCGTCACAATTGCCCAGAATTATGACGCAAGCGTTGTAGTAGAATCTGGACCGTTAGGTCGAGTGCGATACTTACAAGCTCAGAACTGCCTGACACCATGGATTGCCTACATCGATTCGGATGTCTACATCTACAATTCATGGTGGGCTGAAGTCTCTCAGTATATGGATGATGAGAAGGTTGGCATGGTTCTGGGCTTCGCTGACGCTCCAGTCACAACCTTCCCGATCTATGAGGTGTATCTGAAACATATCGCTCGAAAATTCGGAACCGCAGCCTTCAGTAATACACTGGTCAAGAGAGAATTCGTGCTATCTTGTCACGAACTCACTACAAATATCCACGCAGGAGAAGACACTATCCTAGCGCGACATCTCAAAGGACTGAACAAGACAATCGTAACAATACCTCTAGCGTTATGCTATCACGATAAAGTAGCAGTTTCAGATCATCCCAAGGCCTATTACCGTTGGGGCCAGAGTTCTAGATTGGTTGGTGGGACGCAAGGATTGAAGAATCTCGCCAAGACACTAAAGAACAATGTTAGGAATTGGCTAATATTCACTCTTGAGACAGGGCGTCCCAATGTCATTTTGTTAGCCTATCTCGTCTATCTCTGGGGTTGGATGCTTATTGGGTTCGTCGAGGCTAGAGAAATTCATTGACAACAGTTAGAGTAAGCTTCCTCATAGCCCCCTTCAAGAGCAGAATGATTCGTAGGATGACGGAAGACTTCTCCCCTGACCTTGAATACCAAATCGT
>Ga0187780_10000814_pt1 | contig 23203 bp, 18 predicted proteins | sample 1015_Q2_SP10_20__FD_132429 | JGI IMG/M metagenome (GOLD analysis project Ga0187780, IMG submission 132429) | Tropical peat soil microbial communities from peatlands in Department of Meta, Colombia - 1015_Q2_SP10_20_MG | ecosystem: Environmental > Terrestrial > Soil > Wetlands > Peat | place... | reverse complement strand
GCGATCGGGATCGGCTGCGTGACCGGGTCGATCCCGGCGAACGACCGGCAGAGCTCGCAGATCTCCTGGAGCCGGCTCTCGATCCGCTCCTTCCCGAGGTGCATCAGCTCGAGATGGACGTACGGACCGTACGGGCCCTGGAACCCCCGACCCTCGAGGATCTCGGTCGTGATCGCGCGCGCGACCACGTCCCGGGAGGCGAGCTCGAGGACCTTCGGGGCGTAGCGAGACATGAACCGCTCCCCTGACGCGTTCTTCAGGATCCCTCCCTCGCCGCGCGCCCCCTCGGTGACGAGGATACCGTTCTCCAGCAGGGCGGTGGGGTGGAACTGGACGAACTCCATGTCCTTCAGGAGCGCCCCGGCGTGGTAGGCGACCGCCATCCCGTCCCCCGTGCAGCTGTGCGCGTTGGTCGTCCGCCCGTAGATGCGGCCGGCCCCGCCGGTCGCGATGACGATCGCCTTCGCCGCGATCCCCTGGACCTCGCCCGTCCTCCGGTCGATCGCGACCAGCCCCTGGGCCCGGCCCTCCCGCACGACGATGCGGGCGAGCTCCCACTCCTCGTACAAGGTGAACCGCTCACTGCCGAGCCGCTCCCAGAGCCCCTGCAGGAGCGCGAGCCCGGTGCGGTCCGCGGCGTAGACCGTACGGGGGAAGCCGGCGCCCCCGAACGGGCGCTGGGCGAGGCTGCCGTCCTCCGCCCGGGTGAAGATCGTGCCGAAGTGCTCCATCTCGAAGACCGTGGGGCCGGCCTCCCGACAGAAGTACTCGATCGCGTCCTGGTCCCCGAGGTAGTCGGAGCCCTTCACCGTGTCGAAGATATGGGCGTCGACCGAATCGTTCACCCCGACCGCCGCGTTGATGCCGCCCTGGGCCGCGCCCGAGTGGGACCGCAACGGATGGAGCTTCGTGACGAGGGCGACGTCCCGTCCGGCCTGGACCGCGGCGAGGGCCGCGCGTTGGCCCGCGAGGCCCGCCCCGACGACCACGACCTCATGACGGAGCATGGACGGAATCCCCGAGCAACGAGCGCCTATAATGCGTCCCGTGCGTTCGCGGCGACCTGTCCCCCGCGACGGGCTGGCCCAAGGTTCGTCGGTGGTCCGGGCGTAATCGGTTCGTGAGCGCTTATATAGCGAACCCGGGTCGGCCTCGCCGGCCGTCATGAACGTAAGAGCTGCTCCGACCGCGACGGTGGACCTGAGCCCCGAGGACCGCTACCGCACCGGAACGACGACGATCGGCATCGTCGCGAAGGACGGGGTCGTGCTGGCGACGGAGCGCCGGGTCACCGCCGGCAACCTGATCTCGAACAAGGCGGCGCAGAAGCTCTTCAAGATCGACCAGAACGTCGGGATCACGATCGCCGGCTACGTCGGCGACGCGCAGGTCCTGACCCGCTACCTCCGGGCGGAGGTCTCCCTCTACCGCCTCCGCCGCAGCGCGCCGCTGAGCACGGAAGGGGCCGCGACGCTCCTCGCGAACATCCTCTCGGGGAACCGCTACTACCCGTACCTCGCCTGGATGATCGTCGGCGGGGTCGATGGGAAGGGCGGCCACATCTTCTCGGTCGACCCGGCCGGGGGCTGCATCGAGGACCGCTTCGTTTCGGTCGGCTCGGGCTCCCCGTTCGCCTACGGGATCGTCGAGGAGGGCTACTCGCGCGACATGCCGACCTCGGATGCGGTCGACCTCGCGCTGCGGGGCCTCACCGCGGCGATGAAGCGCGACAGCGCGAGCGGGGACGGCTACCTCGCCCACGTCATCACGCCGAAGGAATACCGCGAGCTCTCCGAGGACGAAATCAATAAGCGCTTGAAAGCGCTCAAGATACCGCTGCCTCCTCCCGCGCCGTAGGCAGCCGCTGGCGGCTCCCGCCGCCGAACCCGTTCGCGCCAACCGTTTCCCCCCACGCATGAGTTTCGACTCGCTCCTAGAGCAAACCAAGGTGGCCCTCAAAGAGGTCCTGCCCGAGACCGTCGAGGTCACGGACATCGAGCTCGAGGGCCCGCACGTCGTCATCTACACGAAGCAGCTCGACGCCTTCCTCTCCGGCGGGGAGTACCTCCGCCAGATCGCCCAGCGCCTCCACCGTCGGGTCCTCGTCCGCTCCGACCCCGCGACGCTCATCGACCCGAAGGAGGCCGAGAAGACGATCCGCGAGGTGATCCCTCCGGAGGCGGAGCTCACCCAGCTGTTCTTCGAGCCGGAGACCGGCGAGGTGACGATCGAGGCCGCGAACCCCGGGGCGGCGATCGGACGCGGCGGCTCGGTCCTGAACGACCTCAAGCGCAAGATCGGCTGGATCCCGACGGTCGTCCGGACCCCCCCGATCCCCTCGAAGACGGTGGAGGAGGTCCGGATCCACCTCCGCAACTCGTTCGACGACCGGCGGTCGTTCCTCAAGAAGGTCGGGATCCGGATCGCCCGCGACCCGCTGCCCGAGAAGCTCTGGGCGAGGTCGACCGCGCTCGGTGGCTACCGCGAGGTCGGGCGGAGCGCCCACCTGCTCTCCACGCAGAACTCCAAGGTGCTCATCGATTGCGGCCTCGACCCGGGCTCGGACCGGACCCCGTTCCTGAGCGCCCCCGAGCTGCTCCCGCTCGACTCGCTGGACGCCGTGGTCATCACGCACGCGCACCTCGACCACTGCGGCCTCGTCCCGGTCCTGCTGAAGTACGGCTACAAGGGCCCGGTCTACTGCACGGCGCCGACGCGCGACCTGATGACCCTCATGCTCCTGGACGCGATCAAGGTCGTCAACCAGGAGGCGCGGCGGGGGCTGTACGACTCCTCGCACGTCCGCGACCTCGTGACCCGGACCGTCCCGCTCCGCTGGGGGGAGACGACCGACATCGCCCCGGACATTCGGCTCACGCTCCACAACGCCGGGCACATCCTCGGCTCGTCGATCTGCCACTTCCACCTCGGGGAGGGAGACCACAACCTCGCCTACACCGGGGACATCAAGTTCGAGCGCAGCTGGCTGTTCAACCCGGCGACCAACCGATTCCCCCGCCTCGAGACGCTCGTCCTCGAGTCGACGTATGGGGGCTTCCGCGACGTGCAGCCGAGCCGCCAGCAGGCGACCGACGAGTTCTCCGCGCTGGCGACCAACGTCCTGGCCCGCGGGGGGAAGCTGGTCGTGCCGGTCTTCGCGGTCGGCCGCTCGCAGGAGGTGATGCTCGTGCTCGAGGAGCGGATGCGCGCGGGCAAGATCCCGCGCGTGCCGGTCTACCTGGACGGGATGATCTTCGAGGCGACCGCCATCCACACCGCCTACCCCGAGTTCCTCAACAGCCAGCTGCGGACGCAGATCTTCCAGCAGGGCGACAACCCGTTCCTCTCCGACATCTTCCGGCGGGTCGACTCCGGCCAGATGCGCAGCGGGATCCTCGACTCGAAGGAGCCGTGCATCGTGCTCGCGACCTCGGGGATGATGAGCGGCGGACCGGTCATGGAGTATTTCCGGGCGTGGGCGCCGGACGAGAAGAACGGCCTACTGTTCGTCGGCTACCAGGCCGAGGGGACGTTCGGGCGGCGCCTCCAGCGGGGCCTGCCCGAGGCGACGTTCCTGGACGGCCCCCGCCAGGCGTCGGTCCCTGTGAAGCTCGAGATCGCGACGATCGAGGGGTTCTCCGGCCACTCGGACCGGACCCAGCTGATGAACTTCGTCGCGTCGCTCGACCCGCGTCCGCAGCGGATCCTCCTCAACCACGGGGAGGAGTCGAAGGCGATCGACCTCTGTTCCAGCCTGCACAAGCGCTTCGGGGTGGAGTCGCGGCTCCCGTACAACCTCGAGACGGTGCGCGTGTTGTGAGGCCGTCGGCCGCCGTCGGGACGAAATCTGATATAGCGCGCTGCGCGGTTCTCCCATCATGAGCTCCCCTTGGCCGGGGGCCGGCCGGGACCGGTCGCGGCGCTTCCTCGTCCTCGGGCTGGACGGGGGGACGTTCGACCTCCTCGACCCGCTGATGCGGGCCGGGGTCCTGCCGTTCCTCTCGGAGCTCTCCGCACGGGGGGTGCGCTCCCCCCTTCGGTCGGTCTACCCGGCGAAGACGATCCCCGCGTGGTACTCCTTCGCGACCGGCCAGGACCCCGGGGAACTCGGGATCTTCGGTTTCCAGGAACCGGACGGCGGCCCCGGGCGCTCGCACATCGTGCAGACGTTCCGGCCCCGGGAGGCCCTCTGGGACACGCTGTCGCGGGCGGGGGCGAAGATCGGGGTCCTCAACCTGCCGCTCGGCGCGGGCTATCCCGTCCACGGCTTCGTCCTCCCGGGATTCTTCTCCGATGCGGCGACGACCTACCCCCGCGCCCTCCGGGGTGACATCGAGCGGGCGCTCGGCTGCCCCTACCCGGGGGAACTGCCGGTCTTCCGCGGCTCCGACCGGGGACGCTGGGTCGAGGCCGCGACGCGAGCGATCGAGACGCGGGCCCGCGTCGCCTCCCTGCTGGCCGCCCGGGAGAGGCCGGAGTTCCTGTTCGTCCTGTTCCGCGAGACCGACCGCGTCGAGCACCAGCTCTGGCATGAGCTCGACCGACCGGTCGAGGAGATCCCCCGGGACCTGATCGCCTTCTGGCGGGCCGTCGACGCCGCCTGCCGCGACGTGGACCGGGCGTTCCGCGAAGGGGGGGGCGAGCCCTCGACGCTCGTGATCTCGGACCACGGCCACGGTCCGGTCCGCTCCGACTTCCTGACGAACCGCTGGCTCGTCCGGGAGGGGTTCCTGACGTTCCGCGACGGGGACCATCTGGACGGCCGCCGGCTGCTGTCGCGCCTGTTCCTTCGCTCGCAGGAGTTCGCGCTGGGCCGCATGGTCGGCGGACCGGTCGCGGACCTCCTCCGCCGGCCGGGGTTCCTCGGTCTGCAGCGGCTCGTGAACGGCTCGACGTCGTTCGAGGAGGCGGCCCCCCGCATCGACTGGCAGCGGACCGTCGCCTACTCCTATCCGATCCCCGAGGGGATCTACCTCAATCCCTACAACCCCGACCTGACCGGAGATCGGGCCGCCTCGGTCGTCCGCGAGCTGAGGGCCCGCCTGGAGCGGTATCCGGACGCCCGCATCGAGGCGCTCGAGCCTTCCGCGATCTACCGGGGCCGCAACCTCAGCCGGGCGCCGGCCCTCCTCCTGAGGATCGACGGCATGGCGACCGAGCCGTGGATGGACTTCCGCTACGACCGGCCCCTGGTGAAAGAGCGGCCCGCGTTCTTCTACGGGAGCGGGACGCACCGGATGGACGGGGTCCTGCTCGGGGACGGCGTCGGACCTCTCCCGGAGGGCACCCCCGCCCAGCTCACCGACCTCGCCCCCCTGATCCTGGGGGCGATGGGGATCCGGGGACCCGGCAGGGAGGGGTCGGAGGCGCCGACCCCTTCGGCCTCCTAGACGCCTGCGAGCGAACCGTTTTCCCCCCAGGCCCCGCTGCCCGGCCGATGCCCCCGAGGACGATCGACATCGTCGCAGCCGGTCCGCCGTCGGAGGACGTCTACGACCCGGCGGCCCCCGCCTGGGCGCTGGCGGCCGGCCTCGCCGGCCGCGGCCACTCGGTCCAGGTCATCTATCCGGGCGCGACGAACGGCGCCCCGGCCCCCCCGAACGTCACGGCGACGGCGTTCCCGGGGATCACGGAGCACGTCGGCACCTTCCGCGGCGACGCCGAGCTCGCGCATCGGGCCGGCCGGCACCTGCGTCGCGACGCGGCGGTCGTGGTGCGCGACCCGGCGGGCTTCGGCCCGATCGGCCATCATGCGCGGTCGGCCCGGATCGTCGCGTTCGTACGGTCGCTCTCGGCGGCCTCCATAGGTCCGGCACCGGCCCCGTCGGGAGGCCTTCGCTCGAGGCTGGCAGGCTGGGGCGAGCGCCGGGACGCGCGCCATCTGGAGAAGGAGGCGCTGCGGGAGGCGAGCGTGGTCTACTGCTCGACCTCCTCGATGCGCGAGAGCCTCCATCGCACCTACGGCCTCCTCCCCGGTCGCCTGCACATCGCCCCGGCCGCCGTCGCGGACGGCCCGGGACCGATCCCGCGGGAGGCCGCCCGTCGTCGGCTGGGCGTCCCGGACGACGTCGTGGTCGTCGGGGTCCTGCCGATCGGGGGGATCGCCTCCGCCGAGTCGGTCGCCCCGGCGCTCGAAGCGTACGCTCGCGTCCGCAAGATCTACCCAGGGAGCCGGCTCGCCCTGATCGGTGGCCCCACCGTGAACGTTCCCGGCGTGGTGAGCGTCCCGGACAGCCACCGGACGACGGTGGCGGCGGTCTGCGCGGCCTCCGACGTCGGCCTGGTCGTCGGCCAGGGGGCGGAGGCCGAGGGCGCGCTCGTCCTCGGCCTGCGCGCGGGCCTCTCGTTCGTCGCCCCGCCCGCGCTGGACCTAGGCGAGATGGTAAGCGAGGGCGTCCGACGTGCGGACACGGGCGACCCGTCCGAGCTGGCGAGCGCCCTGGTCGGCCTGGTCGCCGACACGGCCGAGCGGCGGACGCTCGCCGAGAAGGGCCGCAAGCTCGCCGAGCGTTTCCTCCCCGACCGGGTCGCCGAGGAGCTCGAGCGCGCTACCGGCCTATCGGCCGGCTAGTCGCCGGGGGCCGCGAGCTCGTCCAGACGCCATTCCCGGTAGCGGCGCCCCGCCGAGGTCCGACGGACCTCGCCCAGGACCCCCGACCAGCGTACGGCGCTCGGCAGCTCGCCACGGTCCAGGGCCTCCAGGGTCCGACGGAGCTGGGAACGCGTCTCCGAGAACGGGTCGCCGCCCCCGGGCAGGTGGCCGGGCCGCGCGGCCCGCAGCTCGCGGAGGCGTCCGTCCGCGAAGCTCCAGACCCCGACGCGTTCCGAGCGGCGGCCGCCCGTCCGGGCGACGAGCCGCTCCGCGGCCCGCTCCGAGCCGAGGACGACCCCGACCCAGTCCGCCCACGGCCGCCGGACGAGGGCCTGCGCGAGGACCTCCGAGGCGGCCGCCAGCTTCCCTTCGACCAGGCCGACCTCCTCGTCGCGGCGGACGGCGAGGTCGAAGTAGTCGGTCCCGTCCGGGTCCAGGGAGGTGCGGTAGCCCCGGCCCCGGAACGCCTCCGCGACCGCCTCGAGGAGCTCCCGCTCGCGCCGCCCTGCGGGGGAGCCCCGCCCGCTCACGCCCCGCTCCTCAGGAACCACCGGTCCAGCCGCGATCGGGGAAGGTGGACGAAGATCGGTCGGCCGTGCGGGCACGAGCGGGGGCGGTCGGGCAGACGGTCGAGGGCGGCGAGTACCTGGGCGAGGGTCGCCGGCTCGACGACGTCCCCGGCCCGGATCGCGGCGTGGCAGGCGATCGACGCCGCCCGGCGCTCGGCGAAGCCGTCCGGGACGGTCGGGCGCCCCCCGCCGGCGAGCTCGCGCACCAGCTCGACCACGCCCTGGGGGCGGACGGTCTTCCCGCGGAACGTCGGGACCGCGAGGACCCGGAACGTGGACGGGCCGAACGCCTCGACCTCGAAGCCCGCGGTCCGGAGCTCCTCGGCGTGCGCGACGAGCGCCGCCCGCTCCGAGGCCGACAGCTCGAGCGGCACGGGGTCGACCAGGCTCTGCCGCGCGACCGCCCCGCCCTCCAGGACCTCCGCGTAGAGGAGCCGCTCGCTCGCCGCGTGCTGGTCGATGAGCACGACCCCGTCGTCGGACGCGGCCACCCAGTAGAGGGCGTCGACCGGGCCCAGCAGCTGCAGCCGGGGGCGCCCCACGGCCGCCCCAAGAACGGGGGGCGGACGGGACCCTTCCGGAGGGATCAGCTGGTGCTGCACCGCCGGGGCGATCTCCCCGTGCGGAGGCGAGGGCGTCGGCGCGGGGAGGATCCGGGTCGCCGAGGGACCCCACGGTACCAGGGGTTCCCGGGAGCGGGCCGGCTCGCTGAGGGCGGGGGCGGCCCCGAGGGCGTCCCGGACCGCGCGGCGGACCGCGTCCTCGACCTCGCGGGGGGCGGCGAAGCGTACCTCCCGCTTGGTCGGGTGGACGTTCACGTCGAGGCGGGACGGGTCGACCTTCAGGTGCAGGACCCCGATCGGGAACCGGGCGCGCGGGATCGTCTCAGCGAAGCCGAGGCGCACGGCCTGGGCCAGCGGCCGTGAGACGATCGGGCGGCCGTTGACGGAGAGGTACAGCTCGGAGGAGGACGAGGCAGCGAGCGCCGGCACGCCGAGGGTCCCGTCCAGGGCCACCCCGTCGGAGGCGGCCCGGACCGGGAACGAACCCCGGGCGAAGTCGGGGCCGAGCACCCGGGAGGCGGCCTCCTCCAGGGACGCCGTCGCCGGGAGGTTGAGGAGCTCCCCTGCCTCGCCGGACAGGCGGAGCGCGACGGACGGTCGGGCCAGGTAGAGCTGCTCGAGGGCGCGGAGGACCTCGACCTGCTCGCGGGCGGGCGAGCGCAGGAACTTCCGCCGTGCGGGCGTGTTGAAGAACAGGTCCGAGACGGCGACGGTCGTCCCGGGCGACCGGCCCTCGGCGAACGTTCCGGTACGACGGCCCCCCTCGAGACCGATCCCCTCCGCCGCGGACGCGCCCGGCGGGCGGGAGACGAGCCTGAGGCGGGAGACCGCCGCGATCGCCGCGAGCGCTTCTCCCCGGAACCCCAGGGAGCCGATCCGCTCGACGGGCCCGTCCGGCTCGAGCTTGCTGGTCGCATGCCGTTCGACGGCCAGCTCGAGCTCCTCCGCGGGGATGCCGCTGCCGTCGTCGGCGACCTCGATCCGGTCGAGCCCTCCCTCGCCGATCCGCACCGACACCAGGGTGGCCCCGGCGTCGTAGGCGTTCTCGACCAGCTCCTTGACGACCGATGCCGGACGTTCCACGACCTCGCCGGCCGCGATCCGTTCGACGGTCTCAGGGGAGAGGCGTCGGATCGGGCGGCGGGGCGAGGGACCGCTCACGGCCCCGTCCCGCCCGCGCGCCGACGGAGCTCGGCGAGCTTCTCGCGGGCCTGCTCGCCGGTCAGATGGTCGACCTCCAGCGCCCGCAGCGCCTCGACGACCGCAGCGTCCTCGGCCCGCGCCGCGTCGACCAGCACGGCCTGGGTGTACCGGGGCCGGGCGGGGACCGCCCTTCGTCCGGCCGTCCGGCCCGTGGGGGCGGCCGGGAGGCCGGCCTCGAGCTCGCCAAGCAGTCGGCTCGCCTCCGCAAGGACCGGCTCGGGCACGCCGGCGAGGCGGGCGACGTGGACGCCGTAGCTGCGGTCGGTCGCCCCCGGCACGAGCCGATGGAGGAAGACGACCCCCTCCGGGCGGTCCTGGACGGCGAAGTGCCCGTTCCGCGCCCCGGGGAGCGTCGCGATCAGGCTCGTCAGCTGGTGGTAGTGGGTCGCCAGGACCGAACGGGCCCGGCGCACATCGTGCAGGTAGCGGAGCGTCGCCCAGGCGATCGCCAGGCCGTCGAACGTGCTGGTCCCCCGTCCGATCTCGTCCAGGAGGACGAGGGAGCGGGACCCGGCGCCGGCGAGGATCGCGGCGACCTCGCTCATCTCGACCATGAAGCTCGACTTCGCCCGGCCGATCTCGTCGGTGAACCCCATGCGGGTGAACAGCTCGGTCACCAGTCCGATGCGGGCGAACCGGGCCGGCACGAACGAGCCGGCCTGGGCGAGGACGACCAGGAGACCGACCTGGCGCATGTAGGTCGACTTGCCGGACATGTTCGGCCCGGTCAGGACGAGCAGGCGCTGCTCGGCATCGAGGTCGACGTCGTTCGGGACGAACCGCTCGGCGAGCAGCCGGTCGAGGACCGGGTGGCGGCCGTCCCGGACGACGATCGCGGTCCCGTCATCGACCTGCGGCCGGACGTAGCCATAGTGGACGGCCAGGTGCGCGAACGTGCCCAGCGCGTCGAGCTCTCCGACCGCGCGGGCGACCGCGTGGATCCGACCGACGTCCCGGTCAATCGCCGAGCAGAGCTCTTCCCAGGCCCCGTCGGCCGCGGTGCGCGCCGCCTCGCGCGCGACGGCGATCCGGTCGGAGAGGGAAAGCAGCTCGTCACTGACGAACCGCTCTGCCTGGGCGACCGTCTGCCGGCGCCGGAAGTGCGGCGGCACGCGGTCGAGGTTCGGCCGGCTGACCTCGAGATAGTGGCCGAAGACCTGGTTGTAGCCGACCCTCAGCGTCTTGATCCCGGTCCGGAGCTGCTCGCGCCGTTCGAGCTCCTCGAGGGCGCCGAGCGCTGCGGCCTCCTCTGCGCGGGCCCGGTCGAGCTCGGTCGAGAACCCGGGCCGGAGGAGCTCGGCCGCGGTCGGCGCCCCCTCCACGGTCGCAGGGACGCTGGCGTCCAGGCGCTCAAGGAGCGCCGCCGGCGGGGCGAGCTGGCCGGCCAGACCGACCAGGACGGGGCTCGCGAGCCCGTCGGACAGCTCCCGGGCGAGGGCCCCGCAGCTCTTCAGGCCGTCCCGCAGATGGCCGACCTCGGCCGCCCTCGCACGACGGCCGGCGACGCGGGAGGCGATGCGGCCGAGGTCCGCGACCTCGTGCAGCGTCCGCCGCAGCCGTTCGAGCGTCACCGGATGCGCGACGAGTTCCTCCACAGCGTCCAGGCGGGCCCGGATCCGGGCGACGTCGGCCAGGGGGTTCGTGAGCCAGAACGCCAGCGTCCGGCGACCCGAAGCGGTGACGGTCCGGTCCCAGGTCCCGAGCAGGGTCGCCCCCGAAGGATCGTCCGGGTTCATCGGTCGGGAGATCTCGAGGTGGCGGAGCGTCCTCGCGTCGAGGACGAGCCGTCGGCTGTAGCCGCCCCGGTCGACCAGCGCCACATGCGGCAGCAGCCGGGGCTGGGTCGCGCGCAGGAAGGCGACGAGCGTGAGGTCGGGGGACCCCAGCGCCGCGGGCCCCGCCCCGGCAGTGCGCAGGGCCTCGGGAGCCTCCGCGACCGTAGCCGGCTCGGGGCCGGCCTCCAGTCGGGCCCCCGGGAAGTCCCGTTGGAGCGCGCTGACGAGCCCCGTCGAGAGGTCCTCCGGGGCCCGGTAGAGGATCTCGCGGGGGACGAGCGACGCGAGCGAGGAGACGATCCCGGCGGGCCCGGGCCCGTCGGCCCGACCGTGGATCCACTCGCCGGTCGTCACGTCGACCGCGGCGTAGGCGCCCGGGCCGTCGGGTCCGAGCTCGACCGAGGCCAGGAAGCTGTGGTCCGGGCCCCCGAGGATCGCGTCCTCGACGACGGTGCCGGGGGTCACGACCCGGGTGACCTCACGCCGGACCAGCCCCTGGGCGAAGCGGGCGTCCTCGACCTGGTCGCAGAGGGCGACCTTGTAGCCCTTGCGGACCAGCCGTCCGAGGTAGGTCTCGATCGCGTGATGGGGGACCCCCGCCATCGGGACCCGCTCTCCCCGCCGGTCCGGTCCCCGGGCGGTGAGGACGACGTCCAGCTCGCGCGAGAGAAGGCCGGCGTCCTCCCCGAACGTCTCGTAGAAGTCGCCGACGCGGAACAGAACGAGATGGCCCGGGTACCGGTCCTTCACCCGTTCGTACTGCTCGAGCAGGGGCGTCGAGCCGACCGCCTCGGTCATCCGGCACCGGCAGGCGCGTTCCTGCTTAAGGGGTCGAGCGAGGGGCCCTGGAACGGCGCGGTCCCCTTCCCGACCCCGGCCGGGGAGGGGCGATCGGAGGCGCCCGCTGAGGGGGAGATTCGAACTCCCGTGGCGTCGCCGCCACCAGCTTTCAAGGCTGGCGCCTTGCCGGGCTAGGCTACCTCAGCGCGGAGGTCCATCGGCGTCCCGGTGGTTAAGAACTGTGGGCGAGAGGGTCCGCGGGCGACCGATGCAGGTGCCGGGAGATCCGCGACGGGACGTTCCGGCCCGACGATTCGAACCCGGGTAGTCAGCTTGGAGGGCTGACATCCTACCACTAGATTACACCTGCACGAGACCCGCGGACGGCGGCCGACCGCGTTCCGGTGTTAAGGCTTTGGGGTCGCCGCGGGCCGGCCCGCCGAGGCGGAGAGGTCGACCAGGGCGACCTTCTCGAGGACGAGGCCCTCCCAGCCGGACGGGGGCACCGCCGACCGCTCGGCCTCGGTGATCCCGAGGCGGTCGAGCACCGCGGCGGTCACCGGGCGGGGGTAAGCGGACGGATCGGCGACCAGGCCGAACCGCTCGAGCAGCTCGGCCGGCTCGCGCGGCCGCTCGGCGACGACCACGAACCGCTCGGTCGCCTCGCCGACGCCGACCCGCGCGAGGGCCCTCGGCAGCTGATCGTCGCCCGCCACGTAGAGGACGAACTCGGCCGAGGGGTCCCGCAGCCGCGCCGCGCCCCGCGAACGGGACCGCCCGAGGTGGGCCCAGGCGGAGAGAAGGTGCCGCTCGCCGGCGACCGCCTCGGCGTCCAGGACAGCGACCAGACCGCCCCCCTCCTGGGCCAGCCCGCGCAGGGTGCGAACGAGCTCGGCCGCGCTCGGCACCCCCGGCGCCCGGCGCCGGGCCCCGACCGCCCGGAGCGTCCGTTCCTCCGGCGGCGGGAGCGGCACCATGCCGACCGCTCACTCCGCCAGGAAGCGGAGGAACTCCTCGCGCGTCCGCGGCTGCAACGTGTAGTTCTCGCGCTTCTCGCGCCCGATGGTGGAGGTGGGACTCACCCCGTAGTCGTGCCCCGGTAGGACCACCAGCGCGTCGTCCAGCTGGACGACCCGGTGCAGGAGGCTGTCGTACATCGCGGACGGATCGCCCCCCGGGAGGTCGGTCCGACCGCACTCGCCGACGAACAGGGTGTCACCCGTGGCGACATGGCCCTCGAACAGGTAGAGGACGCTGTCGCGCGTGTGGCCGGGGGTGTAGAGGACCTGCACCCGGACCCCTCCGGCCTCGACGGACGATCCCTCGTCCACCGTAACGTCCGCGCGGAACGGCACGTTGCGGTGGGCGACGATCTTGGCGCCGGTCCGCTCGACGATCGCCGGGTTGCCGGCGATGTGGTCCGGATGGCTATGGGTGTTGAGCACGTAGCGGACCTTCACCGTGCGGGCGTCGATCGCGCCGAGGATCGTCTCGACCCCGTACGACGGGTCGATCAGCATCCCCTCGCCGCCCTCCCGGTCGGCGACCAGGTAGGTGAAGTTCAGCAGGGGCCCGTTGAGGATCTGGTCGATGAACACGGCGGGGCCGACCGGGTCCGGGTATTTGAACGGGGGGGAAACGGACGGCGAGGGACCGTCAGCCGGGCCGGGCGTCGGCCTCGAGCTCGCCGCGTCCGCTCACCGCGTCGAGGATGCGCCGCCCCCCGTTCGTCTCGGCGTACCAGAACGGGGCGAACACAAGGCTGAACGGGCCTAGACGGACCGCCTCGGCCGGTGGGGAGACGCGTCGGCTCTCCACGACCAGCGCGCCGGCGTGCTGCTCGGTGTGGTCGACCCGGACCGTGTGTTCCCGACGGATCGTCTCCACCGCGATGGGTACCGCCCCGGGCGCGCTCAGCTGAGGCGGCAGCTGCTCGGCCGGTCCGTCGACCGCGGAGGTCAGCTCGCGGCTCCCTTCGTCCCAGATCTCGCCCCGCCGGGTCATCGCGTTGACCGCGACCAGGCGGTGACGTACCGGCCCCGCGCCGCCGTCCGGCGCCACGGTCCGCACGCGATAGGCGGCCACGTAGTAGGGGACGAGGCGGAGGGTGTAGCGGGCCCCTTCGATCCCCGCGAGCTGCTGGGCCTCCCTCCGACCGATCCTCGGCCGGATCGTCGCGCCGCCGGGTCCGACCGGGGGGAACGGCGACTCGAGGGTCTCTTCGTTCGGCGCGGGGCCCGTGGCGGACCCCGGGACCAGCGCGGAGGGCAGCAGGAGCTCCCCCAGGGCCGGCCCGAGGGCGGAGGGGTCCAGGACCTCGATCCCCCGTTGAGCGGCCAGGCTGCGGGCGAGGTCACCAGGTTCCTCGTCGTAGACGACGGTCCGGTGGACCGCGCTCGGAGGGAACAGCTTCTCGACCTCGGCCGGGGAACGGGAACGCGACGCGAGGACGACCGCTCGGTGGTCGACCGCTCGCACCGCCACGGTCGCCTCGCGGACGTCCTCGAGCCGGTAGCCGGCCGCCTCCAGGACCCGCCGGAGGATCGAAGGGGCTACGGGCGGCGGCGCGGCGGCCACGTGCCGACGACCGCTGGCTCGGGGATATCCCCCTATCGTTCCTGAGGCGGCCGCCCGTCGGGCGCGCCCGGGCCCCCGGGCGCGCCCGGTCACCGGGCGAGCGCCCCCGACCCTTCGGAAGAAATCTATATCCCCCAACTTCGGGTGCGAATCCCTGACGATGGGGGAGGCGGTCACGCTCCGCGTCGCCGAGGCGTTCCAGCAGGACATCGGCCTCGGGACCGCCCGGCTGGACGCCCAGACCCGACAACGCCTCAAGGTCGGCTTGGGGGACGTCGTCGAGGTCCGCGGACGGAAGGCGACGCCGGCGATCGTGAGCCGGGCGCAGCCCGAGGACGAGGGGAAGTCGCTCGTCCGCATCGAGGCGGTCGTCCGGCGCAACGCCGGCGTGAGCATCGGGGACCGCGTCGCGGTCCAGCGGGTCGACTGCCCGAACGCCGACGCGATCACGATCGCGCCGATCTACGCGGGCTCCGCGCGCATGGACCTCGGCCCCGGGCTCGAGAGCTTCGTCTCGAAGGCGCTCCAGCGGCGACCGTTCGTGCGCGGGGACGTCTTCGTGATCCCGGGCGTCTTCCTGATGGGCGGCTCGCTCCCGTTCATGGTCGTCTCGACCCAGCCGAAGGGGATCGTCCAGGTCGCCCCGTCCTCGATGATCACGATCCGGGAGGACACGGTCAGCGAGGCCGAGGTCGCCGCCCCGAGGATCTCCTACGAGGATATCGGCGGCCTCAAGGAGAAGCTCGGCCGGGTCCGGGAGATGATCGAGCTGCCGCTCAAGCACCCGGAGCTGTTCGACCGGCTCGCCATCACCCCCCCGAAAGGGGTCCTCCTCTACGGTCCCCCTGGGACCGGCAAGACCCTGATCGCGAAGGCGGTCGCGAACGAGGCCGGGGCCCACTTCATCGGGATCCAGGGGCCCGAGATCATCTCGAAGTACTACGGCGAGAGCGAGAAGGAGCTGCGCGAGAAGTTCGAGGAGGCCGAGAAGAACGCCCCGAGCGTGATCTTCATCGACGAGCTCGACTCGATCGCCCCCCGTCGCGACGAGGTCGTCGGGGAGGTGGAGCGCCGGGTCGTCGCCCAGCTGCTCACCCTGATGGACGGCCTCTCCGGCCGCGGGAACGTGATCGTGATTGCCGCGACGAACCGCGAGGAGGCGATCGACCCCGCACTCCGGCGCCCCGGCCGCTTCGACCGGGAGATCGAGATCGGCGTACCGACGCAGGACGGGCGCCTCGAGATCCTGCAGATCCACACGCGCGGGATGCCGATCGAGGGTAGCGACCGGGAGCGGGACCGTATCCTCAAGGAGCTCGCGGCGCAGTGCCACGGCTTCGTCGGGGCCGACCTCTCCTCGCTCGCGCGCGAGGCGGCGATGCGCGCGCTCCGCCGCTACCTGCCCGAGATCGACTTCGACCACCCGATCCCGATCTCGCTCCTGGAGCGGATGAAGGTCACCGAGGCCGACTTCCGCGAGGCGCTCAAGCAGATCGAGCCCTCGAGCCTCCGGGACGTCGCCGTCGAGGTCCCCACGACCCGCTGGGAGGAGGTCGGGGGCGTCGAGCGGGTCCGCCGGGTGCTGGAAGAGTCGGTCGAGCTGCCGTTCAAGAACCCTCAAGTCTACCGTCACATCGGCATCGAGCCGCCCCGAGGCATCCTTCTCTACGGCCCGCCGGGGGTCGGCAAGACGCTCCTCGCGAAGGCCGTCGCGACGGAGAGCCAGGCGAACTTCATCTCGGTCAAGGGACCCGAGGTGATGAGCAAGTGGGTCGGCGAGAGCGAGAAGGCGATCCGGATGATCTTCAAGAAGGCCCGGCAGGCCTCGCCGTCGATCGTGTTTGTCGACGAGATCGACTCGATCGCCCCTCGCCGGGGCCTGCAGACCTCGAGCGGGGTCACGGAGCGGATCGTCAACCAGCTCCTCACCTCGATCGACGGACTGGAGACCCTCGAGCGCGTCCTCGTCATCGCGGCGACCAACCGACCGGACATCGTCGACGAGGCGCTCCTCCGGACCGGACGGTTCGACCGCCTGCTCTACGTCGAGCCGCCGAACACCGCCGGGCGGCTCGAGATCCTCACGGTCCACACCGCGAGGATGCCGCTGGCGGACGACGTGGACCTGGGGGAGCTCGCCGTCCGGACGGAGGGGTACGTCGGCAGCGACCTCGCCGCACTGTGCCGGGAGGCCGGCCTCAGCGCGATCCGCGAGAACCTGAAGGCGAACAAGGTGACCCGGGCCCACTTCGACGCGGCCCTCAAGCAGGTCCATCCCTCCTGCGACCCGGAGGCGATCCGGTTCTACGAGGAGTTCGAGAAGCACCTAGCCCGGGACCGCACGGCGCGGCGCAAGGACGAGCCCGTCCAGGCGATCTACCGCTAGGTCCGACCGACCCCGCCCCCTCGAGGGAGCGGCCCCGTTTTTTTGGAGAAACCGCTAAGTAATAGGGCAAAGTTCGGCGGCGCGCCCTCCATCGCGAGGGCGAGAACGGGAGAAGTGAGACCGGTGCAACGCCCCCTGTATCGCGTAGCGTCGTGGGTAGTGGTGGTGGCCGTGCTGGCGAGCACGTTCGCCGCGATCCTTGGGACCGTGGCGGCCTCGTCGCCGTCCTACACCCTAGCGGGATTCGTCGACCAGCCGGCCGGACCCGGGGTCCCTCCAGCCCCGGTGCCCGCGGGCGTGACGGTCGACCTCGTCTCGCGCGGGAGCGGCGCGGTCTTCACGACGACCACCGGCTCCGGAGGCTACTTCAAGTTCACGACCAGCGGGACGTCCAGCGCCCTCGGTCCGGGCTACTGGGGGCTGTACGTGCCGGCAGTGGCGCAGTCGAGCCTTTCGGGCTGCCGCCCGTACAAGTGCGCCGTCCTGCCCGAGCAGCAGACGGTCCAGTACCAGTACTTCAGCGCGAAGGTGCTGACCCACCCGTCGGACACCCAGCTCCTGTCGAACGTCACGGTACTCCCGTACAACGCGACCGTCAACGGGACCGTGCTGCAGGGGGCGGCCACGGTGGCCGGGGCCTCCGTCCGGCTCCTGGCGCCGCAGTACGTCGGGCTCGTGCTCGCGAGCAATACGAGCAACGCGACCGGCTTCTACAGCCTGAACGTGCCGTACGGCTCCTGGGTCCTCCAGGCGAGCCACACGGCCGGCTCGAGCCTCTACACGAACTCCAGCCTGCTGATGGTCACGACCCAGAAGGTCGCTCCGTTCAGCCCGGTGCTGAAGTCCTACGCGATCGGGGGCCGGATCTACTCGTCCGTCACCCACGCTTACGTCACGGTCGGCGGCAACGCGACCCTCTTCGAGCCGACCGACAGCTACCTCTACTCGACCCCCACGCCGACAGGAGGCTACTACGCGTTCGCCTCCTACCCCTCGACGTTCACGGGCAAGGCGGCCCAGCAGTTCTACGTGGTCCTGGCCTCGGCCGGCTTCCAGACGGACTCCTACTCGCTCAACGTCACGACCCCGACCCCGGTGACGAAGAGCGTCACCGTGAGCCCGATGACCGCCGGCGAGCGGGGCGTCTTCGCCACGAAGCTCAACTTCTCCGGGATCAGCACCACCACGGGCAAGGGGGACCTCGTCGTCACGACGAACGCCACGCTCGGCAACGACAGTTCGCTCCCCGGCCTCCCGAACGCCACGGTCGGGCAGCTCTGGGCCCAGCTGGGGCTCGATTTCGACCACTCCGTGATCTACTCGGGAACGCTCCACAATGGGCAGCTCAAGACCCTGCTCAGCGACCAGGGGCCGTTCTTCCCGGCCGCCCAGGCAGGAACGACCCTCAACGGCACGACGTTCGTCGGGCCGAAGGCCGCGCAGGGCCTGACGAACTTCTCGTTCGCCTCCGGCTGCACGACGACCTGCGGGCTGCGCAGCTCGAAGACGCTCACCTACGGCTGGACCACGTCCTACCCGGTCAACGGGACGATCCCGAAGAACGCCAGCTCCTACTCGATCGCCTTCAGGTTCGCCCACCCGACGACCGGGGCGGACGTCTACGACTACTCGGTCGTGCTTCCGGCCGGCTACGTCCTGGCCGCCGGGACGACCGCCCCGGCGAACACCACCCTCGTTGTCGGCCCCGGAGGGACCTGGACGAACTTCACGCTCGTCTCCAAGGTCGGCCCGAGCGCCTCGGCGACCGCCACGTTCAAGGTCGTCAAGGTCGCGGCGATCACCGCGCGCCTGAGCGTCACCTCGTCCAACGCGTTCTTCTCGTCCGCGAACGTCCTCAACTCGACCCACAACAACTACACGGTCGTCCTCGGCGAGAACGAGGTCGCGACGTACAGCGCCGCTCCGACGACCTATCCGATCGGGCAGAACGGGACCCGGTTCGTCTGGAACTTCGGTGACGGGCACAGCGCCACGACCAAGAACCTCACCACGAACTACACCTACACGGCCCCGAACGGCTCGAGCTACTATCGGGACTCGCTCACCGTCTACGGCTCGTCGGGGGGTCACAACAAGACGACCTTCTTCGTCTGGGTCCTGCCTCCGTCCTCGGTGCCGACCGCCGGTATCACGTCCAACGCGACCTCCGCTGAGAGGTTCACCTCGGGCGGGGTCCCGTACCTGTTCGTCCCCTGGGCGACCACGCTCCACTTCAACGCCACCGGCGGTACCGCGATCCCGAACAACCCGCTCGCGATCGCCTACTACCACATCACGGCGATGAACTACACGTCGAGCCAGAACTTCTCGGCCTCCCGGGGCGCCAAGCCGTACTACGCGAACTGGACGGTGGCGTTCGGCCAGAACACCACCAACAGCAAGCTCGCTCCGGGCCACGGGGTCTACATCGACTTCGCGGGCGTCAAGATCGGCGGCGTGCCGGTCACGGTCAAGGGCTGGGGCTGGATCTACAACCTGACCCTCACCACCTGGTCGGTGATCGGGACGAAGTCGACCGCCAAGCTGACGATCCTGATCAACGACACGGAGGCCCCCGTCCCCTCGATCGCCATCCTCAACTCCGCCGGGAAGACGATCTCCGGTACCAGCGTCACGGAGGGCGCGAACCACTACGTCCTCCTCAAGCTGAACGGGGCCGGCTCGGTCGACTACGGGAACGGTTCGCTCTCCACCTACGTCTGGCTGGTCTCGAACCCCGGCAACAGCTCGTTCAAGAACCTCACCTACACCAACACGAGCGCCAAGCCGTACGTGGGGCTGAAGCTGTTCTCGAAGTCCTCGCCCTACAAGATCAAGCTGACCGTCACCGACAAGAACGGCAACAAGGCGAACATCACCCGCAGCTTCGCGGTGAACGAGAACACGACCCTCCGACCGATCCTGGAGGCGAACAACCTCACGGGCCCGACCTCCCTGAACGTCGGCTCGACCTACTCCTACTGGGTGAACATCACCGTGAGCGGGGGCGCCAATGCGGTCGCGAAGGACGTGAGCGTCGCCTTCTACACGCTGAACGGCGCCGGCACGGGCACCAAGGGTTTCGTCGGCGGCGCGCCCACCTCGGTCGTCTTCTATGGTTACACGGGGACGGGGAGGAACGCGACGGTGGACACGACCGCGCTCGGCACGGGCTCGCTCGCGAGCCTGGCGCACGGGAAGACCGTGCGGGCCGTGCTCTCCTGGAGCCCCAGCAAGACCGGCTCGTTCATCCTCTACGCCCAGGCCCGGGCCTCCAACGCGTTCGTCAACAACTCCTCCGTCAGCATCGCGCAGACGGCGATCACCGTGCACCCGAACCCGACCACGCAGCTACTGGAGTACGCTGGGATCGGGGCCGGGGTCGTGGTGGTCCTGGCCGTGATCGTCCTCTGGTGGCGCCGCCGCACGGGCAAGAGCGGTGGGGCGAGCAAGCCTGCGACCGGTCGCGCCGGCCTCGAGAGGGGCGGCAAGCGCCCGGACGAGGACGACGACGAGTAGGCGGTAGGCGGGCGAACGGGGCCTGCTCCCGGAACCCCGGGGGCGGGCCGAACCCTTTTTTCTCCGTTCTCAGGACCTCACCCGCGCTACGGCGCTCCGGGACCGGCCGAGCCGGCCCTGGCTCCGGGGGGCGAGCCGTCTACCCGTACGGTCCGACCTCGTCCAGGAGGTCGACGTGGGTCAGCAGCATCCGTCGGCAGCAGTACCGCTCGAGGCCCAGGGCATCGAAGACCTGGCCCGCCGGCTCACCGCGCATCGTCCGTTCGCGATACTCGTCCCAGTACTGGCCGACGACCGCCCCGCAAGTGAAGCACCGCACGGGGACCATCATCGTCATGGTGCGCTCTTTCCTCGCTAACGGTAGGACTTCTGCCGCCGCGCGCGGGCTCCGCGCCCGCCGGGGCGCTTCGGGAGCTTGCGGCGCGGGTCGTTCACGAGCAGGGTGCGATCGTAGTGCCGGAACGAGGTCCTCAGCGCGTCGTCCTTCAGCCACTCGACGAGCGCCCGCGCCACGGCGGTGCGGGCCGCCGAGGCCTGCCCGATGATTCCGCCACCCTGGGCGTCCACCGTGATGTTGACCTGGCGGACGCGGTCCCCGACCATGAGCAGCGGCTCCTGGATCTTCTGACGAACGATCTCGGGCTCCACGAGCTCGAGCGGCATGCCGTTGTACCGGAGGAGGCCTTGGCCCTTGCGGATCGTCGCGCGGGCGATCGCCGCCTTGCGCTTGCCCGTGGTCAGGACGATCTGGGGGGCCTTCACAACCGCGCCCCCAGAAGCCGCGTGATCTCCGCGAGCGTCAACGGCGTCCGAAGCGATGGGCGCGCCTTAGCCTCGGCGATCGTGGTGCGCGGGTGCTCGCGCAGCTTCTCCGGGACCCCGATGTGGACCTCCAGGCGCGCGAAGGCGACCTTGCCCCGCGTGCGGAGGTGCGGGAGCATCCCGCGGACGGTCCGCCGGAAGATCCGGTCGGGGTAGCGAGGGAAGTGGGGGCCCGAGCGCACCGACCCGCGGGCCCGGGCGGCAGTGTAGTGGCCGAGGACAGAGGCCCTCGCCCCGGTCACGACCGCCTGCTCGGCGTTCACCACGACGATCGACTCGCCGGCTAGCAGTCGGTGGGCGATCCGGCTCGCGGCGCGGCCCAACACCAGGCCGCTCGCGTCCACGACCGTGGGCCCCGCGGGGGCCTTGGGCGCCGCGTCAGCCAAGGAGGCGCACCCCCGAGCCATCCGGATGGGCCTTGAGCAGCTCGGCCAGGGAGAGGGCCGTCCCGCCTGCAGCGTGGACCTTCGCCCGAGCTTCGGCAGAGAAGTGGAACGCCCCCACCGTGAGGCGCTTGACCAGCCTCCCGTCGGCGAGGAGCTTGCCGGCGACCACGACCGTCTCCCCCGCGGCGGCCAGCCGCTCGAGGTGGCCGACGTTGACAGGGACCGTCTGGTGCCGGGCGCGCTCGAGACGGTCGGCGACCGCCGACCAGATCGGCGCGTCGTTCGCCCGGGCGGTCTTCCGCAGTTCGCCGGTGAGGCGGACCAGCTCGGGGTTTCCCTTACGTCGCCGGACGGCCATAGAAGGGGCGGCGCTCGACCCGGGCCCGTGATATAAGCGTTGCCGCGCCGACCCCTCAGGAGGGGCGGGGCGGTCCCCGTCCGGGAGCCCGCTCGGCCGAGCGCGGAGCGTCGCGACGGTCCCGGGCGGTTCCTGTTCCCGCCAACGATTAAATACGCCGCTCGGCCCACGCTGTTCGAGGCATTCGCGATGCGCAAGTTCCTCACCGAGCTTCGGGGCAAGACCGTGATGACCGGGGACGGCCAGATCCTGGGCATGATCGACAACTTCGTCGTGGACACCCTCTCGGGCGGCATCGCCCACGTCCTGGTCACCCCGAGCGAGGACGTCGAGCAGCGCCTGTTCCAGAGCGACGCGTCGGGCCGGCTCGTGCTCCCCTTCAAGAGCATGCGCGCGGTCAAGGACGTCGTCGTGATGGACCTTGGGAAGTGAGCCCGTAGGGCGCCCCTTCGTCTCCGTCGTCATCACCACCCGCAACGAGGAGCAGCACATCGGTGCGCTCCTCGAGAGCCTGGCGGTCCAGGAACCCCCGTTCGAGGTCGTCCTCGTCGACGCCGAGAGCCGGGACCGGACCTTCGAGATCGCGGAGGCGTTCCGCGCCCGCCATCCCGACCTGATCTCGCTCGTGCGCCGCCCCTGCTCCCGGGGCGGGGGACGGAACCTGGGCGTGAAGGCGGCCCGGTCCGACTATGTTGCGTTCATCGACGGCGACTGCGTGGCGGACTCGCGCTGGCTCGCCAACCTCCGTCGCGGCGCGGGACCGACCACGGTGGCGGCGGGACGCACGCTAACGCTCGGCAAGCCGAAGTACGGGGCGCTCGAGCGCGTCGAGCTGTTCCAGGGCGGCTACGACGTGACCTACCCGTCCTGCAATCTCCTCTACCCCAAGGCGCTGTTCGACCGCCTCCACGGCTTCGACACGAGCTTCGTCACCGCGGAGGACATCGACCTCAACCTCCGCGCCGTGCGCCTGGGCGCCTCGATCGTCTACGAGCCGGAGGCGATCGTCCTCCACCACATGCGGACGACGTTCATCCGGTTCCTCTACCAGGCGTTCTGGAACGGTTACGGCCGCAAGCAGCTCACCGAGAAGCACGGGAGCCTCTGGGTCCGCTACCGGCTGCGGCGGCTGCTGGCCGGGCAGAAGGGTGCGATCGCCTGGGCCCGGCTGGTCGCCGCGCTCTCCGGCTACGCGAGCCGCATGATCACGGGGCCCACCCCCCAGCACCCGGCGGGACGCCCGGCGAGCGAGGAACAGACGTAGGCCCGGGGTCGACCCCCGGTGGCGGACCGGTGCGGCGCTAGTTCGCCTTGAGGAGGTCGGCGACCTTCGCGACCTCGTCCAGGACCTTGGCGACGTCGGCCGACTGGTCGACCACGGCCACGAGCAGGGCCTTCTTGCCGCTGCCGACGATGATCGTCTTGGAGTCGTTGCCCTCCACGACGATCCGCTCGGGGGCGGAGCGGTTCAGCTCGGTGTTCGCGGTCGCCGCGGCGCCGAGGATCGTGGCGCACATGATCGCGAACGTCTCGGTGTAGACCCCGGCCGGCACGTCCGCGTAGAGGACGAGCCCGTCGCGCGAGACGAGCGCGGTCGCGATCCCGCCGATGCGGGTCTTGAGGTCTTTGACTACGGCGCCGACGTTGCCCGTCGCCATCATCCCGGTTGGATC